>JAEAME010002627.1_pt1 | contig 10201 bp, 9 predicted proteins | sample 8958731 | NCBI WGS metagenome assembly JAEAME01 (sample SAMN16933194, study PRJNA681113) | bioreactor sludge metagenome | isolation source: anerobic bioreactor sludge (Control) | place: India:Bengaluru | collected 2018-10-24
GCGAATCGGGGTTGACACTCACGGCATCAAAGAATACCGGTCAACTCAGAGCTGGGGGCCTGCGGGTCCCCAGCTTTTCTATTTTGTTCGTCGGTTGTTCCGGCGATTACTTGGTGCGTCTTGTCGAGAGATTGCCCATATGTCGACAAAACGATTACCGAAAACCGCAAAACACCCGACAGATCGATCTTCTGTCGGGCATCAGCCCAGGAAGGCATTCCGGAATGTCGAGAGCGCACGCAACTGTCGACAAAAAAACACAAAAAAATGCTATAATATCTGTAAATATGCAGAACAAGGGTGGAGCACATGAATTTTTATTATGATGAAGAAGCGGTCCGCCATCTGAAGGCGAAAGATCCGCTATTGGGCGAAATCATCGACCGGATTGGGCCGATCGAACGGCCGATCGACGCGGATCTGTTTTCGGCGCTCGTCAACAATATCGTCGGCCAGCAGATTTCCATGAAGGCCCAGGAGACGGTCTGGAAAAGGATGCTCGCCGCTTTCGGAGCGATCACGCCGGAAAATATTTGCCGAGCGAGTGTCGAAGTGATCCAACAGTGCGGCTTGTCGACGCGCAAAGCGACCTATATCCGCGAGGCAGCCGAAAAAGTCCTTTCCGGAGAATGCGATCTGGAGGCGCTGAAAGGCAAATCCGACGAGGAAGTCATCACCGAACTGTCGCAGCTGCGCGGCATCGGCAAATGGACGGCAGAGATGCTGCTGATTTTTTCGATGGGCCGTCAGGACGTGCTGAGTTGGGACGACCTCGCCATCCATCGCGGTCTGCGGATGATCTACCATCACCGCAAGATCACGAAGCAGCTTTTCCAGAAGTACAAACGGCGTTACGCACCGTACGGGTCGGTCGCGAGCCTCTACCTGTGGGAAGTGTCCGTCGGCGCCCTGCCGGATCTGCAGGATTATGCGCCGCTGACGGAAGCCGAGAAGAAGAAACGCCAAAAGCAGCGCCAAGAATTGAAACGGGCGGAAAAACAAAGCCTATAATGCCAACAGCAAGCATCCCATCCGCAACGGGATGCTTTTTTGCTCCAAAAAAATGGCTGTCAATAAGCAATCCGACCTGGATTAGTGTAGAATAAGAATAGAATGTTTCAAAGACAACCATGAATGAGGGGATACAGCCATGATCAGATTAGGTATCATCGGAACGAGCAGCATCGCGCACGAATTCGCTACAGCGGCAAAAGCATCCGGACAATTCGAAATAAAGGCGGTCTACAGCCGCAACCAGTTCACCGCCCAAAGCTTCGGGGAAGGCTACGGCGCGGATATTTTCGTCACGGACTTGGAAAAATTCACAGCCTTGGAGGAATTGGACGCCATCTACATCGCATCGCCGAACAGCCTCCATTTCGAACAAGCCATGTTGGCCATCGCAAACAAAAAGCACCTCATCGTCGAGAAGCCGATCTTCTCGAACAGCCGCGAATGGGAAGCGGCCTTCGCAGCCGCCAAAGCCAACAACGTCTTCCTGTTTGAAGCCGCCCGCCACCTGCATGAACCGAACTTCGCGCTGGTCGGAAACGAAATCGCCAAGTTGGGCGAAATCGACGGCGCCAGCTTCACTTACGCCAAGTATTCCTCCCGCTACGACCAAGTTTTGGCCGGCGAAGAACCGAACATCTTCTCGCTCGCTTTTTCCGGCGGGGCGCTCGCCGATTTGGGCGTCTACCTGCTGTACGCCGCCATCGCTTGGTTCGGTATGCCCGATGATGTGGAGTATGCGGCCAAGAAAGTCCAGACGGGCGTGGACGGAGCCGGCACGGCGCTGCTGAAATATCCGTATTTCAACGTCAGCCTGCACGCTGCGAAAATCTACAACTCCTTCGCGGCTTCGGAAATCTACAGCGGCAAAAAAACGCTGATCCTCGATGGCGTCAACCTGATCCAATCAGTCGAATTGGTGGACGGCGAGAGCGAGGAGCGCTACCAATTGGCCGAAAAAGCCTCCGGACATTTCATGGATGACGAGGTCCGTGCCTTCGCGCGCGTCTTGAACGATCCGGAAAATCCTGATACTATAGAAGACTACGAACGCTGGACGCAGATCAGCCGAGACGTCAACCGGACAATAGAAGCCCTGCGCAAAAAGGCCGGCATCGTCTACCCGGCGGATTTAGCGTAGCACACGTACCGCTGGCCCCGCATGAGGCAAGCACCGCAGCGCAAAAACGACTGCATTACAAGAAATGAGGAAACAAATGATGATGATGGAAGAAATGGCGATGCCATTCGAAAAATACTGGCTCGAAATGGGGTTTCAACTGCCGACGCCGATCCAGGAGAATGTTTTCAAACCTTTACTGGAGGGAAATGACGTAGTCGGACTTTCGCCGACCGGCACAGGCAAAACATTGGCCTACGCCATTCCGTTGCTGCAGAAGACGGAAGCCAACAAAGAGTTGCAGCTGTTGGTGCTCGTGCCATCGCAGGAGTTGGCGCACCAAGTAGGGCACGTCCTGTCCGAATGGGGTTCCCTGAAGGACTTGAGCGCGCAAGTGATCATCGGCGGCGCGAACGTGAGCCGTCAGATCGACAAGCTGAAGGAGAAACCGGAAATCGTCGTCGGCACACCGGGACGCTTGCTGGAATTAGCCAACCAGAAAAAATTGAAACTGCACAACATCAAAACGGTCATCTTCGATGAAGCAGATTATCTGCTGCAGGAAGAGCATCTGGGAGCTTTGCGCGATCTGATCAAAAAAATGCCGGGTTCCCGCCAGATGGGTTTCTTTTCGGCCACCAACAGCGAAAACCTGCAGGATATCCAGAAATGGTTCAATACCGAGCCGCTTTGGTTCGACACGACCAAGGAAGGCCGATTCATGGATCAGACAATCCATGGCTATATCGAGGCGCCGACGCGGAAGCGGCCGGAAATGCTGCGCCGCTTGGGCAACCTGGAAGGCATGCAGGCGCTCGTTTTCGTGAACGCCACGCAGGAGCTCGATTATTTGGCGCAAAAATTGCAGTTCGAGGGCATCAACGTCCGCATGCTGCACAGCGATTACGGCAAAGCCCAGCGCAAGAGCGCGATGGATGAATTCCGCAAAGGCAACGTGACGTTCCTCTTGACGACGGACGTTTCCGCCCGAGGAATCGACATCCAGGATCTGCCGTACGTCATCCATTACGATCTGCCGCTTTCGAAGGAAACCTACCTGCACCGCTCCGGACGCACGGGCCGGATGGGCAAAAAAGGCATCGTGCTGTCGCTCGTGAACGACCGCAACAGCCGCGACATCAAACGCTTCGCACCGCATCCGGATGAAGTGAAGGAATTCTTCATCTACGGCGGCGAACTCGTCGACCAGCTGCCGAGCCGCGAAGAACGCGCCGCCATCCGCGATGCGCAAAAACCGGCCGCAGCCAAAGCAGCCAAAATCCAGAAAAAAGCTGTTTTGAAAGAGGAAGAAGCGGTGAAGGAATCGTTCACCAAAAAAGCCAAAAAGAAAAAAGTCCGCTCCAAGGACCAGAAAAACAAAGGCGCGCGCCGCAAGCCAAAAGAAGAGAAACCATCCGAATAACTGAAGAACTTTCCGCATTCTGCCGGCTGTCCGCGGCAGCGTGCGGATTTTTTGCGGTTGATGGGGGTGGGCGGGGATCGGATAAAGAGTCGATAATGCGATAATCCGAGGCCAGCTCCGGCGAAGCCCGCGCTCGCCGGAGCAGACCGAAAACATTCCGCCTCAGCTCCGATAAGGCTCTCCTCCCCGGAGGACAATCGATACCGGCAACCGCAACTCCGGTGAGAGGGTCGTTCACCGGAGGAAAGAGTCAGCTCCGATGAGCAGTGCCTTCGCCGGAGGAGGCGATCTCAGGACGATGCCACCTCCGACTAGCGTTGGTTCGTCGGAGGACAGCCTCCGCGCTCGCACCCATCTCCGGCCAGCATTCTCTCCCCGGAGCTGAGGCCCGGGATGCGGAGCCAACTCCGGCCAAGCCGGCTTCCTCGGAGCTGGCGCAAAATCCAAGAAAAACTGATCCGCATTTTTCTCTATCGGTCCGTTGCGGCTGACCCCGCACATCTGTATAATCAAAAGCAGAGAACCGATTTGTATACGGATACGGAACAAAGTCCGTTATGCAGGACAAGAAAGGGGTGGACGCCAGCAATGGTCACCATCAATGATATCGCCAAGCTTGCCGGCGTGGCGAAGAGCACTGTCTCGCGCTACCTGAACGGCGGAGCGGTGAGCGAAAAAACAAAAGCGAAACTCGATGAAATCGTCGCCGAACATGACTACAAACCGAACAAATTTGCCCAGAGCCTGAAAGCGAAACGCACGCATATGATCGGGACGATCATTCCGCGCCTGAACTCCTTTGCGACGAACGAAGCGTTGCGCGGTCTGGAGAACAGTCTGCGCCTATCGAAAAACCAACTGTTGATCACGAATGCGGACCAGAGCCGCGAGCGCGAGATCGAAGCCATCTCGACGCTGGCGAAGCAGCGCGTCGACGGCATCGTCTTCTTTGCGGCGGCGATCACGCCGGCTCACGTGAAGGCCTTCAAAGAGGCCGATGTCCCCGTCGTCATCGTCGGGCAATCGCATCCCGCTTTCCACTGCATCATCCATGATGACGAGAAAGCGGGTTTCTCGGTCGGATCCTATGCGGTGGCGAACGGGCACCGGAACATTCTCGTCTTCGGGGTCGACGAATCCGACAAGGCGGTCGGGGTGACCCGGCGCAACGGCATCGAGCAGGCATTCGCAGGCCACGACATCGACTACACTTTCGTCAAGACCAGCTTTGCCATGAAGGACGCCTACGAAAAGGCGCTGGAAACCCTGCCGCAATCGCAAGCGACTTTCGTGATCGGCGCGACCGACAACATCGCTATCGGAATCATGCGCGCGGCCCACGAACTGCAGATCGAAATACCGGATCAGCTTTCCTTGGCGGGCTTCGGCGGCTACGAGATCACCGAAGCGGTCTACCCGCGCATCACGACCGTGCACTACCCTTTCCAGGAGTCTGGCGAATTGGCCGCGAAAATCCTGATGGAATTGATATCGGAAAGAGAAGTCGCCATGATTCAGACGTTGGACAACGAGCTGCTGATCAGGGAATCAACCAAAAAAAATGCATAGCCGCTGCCCGGCAGCGGCAAAAGGAGGTGTCTTACAGGAGGCATCTCCTTTTTTCTGTATGGGTCAAGATTTCGGGCAACTGTCGGGCAATCGAAGAGCGGAGCATACCGGAAACCGGACAAAAGCCCGATCTGTCGGGCGAACGCCCAAGACGGGATCGCGAACACCCGACAGCACGCGTATCTGGATGCAACGGATAGATGAATGGCCGTCTCAATCTGAGAGGGTCTTTTTTCTTTATCCTTTTCCGCAAAACAAAAAAAGTACAGGCACCAAAAACAGCGTCTGGAAGACTTAAAACGAAAAACGGCACGTTTTCTCTCAATTTTTCATTGTTACCCTGTTTAAATATAAGGTTGACATAGTTTTTGGACTATGCCATCATGGAGGCAATGACTATAACAAAAATGATGGGAGAAACAAGATGAGCGAAAAAGAAACTGTCTTATCAGCAAAGACCGAAAAACGGTCCGCAACAAAATTATCCACGAAGGAAATGGTGCTGTGCGCTTTGTTCGCCGCCCTGATCGCGGTCGGCGCCTTCATCCATGTGCCGGTGCCGGTAGTGCCGTTCACACTGCAATTCCTGTTCACGCTGCTGGCGGGTGTCCTGCTCGGGGGCAGGCTCGGCGCGACGAGCGTGTCGCTGTATGTGCTGATGGGGTTGGCCGGCTTGCCTGTGTTCGCAGAAGGCGGCGGCATCGGCTACATCCTGAAGCCAAGCTTCGGCTACCTGATCGGCTTTTGCGTCGGCACCTATGTGACCGGCATAATCGCGCACAAGGCCGCGCAGCCTTCGTTCCGGCGGCTGCTGTTGGCGGGACTGGCCGGTCTGGGCATCGTGTATGTGTTCGGGCTGATCTATTATTACCTCCTCTGCAATTACGTCATCAACACCCCGATCGCGATGGGGCCGCTGTTCCTGTACGGTTTCCTTTTGTCGGTTCCCGGCGACATCGCGCTTTGTTTCCTCGGCGCATCGCTCGGCAAGCGGCTGATCCCGGCCATCCGCAAAGGGCTATAGGAGAGGGGGAAACGAAAATGACGACAATGGAAGCCATCAAAAACAAACTCTATGCCGGCGGGCAGCTCACCAAAGCGGAGGCCCTGGACTTGACCGAAGCGCCGCTGGAGGAACTGTGCGCAGCCGCAAATGAAGTGCGGGAACACTTCTGCGGAAATGTGTTCGACGTCTGCACGATCATCAACGGCAAGAGCGGCAAATGCTCAGAAAACTGCAAGTTCTGCGCCCAATCGCGCTATTACCGCACGAAGGTCGAAGCCTACTCGCTGCTCGGATCCGAGGAAATCGTCGATCAGGCCAAATACAACGAAGCGCGCGGCGTGCTGCGCTATTCGATCGTGACCTCGGGCAGGGCCTTGTCCGCGAAAGAAGTCGACAAGGTCTGCGCAAGCCTTGAGGCCGTCCAGAAGGAATCGGACATCGCGCTCTGCGGCTCGTTCGGACTTTTGGAGGAAGCGGAATTTTCCAAATTGAAGCAGGCCGGCTTGACCCGCGTCCACAACAACCTGGAAACGTCGCGGCGGAACTTCCCGAACATCTGCACGACCCACAGTTACGACGACAAGATCGCCGCCATCCGCGCCGCCCAGCAGGCCGGTCTGACCGTCTGCAGCGGCGGCATCATCGGTCTGGGCGAGACGATGGAGGACCGCATCGATATGGTGATCGACCTGCGCGAAATGGGCATCCGTTCGATCCCGGTCAACCTGCTGAATCCGATCCCGGGCACGCCATTCGCGGAAAATGAAATCGTCAGCGACGACGAAATGGCCCGGACCATCGCGATCTTCCGGCTGTTGGTGCCGGATGCCTTCATCCGTCTGGCCGGCGGGAGGGGGCTGCTGGCGGACAAAGGCCGCCAATGTTTCCTTTCCGGCGCCAATGCCGCCATCTCCGGCGACATGCTGACGACGGACGGCATCACGATTGAGCAGGACATGCGCTTGCTGGACGAACTCGGCTATGAGGTGGTGCTGCGCAATGACTGATGGGAAAGGGCTGTTCATCACCGCGACCGGGACGGATGTCGGGAAGACGTACGTCACGGCGCTGATCGTCAAAAAGCTGCGCGAGGCCGGTCATTCCGCCGGATACTGCAAAGCTGCCCTGAGCGGAGTCGACAGGACGGCGGCAGGATTCCATGTCGATGATGCAACCTATGTCGCCCGGGTGGCGGGGATCGCGGAGAGGGAAGCGGAGATGTTCGTTCCGTATGTCTACGGTGCGGCCGTCTCGCCGCATCTGGCCGCAAAAATCGAGGATAATCCGGTGAAGATAGCGGTCGTGAAGGCGGTCTATGAGCAGGCGCTGGCCAGCTACGATTTCGTGACGATGGAAGGGAGCGGCGGCATCGTCTGTCCGCTCCGCTACGATGCTGACGCGCAGCTGCTGCTGGAAGACGTCATCACGGCTCTGGGGCTGGGCGCCATCGTTGTCGCGGATGCCGGGCTAGGGACGATCAACGCGACCGTGCTTACGGTCGATTACATGAAAAGGCGCGGAATTCCGGTGAAGGGGATCATCCTGAACCGTTACGACGCGGCCGATGCGATGATGCGCGATAACCGGAAAATGGTCGAGGTGCTCACCCGCGTGCCCGTCCTCGCCTGCGTGAAAAAGGGGGATACGGCCATCGCCATCGAAGCGGCGACGCTGGCCGGATTGTATGGATAAGGACAGCCGCATGGATCTGGTCGAAAAGGATCTGAAATACATCTGGCACCCGTGCTCGCAGATGAAGGATTATGAGGAACTGAAGCCGATCATCATCGAGCGCGGCGAAGGCGTGTACCTCTACGGCAAGGACGGCAAAGCCTACCTTGACATCGTCAGCTCGTGGTGGTGCAATTTGTTGGGACACCGCAACCCAACGATCAACGCGGCGCTCATTGACCAACTTGGCCGACTGGAGCATGTCATCTTCGCAAATTTTTCCCATGAGCCGGCGATTGCTTTGTGCGAAGCGCTCATGAACATCATTCCGGATGGGCTCTCGAAGTTCAATTTTTCCGACAACGGTTCGGCAGCGGTGGAGTGCGCGCTGAAGATGAGTTTCCAGTACCAGTATCAGACCGGACACAAGGAGAAGACAAAATTCATGTGCCTGACGGATGGCTACCACGGCGAAACATTGGGCGCGTTGGCGGTCGGGAGCATGGATCTGTACGCCAAAATGTACCGGCCGATGCTGATGGACACCCACCAGATCGAAGCGCCGGACTGTTACCGTTGCCCTTTCGGCAAGAAGCGCGACAGCTGCGGATGTGAATGCTTCGCCTATGCCGAAAAAGCCTTCGCCGACCACGGGGCCGAAACTTGCGCTATGATTGTGGAGCCGTTGGTGCAGGGCAGCGCCGGCATGCGCATCTATCCGCCGCGCTATCTGAAAAAACTGCGCGCCCTCTGCGACCGCTATGGCGTCCTTTTGATCGCCGATGAAATCGCAACCGGATTCGGCCGGACCGGCAAGATGTTCGCTTTCGACCATGCCGGCGTCAGCCCGGACATCCTGTGCGTTTCGAAAGGGCTGACCGGCGGCTATTTGCCGATGGCGATCACGATCACGACCGACAAAATCTACGCTGCTTTCTACGCCGAATACAGCGAAGGCAAAGCCTTCATGCACAGCCACACCTACAGCGGCAATCCGCTCGGCTGTTCCGCGGCACTGGCGGTGCAGCAGGTTTTGCGCGAGGAGCGGATCCTGGAAAAAGCGGCGATCCGTGCCGGATATCTGACCGAGCGTCTGAATGCAACATTGCTGGACCACCCGAACGTAGGGGAAATACGCCATATCGGCCTGATCCATGCCATCGAACTGGTGACCGATAAGCAGGCGAAGACCGGTTTCGAACCGGGATTGCGGATCGGCTATCAGATCTACAAAAAAGCGTTGGAAAAGGGTCTGATTCTGCGTCCGCTCGGGAATGTGCTCTATTTCAATCCGCCGCTGACGATAACCGAAGCAGAACTGGACGAAGCGATCGCCATCTGCGCTGAAGCAATCGCCGAAGTGCTTGGAAGCTAGCTCATGCCGGCATCCGGAACCGCAATCGGGACCGGATAGGCCCGCCTTCCTCCCAACGCAATATCCTTTTGAATACAGCGAACTGAAGGGGAAACCTGTCAGATTATTGTTTTTCGCAAATGGAACAGAAATTCATTTGTGAATTATTGTATAATAAACGGATATTGTTTTAGGGGAGGAAGAACGGGAAATGAATCATGCAAAAGAATGGAAGAAATATTTGGCGGTGCTGGGGGCATTCGCCTTACTGGGACTGAGCGGCTGCGGCCAAGAACAAACGACGGAAGCGGAAAGCGGCGTGCAGGAAGCGACTGCTGAGGCAACGTCCGAGCCAACGACTGAAAAAACAACCGAAGCAGCAGCCGAAGAGCACCTGGATTATGAAAACCAGGAGGATTGGACTTTCGAATCCGGCGAAATGCAATCCCCGATCAACATCGAAACGGGTGCAGCCGAAGCGATGAACGCAGACGGGTCGCTCATCCTGGACTACGAAGAAGAGGTCATCGATGTGATCGACAACGGCCACAGCATCGAGATGGAGGACGGCGGCCAAGCAACGATCGCCGGACGCAGCTTCGAATTGAAGCAATTCCATCTGCATTCGCCGAGCGAGCACACCTTGGATGGGGAACACTATCCGATCGAACTGCATTTCGTCCACAAAGCCCAGGACGGCCGTTTGGCGGTCATCGCGGTCTTCTTTGAAGAAGGCGCAGCAAATGCTGCCTTCCAGGCGATTTTGGATGATGTGAAGGCCAATGAAGAATCTGATGTTGCGAGCGGACTCAGCCTGAATGTTGCCGAGCTGCTGCCGGCCAACAAAAGCTACTACCATTACCTGGGTTCCTTGACGACACCGCCGCTGACCGAAAATGTCGAGTGGTATGTGCTGGCGAACCCGGTGGAAGCTTCCTCGGAACAGATCGCGGCCTTCAACGAGTACTACGAAGGCAACAACCGGGAAGTCCAGCCATTGGGTGAGCGCTCCGTTCTGAAATACGAAGAGTAGCCAGACCAATTTCG
>JAEAME010002629.1_pt1 | contig 10199 bp, 8 predicted proteins | sample 8958731 | NCBI WGS metagenome assembly JAEAME01 (sample SAMN16933194, study PRJNA681113) | bioreactor sludge metagenome | isolation source: anerobic bioreactor sludge (Control) | place: India:Bengaluru | collected 2018-10-24
GGGCAGGAATACGTCCACACAGCGCAGGAAGGCCAGGACCTGCTCCATGAGCTGCGGTTCCATGTACCGCTCACCCGGGTCTAGAGACAGGCGAATGCCGCGGCACGACAGTGTGTTGCACAGCGCACGATGCGCCGGCAGCGGCATGGGCGAGAGGTTCGCCGCCTTCACTTCGAGGTAGGCCGGAGGCAGATCCTCCGGACACGGGGAAAGGGAAACCAGCTCCCGTCCATCCTGCCCGGGTGTGGAATGGACGTAGCTAACGAGATCTTCGGGTAGCGGCGCGCCCACTTCGGCGAAATGCCGCGCGGGTTCCGTGTCAACGCGCGTGTCCAGATCGAGGTAGCGGTAAAAGGTGCGCATGTCCTGCCAGCCGGGGACCCGCCGCACGCCCGCGGTGCGAATCCCGGCCCGCTCCAGACCGGTCAACCAGTCCTGCGGATAGTTCTCCCCTACCCGCGACAGGATGCCCACCGCCACCCCCCAGATGCGGGCGCCGACCGCCGAGTAGATGGCGTTGCCGCCCATCTCGCGCAGGTGCACGCGACGGTCCGCGGTGATGACATAGTCTATGCGCATGCCACCCGAGGTGAGGTATTGCACCGGAGCTTGTTCTTCCATGCGCACTCCTGTGGATAAAGCCTGGTCAAACCCGGTTTCGGCGTGCTACGCCGCCCGTGACGCAGCGACAAAAGCACGCACCTTATCCGCGTCCCAGTCGGAATCCAGGGCATCCGCCGCCCAGGAAGAGACCTGTTTGAGCGCCGTGCTGACGATGACGCCATCGGCTGCGGCAAGGGCCTGGGCGACATTGCCGGCCGTCACACCGCCCCCGATCCACAGGGGCACGCCCGGCGCCATCTGTTGCGCCTGGCCAACCATCGCCAGGCTTTCCGAGAAATCGCGCCCGGTGAGGATGAGGCCATCGGCCCGGCCAAAGGTGACCGCCTGGTGCGCCGCCTCCTGAAGCGACTGCGGAGCCAGCGGCATGCCGGTGCGGTCATGGACATCAGCCATGATCCGGATGTTCTCCGCCCGGATCGCCGCGCGATACTGGATGGCTTCGTAGGCGCACCCCTCCAGCATCCCCTCGGCCTTGACCATCGCCCCCACATAGACCTTGAGACGCACAAAATCGGCGTCCATGGCCTGCGCCGCGGCCAGCGGGCCGGCGGCCCCGTGGGCCATCAGGCAGACGCCGAGCACCGCGGTGGGGAAATCCTGGCGCAAGGCGCAACCGACGGCCGTAATGCGTGCCACAGTGTGCGGCTGCGGCTGGCGCGCGACCGGATAGTCACCCAGGTCCTGGATATACAGTCCATCCAGACCGTTTTGTAGAGCGAGTGCCGCGTTGCGCCGGGCCCAGACAATGGTATCGGCGATGGATAGCGTGTCGCGCTGAGTGCTGTCGGGCATGGCCGGCAAGTGTAAGGCGGCAATGAGCCGTACCTCGCGGCCGCGTAGTGTCATGCGTGTCATAGGTACTCCGTACCCCCTCTTGGGGGTAGGTACTCCGTACCCCCTCTTGGGGGTAGGTACTCCGTACCCCCTCTCGGGGGTCGCCACAGCTCATCCTGGATGTCGCTGCTCTGCACGCGGCTGGCACCTCCTCCCTCGCGGATGCTGCGCCCGCCGCCAAAACCGCGGTAGTAGCTCTCGTGCAGGGCCTCGGCGCGATAGTTGGCAAACAACATGGCAGGCAGACTGTAAAGCACGGGCGAAAAGGCCTCACGCAGCTCGCCATGAACCGGCAGAGTGACCTCGGCCTGAGCCGATATGGAGGTCTCATCAGGGGGAACCACAGCGGCCACGCGGCGGCCGATGGCCCTGGCTGCGGTCGCTACTTCGCAGGCGCGGCTGTAGCTGTGCCCCCCGGGATCCAGAATAACGGTGGGCGTGGCGACCTCCCGGGCAAAGTACTGCAAGTGCGCCCATTCCTCCGTTTCCTGGCCGAGAGCGGCGTCCCCGCTGGCTTCCAGCAGCTTGGCGGCGCTGAACTGCGCCGAGCCATGGTTCGGCCCGCCGCCGACAAACACAAACTCCCGGGCGTCCTGCCACGCGGCAACCAGGCGTTGCGCTAGTTCGTCATTGGCGCGGAGGGTGGCGGCAATGGCTTCGGGCACCTCCCGCAGCTCATCCCGCGCGGCGGCGCAGTCGCCGGCGCTCAGGTGACCGCGCGATTCGCCAATGCGTATGGCAGCGCAGTACAGCATCAGCAGCCCCGCCATGTAGGAGCGCACACCGGGCGCGCGCATGGGTGAGGGCATGGGCAGAATCGCGGTCTGGAGGATGTGCTCTGCGGACAGCGCCAGGCGGCTCTGCAAAACGCCGGTAACGGCCGCGGTGATGGCGCCGGCCTGTCCGGCCAGGCGGACGGCCTCGACCGTGCGGGCTACCTCACCGGAGACGGAGATGCCGATAACCAGAGTGCGCCCCTCGTGCCCCCGGCGTGAGTCCCGGGTCTCTGGCAGGAAAGGCGCAATATAGCGAGCCAGGTGCAGGGAGGCGGTCGCGTGGGCAGGCAGGCCGGACAGAGTCTGAAAAGCCAGCTCTGCGGCGACACCTGCCACGTGCGAGTCCCCTGAGCCGGCGATATAGACCTGGCCCAGGGACGCGCACAGGTCAGGGGTCAACACATCCCTGGCCACATCCAGGAATGGAATCAAGCATTGCGCCACCATCTCCGGCAGGCTGTAGATCTGCTCCCACATGGGCGTGTGTTGTTCGGACATGGCTCCTCCAGGCTACTCCGTCCCCTGCCGGGCTAGATCGTAACCCTGCGCCGCCGCCCTCGCTCCTGCGCCAGGGCGCGGGCGATACGCCCGCCCACACGGGCATTGTTGACCAGCAAGCTGAGATTGGCCTGCATGCTGCGGCCGGCGGTAAGCTCGGCAACTCGTGCCAGGAGGAAGGGCGTGACCGCTTCCCCGTGCACGCCGTTCTGTTCGGCCAGGAGCAGGGCCGAGGCGATCGCGGCTTCCGCTTCCTCGCGCGGCAACTCGTCCGCCGCCGGGACCGGCACCGTGACCAGCAGCGATGCGGATAGCCCGAGCTTGTCCCGCGCCAGGGCCATAGCAACCACCTCAGCGGGGCTGTCCACGCGCGCGTCCACGTCCAGGTCGGTGTGGCATGAATAGAAGGCGGGCACGCAGTCGGTTTCGTAGCCCAGGACGGGCACGCCCGCCGTCTCCAGGCGTTCCCGCGTGGCTTCCAGATCCAGCAGTGCCTTGGCTCCGGAGCAAACAACGATCATGGGCGTGCGGCCCAGCTCATCCAGGTCAGCCGATACGTCAAAGGCGTGGCCGCGATGCACACCACCGATACCGCCGGTGGCAAAGACACGAATACCCGCGCCGTGCGCCAGCACCATCGTCCCGCAGACCGTGGTGGCCCCATCCAGCTTGCGCGCCGTGACAACGGGCAAATCACGCCGGCTGCACTTGCGCACGCCCTTGCTCTGGGCAAGGGACTCGAGCTGCGCTTCGTCCAGACCGATCACCGGCTCACCGGCCAGGATGGCTACCGTTGCCGGGATGCTGCCTTCGGAGCGCACGGCCTCTTCCATAGCCCGCGCCACGCGCAGGTTCTCCGGGTAAGGCAGACCATGGCTGATGAGAGTAGATTCCAGGGCGACGACCGCTCCGTCACCACGAATGGCCTGTAGAACATCTCGTCGAATTCGCATTGCTCCCTCCATGGGAAACGTCAAGCGCAATGAAGGATCAGATTGCGTGCACAAGTATTGTAGGGGATATCTTGCGGAATGGCAATTGGCCGGAGGCCGGAGGTCAGGCCTGGGGCAGGCCCCGGATGCCGACTTCTCCAACCCGGGGGGCGGCGAGCGCGGCCATCTCCCGCATGAGCTCCGCTGCCGGCGGCCGGGCCGCAGGCGGCTCATACCCCGCGCCGCCAACGGTCGGGCCGGGGCGGAACGCCTGGAGATAGTACCTCCTGGCCCCCGAAATGAGCTGCACGATCGCGCTCACGTCTCCGGCGTCCACCAGACCGGGAACAACCGTAGTGCGGAACTCGGAATCGATACTGGAGTGCAGCAGGAGAGCAATCGATTGCCGGACCCGCTCCAGGTCAACGGCTATTCCGGCAGCCTGCGCATATTTGTCCGGGCTGCTCTTGACGTCCATCGCCACATAGTCGACCAGACCGCGCTCCAGGCACCGGCGGAGCACGGCGGGCCGGTAGCCGTTCGTGTCGAGCTTGATCTTGAGCCCGATCAGCCGCACCTGACTGAGGAAAGACTCCAGGTCCGGCTGCAGCGTGGGCTCGCCCCCGCTGATGACCAGAGCATCTACAAAGCCTGCCCGTGGCCGCAAATGCTCCAGCAGGCGGGCCTGATCCAGGTCCGGCAATTGCTCCGGCCGCAGCACCAGGTCGGCATTGTAGCAGAAAGGGCAGCGAAAGTTGCACGCGCCGACATAGACGACGTCGGCTATGTGTCCGGGGTATTCGATTACCGAAGCCGGCAGAAATGCCTTGATATGCACCCGGTAGTCCAGTCAGGAGACGCCCACCCCGTCGAACTGACGCGGGGCGAACGGCAAGGGGCTATGTTACGGGACGCGCACGCGCCGCTAGCTGGCCTTGTCGGAAGGCGGGGTGGACTCGGGTACGGTGTACGTCTTGCGTTCGGCAAACTCTTGCTGTTTGCCCTTGTTCCAGTCCTGGACCGGCCGCAAGTAGCCCACGATGCGGGAATAGACTTCACAGGCTACGCGTTTGACTGATTTCTTCTCTTCTGCGTTGTCGACCATGTTCTCTGTGCTCCCCTCTTCTTTCGTGACCCGTGAGGGCTCTGTAGCGTCCCCACCCGTCACGAACATGTGGCAATACCGTAGCGCTGCAGGTCAGCATCGCTGTGCTCATACGGGCAGAATCGATGCTCACCTGCCAGATAACCATGCACCGGGCAGATGCTGAACGTCGGCGTCAGAGTAAAGTATGGCAGGTGATAGCGTTCGGCAATACGCCTCACCAGCAGACGTGTCTGGTGCCAGTCGTCCACCTGTTCGCCCAGGAAGGCGTGGAGAACCGTTCCACCGGTGTACAGCGTCTGCAGCTCATCCTGGTGCTCCAGGGCCATAAACAGATCATTCGTGCAGCCGACTGGCAGATGGGTCGAGTTGGTATAGTACGGCGTGTCGGCCGTCCCGGCAGTGACGATCTCCGGATACTGGTAGCGGTCGGCCTTGGCCAGGCGGAAGTTGGCGCTTTCGGCCGGCGTGGCCTCAAGGTTGTACATCTGCCCGGTCTCATCCTGAAAGTCCTGCAGTTTCTTGCGCATGAACTGCAGCACCTGGATGGCAAACGCTTTGCCCTCCGGATGGCTGATGTCCACGCCCAGAAAGTTCAGACAGCACTCGTTCATCCCGACAATGCCGATGGTCGAAAAATGGTTGGCCCAGTACGAGCCATAGCATTCCGCCACGGACTTGAGATAGTGCCTGCTGTAGGGATAGAGGCCCTGCTCGGTGTGTTGCGACAGCACCTTGCGCTTGATCTCCAGCGAGGTCTTGGCCACTTCCATAACCTGCGCGAGGCGGAAGTAAAAGTCATCCTCGCTCGTGGCGCGATAGCCGATGCGCGGCAGGTTGATCGTCACCACGCCGATGCTGCCCGTGAGCGGATTGGCGCCGAACAGCCCACCTCCACGCTTGCGCAGCTCGCGGTTATCCAGCCGCAACCGGCAGCACATCGAACGGGCATCCTCAGGCCGCAAATCGCTGTTGATAAAGTTGGCGAAATAGGGAATGCCGTACTTGCCCGTCACCCGCCACACCGGCTCCAGGACGGGATTGTCCCAGTTGAAATCGCGGGTGACGTTGTAGGTGGGGATCGGGAAGGTAAAGACGCGGCCCTTCGCATCCCCCTCCAGCAGAACCTCGGCAAAAGCCCGGTTGATCAGGTCCATCTCGGGCTGGAAATCGCTGTATGTCTCGGGTTTCAGCGTCCCACCCACATCCACGGCCTCGTTGGCCAGTGTAGGCGGCGGAGTCAGGTCCAGGGTGATGTTGGTGAATGGAGTCTGGAACCCCACCCGGGTGGGCACATTGATGTTAAAGACGAACTCCTGGATGGCCTGCTTCACTCCGGCATAGTTCAGCTCGTCGTAGCGCACAAAGGGAGCGAGAAGGGTATCAAAGCTGGAGATGGCCTGCGCGCCCGCAGACTCGCCCTGCACAGTGTAGAAAAAGTTGACCAACTGGCCCAGCGCGGTGCGCAGATGCCGCGGCGGCCTGCTCTCCAGTTTGGCCCGCACCCCGCCAAAGCCGCGGCGCAACAGGTCCTGCAAGTCCCAGCCGCAACAATACGTTGCCAGCATGCCCAGGTCGTGGATGTGAAAGTCGCCCTCCGTGTGAGCCCGGCGCACCTCGTCGGGATAGGCCTTGTTCAGCCAGTACTTGGCGGCGATGGTGGAGGCCACGTAGAAATTGAGGCCCTGCAGCGAATAGTTCATATTGGCGTTTTCGCTTACGCGCCAGTCAGCCCGGTCGATATAGTCGTCCACGAGCTTCATGCCATCCAGCAGCAGCTTGCTCGCATCACGCACCTCGCTGCGTTGTGCGCGATAGAGGATATAGGCCTTGGCCGCCTTGACCTCGCCGGCCAGAATCAGCACCTCTTCGACCACATCCTGGATCCCCTCTACCTGCGGGCAGGACTGAGCACCATACCGTTCCACCAGCAGATCCACCACCTGCTGCGATAGTTCATGAGCACGCTCGGCCCCGTCCCCCCGGCCTACCGCTTTAAACGCCCGCAGAATAGCGGCATCAATGCGTTTCTGGTCAAAGGGAACGACGCGCCCATCTCTCTTGCGCACTGAGGCGATGGCTACTGCAGTTTGCTGCATTTGTTGCAGACGTATGTCGGTGACGCCCATTGGCTGCCTCTCTCGATGTCAGGAACCCGGCTTCTTGGCGAAGGCGGGTTCCCGTGTTGTGCTGTGCCTGTCCCTGCTCCATGCAGTGCTGTGGCACAGCTCGGTGTGCTAATGAGTGGACTGCTCTGTACCTGTGCTCTGGTCGGGCTCAGCCTTCTTCCGCTTTTTGAGCTCTTTGATCTCTGCGGCCAGACCGTCGATGTCCTTGAAGCGGCGATAAACGGAGGCGAAACGGACATAGGCCACATCATCCAGGTCGCGCAACTCATCCATCACCATCTGGCCGATGATCTCGCTGTCGACCTCTGCCCGCCCCAGGCCATACAGGTTGTTCTCCACGCGGTCGACCACTTCCTGAATCTGGTCATCGGAGATGGGCCGTTTGGCGCAGGCTTTGTAGATACCCCCGTAGAGCTTTTCGCGGTCGTAGGGCTCCCGGCGCCCGTCGCGCTTGGCCACGAACAGACTGACCGGAGCCAGACGCTCATAGGTCGTAAAGCGCTGCTTGCACTTCGGGCACTCCCGGCGACGCCGGATCGTGTCCCCCACGGCACGGGTATCGACCACATGAGAGTCACTTTCCTGGCAATAGGGACAGCGCATGCACATCTCCTGCCGTTTTTGCGACTACTACCTGTAGTAGGTGTGGCTCATCGAGGGGCTACGGGTAGTAGGCTCGTATAGTATAGCACACAAACGGCTCTATGACAAGGGGGGCACGCCTAACTTTAAGGTTCAGTCCGTCAACGTAAACGTATTGAATCTGTAACGCCGGGTGCCAAGACACGAGAACAGGGGGCGATCCGGCGCGATCGCCCCCTCACCCGTCAGAAGGTGACGCCTGTCACGCCACAGAGGGGCGTGTACCTGCCCCTCCGGAGGGGGCACGCAGTTGCTACCCCTCCAGAGGGGGTACGCAGTTGCTACCCCTCCAGAGGGGGTACGCAGTAGCTACTGGCTGGCTTGCCGCCGGCGCAGGAACGACGGAATATCCAGGTCCTCGTCCTCGAAGGAACGGACCGGGAAGTCAATCGTCTTCCGCGGGCGGACCGCAAAGGGCTTGCCCTGGGCGCGCGCCTCGGCGTTAAAGCCGGTGGCGATGACGGTGATCTGGATTTCGTCGCCCATGCTCTCGTCAATCACCGCGCCGAAGCGGATGTTGGCTCCGGTATCCGCACGCTGGCGGATGATGTCCGCGGCTTCATTGACTTCAAACAGCGTGAGGCTCGGGCCGCCACAGATGTTGAACAGCACGCCCCGTGCTCCATCGATCGTGACATCCAGCAGTGGGCTGGAGATGGACTGCTTGGCCGCATCGGCGGCGCGCGTCTCACCGCTCGCCCGGCCGATACCCATCAGCGCCGATCCACCCTCGGCCATGACCGAGCGCACATCCGCAAAGTCGACGTTGATCAAGCCGGGCACGGTGATGACTTCCGAAACCCCCTGCACGCCCTGGCGCAGGACATCGTCGGCCACGCGGAACGCGGTTTCGATGGATGCTTTCTTGTCCACAATCTGCAGCAACCGGTCGTTGGGCACAGCGATCAGCGTGTGCGCCCTCTCCTTGAGCTGTGCGACACCCTCGTCCGCGGCTTTGGCTCGCTGGACGCCCTCGAAACTGAACGGGCGGGTGACCACACCCACGGTGAGAGCGCCCAGGTCTTTGGCCAGGCCGGCAATGATCGGGCTGGCACCGGTTCCGGTGCCGCCACCCATGCCGGCAGTGACAAAGACCATGTCGCTGCCTTCCAGCATCTGGCGCAGCTCTTCCTGGGACTCCTCCGCCGCCTTGGCTCCAACCGTCGGGTTGCCGCCTGAGCCCAGGCCCCGCGTGACCTTGTCGCCAATGCGCAAGCGGGTCTCGGCCTTGGACATGAGCAGGGCTTGCGAGTCCGTGTTGACAACCACGAACTCGACGCCGCGCAGGCCAGCTTCAATCATGCGGTTGACGGCATTGCCGCCACCCCCACCCACCCCGACGACCTTGATGCGGGCAAAGCTCTCGTTGCCCAGGTCTGGCTCTCGGTTCGTCATGCTTGGTCTCCTTTCATGCACGAGGTAAGAACGCCTTCAAGATTTCGGTAAAGCGCTTGTATAGATCACTCCAGCGGCTGTTTGCCGGCCTCTGGATTCGCTTCTCTGTCGACCCGCAACGCAGGCCCCATAGCAGTAAACCTACCGCGGTGGCATAGGCGGGGCTGTTCACGGCATCCGCCAGGCCACCAATGTTGCGAGAATGGCCGATGCGCACCGGCATCTGCAACATCTCGCGTCCGAGCTCACGAAAGCCCGGCAGTTCGGCCGCGCCTCCGGTCAGCACCAGGCCGGCCGGCAAGAGCCCTTCTTTGCCTGAGCGCTTGATCTCTTCCTGCACCATGGCAAAGATCTCTTCGGCACGTGCTTCCAGGATCTGCACCAACTGCACGCGCGGGATGGACTGTACCTGAGCCTCGCCAAAAGCGGTGACGTCAATCAGCTCCGCCGGTTCGATCGTCTCCGGCAGTGCGTGACCGTACTTGAGCTTGAGCTGCTCCGCCACGGCAAAGGATGTGCACAGCCCTACGGAGATATCGTTCGTGAGGTTATTACCGCCAACAGGTAGCACCACCGTATGGCAGATCGACCCATCGGCGAAAACGGCGACATCGGTGGTACCCCCACCAACGTCAACCAGTACCACCCCCATCTCACGTTCCTCGGGCAACAGCACGGCTTCCGCAGAGGCCAGCGGCTGCAGAACGAGCTCGTTCACCGCTACACCCGAGTTCTCGACACACTGCACGAGGTTGCGGATAGAGGGTATTGCGCCGGTAACGATGTGCGCCTCCACCTCCAGGCGAAAGCCCATCATCCCCACCGGGTCGCGCACGCCCTCTTGTCCATCCAGGGTGTAGCTGCGTGGAATGACGTGCACGATCTCCCGCGTGTTCGGCACGGCGACGGCCTGGGCCGCCTCAATGGCCCGGGCGACATCCTCGTCCGTAATGGAGCGCTCGCCACGTCCAACGGCCACCACGCCACGGCTGTTCATGCAAGAGATGTGCTTTCCAGCCAGCCCCAGATAGGCCGCCTCGATGGTGTAGCCCGAGACGCGCTCGGCCTTTTCGAGCGAATCGGCGATGGATTTAGCCGCCTCTTCCACATTCACGACCATGCCTTTGCTCAGGCCCTGCGAAGGCGCAACTCCCACGCCCAGTACACAGATATTGTCCGCCTCGTCCACCTCGCCGATGAGGGTGCAGACCTTGGTTGTGCCGACGTCTATGCCGACAATGGTTCGTTCCAACAAGCACCTCCG
>JAEAME010002630.1_pt1 | contig 10199 bp, 5 predicted proteins | sample 8958731 | NCBI WGS metagenome assembly JAEAME01 (sample SAMN16933194, study PRJNA681113) | bioreactor sludge metagenome | isolation source: anerobic bioreactor sludge (Control) | place: India:Bengaluru | collected 2018-10-24
AATCGCCTTTTTAACCTGTGGCAGAGGATAATCGTAGCGGAACGCGGACTGTACCGTGACGGTCTTGACCCCCTGATATTGATGCAAGGTGCTTTCTATGTTTTCCGGATTTACTCCGCCTCTGAACGGGAGAGAACCTGTGCCGATGATCGGATACACGGGTATGCCGTGTTTTTTGCCGACCCGGTAAAATTCCCTGAGTGCTATGCGTGACGCCAGTACGCACGGGACGAATCCCGCGTTAAGGGCAGGGTCGGAACGTGCGATGAATGGGCGCAGATGATGCGGTTTTTTTCCGAAAATCTTGATGTGAAGTCTTATGTATTCCTCAAGAAGTGCGGCGCATCCGCTTAAATCGCTGACGCTTTCAAAGAGGGGAATGATATGGATATATCCGTCCCTGAAATCTGAATTGCCGAAAATCTCCTGATTCAGTCTTGCTGTTTTTTGGAATGTTTCCTGAATATGGATAAGCTGGTCGGCTCGTTTGGTCATCGGTAAAATCAGCTCAAAAACCGGAGGGCTGGCAAGCTGAAGCGATTTTGTGAATTCCGCCGCGGAAAGCACGCTCATGTAGGCGCGTGCCAGCTTGAAGGTCTTTTCCTCCCAGATGTTTGGAATGCGAAGCGTTATAAAAACATCGCGACCGATCTGTTTTTTGCTGAAAAAATCTGTGTATTTCCCGATCAGTTTCTCAATGATGGATTCATCCGCGAACTTCCCTTCCCAGTCCCACATGTATTCGTCACAACCCACATCGGAGAAATTGATGTACATCTCGTCGGTTTCGTTGTGGCTGGCGATAAAGGCTTCTTTATGCCAAAAAGGGACGCCCGCGTTGTCCGGGTGCTGGGTGGCCATGACTGTTTGGATGGTGCGGGATTTCTGCGGGATGAACATGGCTGAATATTATCTGTGAGATTATGGATTGTCTATGCAAAAAGAGCAGCTCAAAGCGGCTCTTTTTTGGTGAATCTTCTTGTTGAGGGTTTTTACAGCTTGTCCGCCACTATCTTTGCAAGATCCAGTACTCTGCAGGAATAACCCCATTCGTTGTCGTACCAGGCTACGATCTTAACCAGATTTCCTCCGATCACCATGGTTGAGAGAGCGTCAATGATGCAGGAATTGCTGTCCCCTTTGTAGTCTATCGAAACAAGGGGCAGTTCACTGTATTCCATGATCCCTTTGAGCGGACCGGCCGCAGCTGTTTTGAATAGCGCGTTGATTTCTTCCACGGTTGTCGGTTTTTCCACTTCGCATACCAGATCAATCAGAGATACTGTTGGTGTGGGGACGCGCACCGCGAAACCGTTAAGTTTTCCTTTGAGTTCGGGGATTACTTCGGCAACGGCTTTGGCCGCACCTGTTGTCGTTGGGATAATGGAACAGGCTGCGGCTCTGGCTCTTCTTAGATCCTTGTGGGCCAAATCCAGGATGTTTTGATCGTTGGTGTAGGCGTGGATGGTGGTCATCAGACCGTTTTTGATCTTGAAGTTATCGTTGATGATTTTTGCCGCCGGCGCCAGGCCGTTGGTCGTGCAGGATGCGTTGGAAATGACGTGGTGTTTTGCGGGGTCATAATCTTTTTCGTTCACCCCCATCACGAATGTGGCGTCTACTTCTTTTCCCGGAGCGGTGAGGATGACTTTTTTGGCGCCGGCTTCAATATGTTTGCTTGCCGATGCCTTGTCGTTGAACACTCCGCTGGATTCCAGGATTATATCGATTTTTTCGTCCTTCCATGGCGCTTTCAGAGGATCCCTTTCCTGGGAATACTGTATTTTCTTGCCGTTTACTATAAGGAGATTATCTCCTTCCGTACTGACTTCCGCGTCAAAAATTCCGTAGTTTGAGTCATACTTCAAAAGATGAGCCATCGTCCTGACATCCGTGGGATTGTTTACGGCGGCAACGTCAATATCCCCGCGTTTTGTGGCGACGCGGAGCATGAGTCTGCCGATTCTACCAAAGCCATTTATGGCGAAGCGTGCGGCCATGTTTTTATTGTGTTAAAGTATAAATTGGTAAACCGGGTTGCTACCAGTATAGAAATTATATTTCAAATGTCAAAAGGGACAAATTTTTTTTAAAGATATGGAGATTGAGAGGATAAACGATGAAAAGATGGATGAGGCGGTTATCGAGAAAGCCGCCAGGGTTTTAGAGGCCGGCGGGGTTGTGATGCATCCAACAGATACCTGTTACGGATTGGCGGCTGACATTACCAATGTTAAAGCTCTGGAAAAATTGTACGCTATAAAGAAGATGGCCGCTGACAAGCCCGTGAGCATGATGGTCGCGGATTTGAAGGAGGCGGAAAAATTTGCGGAATTCACGGATGCTGCCCGGAAGCTGGCGGAAAAATTTTGGCCCGGACCTCTTACTCTGGTCTTAACGCGCAAAAAGAACATACCGTTCTTTTTTAATGAAAATACCGCATCGGTCGGTATAAGGTGTCCCGATTCGGCCGTTTCTTATGCTCTTATCAGGGCGGCCGGTGTGCCTTTGACCACCACCAGCGCTAATGAGACGGGCAACAGTGAAGTCTATAAGATTTCTGATTTTCTGGCGCAGTTTGACGTGGGTGATACGCTTCCGGATTTGATCCTGGATGGAGGAGAGATCGCTAAAAACATTCCTTCCACGATCATCGCCTTCGGGGAAAAAGGTCCTGTTGTGATAAGAGAGGGGGTTCTGGGTGATAGGATCCGTAAAATGTTTATTTAATCAGAAAACGGACGAAGTTTGGAATCTCGTTTACGCTGATGACTCCGAGCGACATGATTAATGCCGCCAAAAGCACTCCCAGAAATATATAGAGGATTGATTTTAAGTAGGGGATGTTGAAAAGGTAGCTGATGAGAGCCCCCGTCCATGCTCCGGTTCCCGGGAGAGGTATTGCGACAAACGCTATTAGAGATATCGCTCCAACTGTTTCAATTCTCTTCGTGTGTTTTTTCCTGGTTTTTTCAAAAATTTTCGTCAACAGTCCGTTTATGAATCTTGAATGTTTCATCAGGAATCTCGAAACCGGATCCAGCCATGCCAAAATCAAAAAAATCGGAAGCATGTTGCCGATTACAGCCCAAAATGAGCTTGCTATGAGTGGAAGTCCCAAATAGACGCCGAGCGGCAGACCGATGCGAAGCTCGCCAATCGGCAGTGCGGAAACCAGCATGACAATTAATTCGGTGGGAAGGTGAGGCATTGACGTTATTTTAATCCATGGAAGGAGAATAATGAAATGCGTGTTTTCTACTCAAAATCAGACGTTGAGCTACTTTTTTATATATCTGGTTTATCTGGCATGCCTTTTTCCATTAACAGATGCCCGTCATGGAAACACAGTATAAAAATATTGCACAATAACTCCGAGTGAGCGCAACAGGATTTGTGTATGTGTATTTTCCTCATAAGTAAGCGGTATTTCGTTTTGGCTATCCGTCTTTGAGTACAAATTTAGAACGCGATATGTAATATTTTTTGACTTTTATGGCGAAGGTGCTTAAATGTAGGGCATAAAGTGAGTATAAAAAAGTTATACACAGTCTGTACACAAGTTTTGAACACTTTTTCAACTTAGATGACAGAATCAACGCAAAAACAAGAAAACAGTCACAGTCCGGTGCTGATTGATGAAGTGGTTGTAAACTTGAATTTGCCGAAGAAAAAAACTGTCGTTGATTGTACTCTGGGGCTTGGCGGACATGCCGAAGCGATTCTAAAAGTCATGCCGGCCGCGGGAAGACTTGTGGCTTTTGAACTGGACTCAGGCAACCTGAAGATCGCCAAGAAAAACCTGAAAGGTTACGGCGAACAGGTTGTTTTTCTGAATACTTCTTACGGTCATATGGCGGAAGAAATAAAGAATCTCAAACTCAAGGGGGTTGATGCGGTGCTGATGGATCTTGGTATTGCCTCTACGCAGGTTGATCAGCCCGAGAAAGGATTTTCTTTCCGCCGCGAGGGGCCTTTGGACATGCGTTTTGACAGGAAACAGAAGCTGACGGCTGCCGATGTCGTGAATTCATATTCCGAAAAGGACTTGATTCGTATCTTCAAGGAATACGGGGAGGAAAAGAAATCGAAAAAGATAGCTCACGAGATCACTGTCGTCAGGAAGAGAAAGCCTTTCGTGACAACCCTTCAGTTGGCGGATTTCATAGAAAAACTTGTAAAGAGATCCGGGCATATTCATCCCGCCACAAGAGTATTTCAAGCTTTGCGGATTGAAGTGAACAAAGAGCTGGAAACCTTGGAAAGCGCCTTGGAGCAGGCGGTTTCTCTGCTTCGTCCGCAGGGGAGGATTGCCGTCATTTCATATCATTCGCTGGAGGACAGGATCGTGAAGAGATTTTTCAGGCTTATGGAGCGTGATTATGTGAATGAGCCTGGCAAACTGACTTCAACAAAGCTTACGCCGAGTCTCAAGATAATCACAAAAAAACCGATTACGCCTTCTCCGGCGGAGATTTTGCGCAATCCCAGAAGCCGCAGCGCTAAACTGCGTGTCGCTGAAAAAATCTGATTAACTTATTCCTTAACTTCCTCCCTCCGAATGTCCATTTATGTCGCGAACAGTCCGTACAGGTCATCTGTCAGCGGAAGAAAGCTGAAAATATCTTTTCCCAAGCTTCATGGGATCTTTGAGAAGAGAAGGAGCGGGGGAGTGACTTCTTCGGGACGCATGGGATGTGGACAGGGTATAAGCATTCAGGAGAGGCGTATGAGACGTGAGGCGAGTACAGCCGCCGGAAACGGGTCCTTAGGCAATCGTCCGTATGCGGGGGGCGATCGTCCGGCTGGCGGTAGCAGGAAAGGTGATGTGGTCAAAGCTATTTCAACCGCGGCCGGGAATGTGTGCGGATCGGTGATCAGACTTAGATTCAGTCCGATGACGGCAATCGTCGGCATGTTGGTTATTGCGGTACTGATAAGCTGCGGTTATCTTGCGCAATTCAACCAGGTCGCAACGAAAGGTTATGATTTGCGCAGGCTGGAAGCGGACAGGCAGCAACTCATGAATCAGCATGATATAAAGAACATGAAACTTGCGGAGGCGAAATCCATGTCGCGGGTGATTGAAAGCGACAGGGTAAGCGTCATGAGAAGACCCTCGGAACTTATTTATGTCAGAGGGAATACCGCGTTGGCGAGCAGGTAGGAGATAATCCTAAAGAAACGTACAAAAACAAAAAGGTTTTATTGGTTATATAGGCTAAGAAAAAAGGCGTCAGTGATGGCGCCTTTTTCTTTGTTGTTTTTTTGCGGTTTACGGGATGCACGCTCCCGGTTGCGCCGGCGGTGCCGTCGCGCTGTCTATAAGGTCAAAGGTGATAGTGACGTTATAAATTCCGGTAGGTTGGCTTGTTGGTACGTTAAGGTAGTAGTTGACGTTTTGTTTGAACGCTCCGCTTCTTCCTCCGTCGGTCAGTCCTCCAAGCATCAGGTCAACCGGTGTCGGTGTTCCGGGAGCTATGAATGTTCCTCCCGTTCCAAGCGTCGTACCGCATGTGGTGAAAGTTGCCGGTGTTAGTAACGCTCCGCCCGCCGGGTCAACCGTTGCGTTTATAGGTGCGACTATGTTCTGCGGCGTAGTGCTTGTACCGGTGTATTCAACTCCGTCCACCGCCGTGCCGCCCGTGCTTGCGGCTGTAGTGACCGCGTACAGGTTTTGCAGAGGAATATAGTCTCCTGTTCCCGTAGTGAATCCCGTAGCTTCCACCTGCATCTGTAAATTGAATCCGGAAGCTTCTCTTAAATCGCTTACTGTCACTACATCCGTGCTGTTGAGAACATATGTGGCGTCGTTCTTGCTGTAAGACTGCGATCCTCCGGCTGACGTGCCGAACGTGAAGCTTGAAGGAACTTCAAGAGTCATAGGTCCGCCCGTGGATCCTGCTCCGACAACGACTTCCAGACACTGTTCGTCGGGTCCCACGACGCAGACGAAGTTGACGTTGGCGGGTTGGTCGATTCCGTTGCGGAATTGGGTGTAGCCTATCTCTTCATCACTTATCGCCGTTCCCGTGAGTGCGCTCTGTAAATCCGTCGCCCAATAATATGCTTCCGCAGGATCGCGCTGTCCGTCGTATAGAGCGATTGAAACTTCATGCTGTTCCGGTCTGCTTGCGTCTGTAATCGTTCCGTAATGGTATTCAATTGCTCCCGTGTTGCGGATCCTGACGGTAAAGTCCGCAGATCCTTCATTTGCGGCGCCGGTGCTTGAGATATTTGCCTTAAAGCGTATGTCAACCAGTTCCATCGTCTGGGAAAGGTAAATACCGTTGTCCGAATCAAAAGGTGATGCATTGCTGGTTGTGAGATATCTGTTCGCGTATGGATAAATTATAACCGTGTCGGTGTAATTTACAGGTTGATTGTATCCTGTGCAGAATCCCGTCGGGGACGGAGTCAGATTGATGAATCCGCTTGAACATACATAAAGCGTATCGGTTGAGATGCCGAAGAGGTCAAGCGTGAACGGCAAGGTGACGGCGACTTCCACGTTTTCCGTGCCGCTGTCATTTGAGCCGCTTATCAATGTTCCCCCCGTTGGGTTGTGCGCGTTCGTGATATATCTGTTTTGATCTATTTCTGTTGTGCTTGCCATGAATGTTGAAGTGCCGCGTAGAGTGTCTGTGGCTTCAAAGCAGGCCTGTCCGAATGAGTTCGTGGTTCCGGCTGTTCCTCCGCTGGCGCATACCACTGCCGTAAGTTCCGCTATAGAATCTCCGGCGGTTTGAGTGACATTCAGATATTTGTCAGTCAACGGATTGCTGGAAGCGTCAAGGAATGTCGCGGTTAATGTGCTTGCGGTTGTCCCGTCCGCGTAAACGCTTGTCGGGTATGCCGTGAAGGTCGATAGATCCGCTGCCGGTTGGGCCAGTACAGTGAACGCGCCCGGCGCAAGTGATGAACTCAGATATGAATTGATTTCTGATGTGACGCCCCATCCGCCCAGTGCGGCTCCCGTAAGATTAAGCGTACAGTCAATTGTTGTACTTGTTATGACAGGGTCGGTGCATGCGATTTCGGTTGCATCCATGAATATGAAGCTGTTCATGCGGGAATCCAAATTTGTTCCGGTTATTCTGACGTGCACTGTTGTTCCGGTATATCCATGATCCGGGGTTATTCCTGTGATTACAGGTGGAATGACATACTCGTATGAATTAAGCAGTTCCACTTTCTGTGTTGGCGAGTAATAGAATTCCAGGTCCACGATTTCCGGGTTATGCGCAGGGGTGGTGGCGGTGATGGTTGTCGAGTTTATATAATTCACGTCCTGAAGGGCGTTATATATAGATAGGTCATCCAGGAAACTGACCGGATCTGGCGTGTATGATGCGAATGTTACCGTCGGTGGATTTTCGGCGTATTTACGTGTGCGGATCCAGTCGGCGTAGAATAGACTATCAACGTCTGAAAACCATGCTTCAATACCCACGTTGCCGCTGGTATAAGTTGAATCCGTTATTTCAAATTCTTCACTTGCGACGGTATCGTCTTCATTGAACAGTGTTGTTGCTATAGTTGTGTCTGACATCGCAAGCTGATTTATATACCAAGTGTTTGTATATATGTTGTCGTTGCATGTTATTCTTTGGTATTCGTTTGTTATGCCAGCAATTCCAACGATGAAATACGGACAGCTCGTCATCTCAAGATTGTATCCCTGGAAATGTGCCTGATAGAAATTTGTCCATGGGGTCAATGTTGTGTTGTCCAAAATTATGGATGCCCTCCCTGAAGGGGTACCGGGGTATAAGTCATCAAGGTAGATTTCTGATTCAATTATTCCCGGCCTTGTGAGAGTGTATGTACTTGTAACGATTTCATCCGCCCTGTCCAAAACTGCTCTTGAATTTAGAGTATCTACATACGGCTCTGTCGGTGCGGACGGGAATGTCGTTTGAAGCGTGCTATCCGAATATTGGATCCTGTTCCACGTCGTGCCGAAGCTGTTAGAGTTGAATGTGTCAAAGAAATCAAATGTTTCTTGACCCCGTTTTTGATCATCAATAGCCGGAAGAGAACTGAATCCGTATGTCACATAAAGATTTACAGTTGTGTTTGCCGCTATTTGAGGCAATTTTGCCCATATCCGAGTGGATTCAGTGTCGCATTCATCCGGATCAAACCAGAACGGCAGGTTACTGAAATCGGAATTCAGCACTCTTAGATCATTGCAGGACGCGCCCATCCCCTGACTTATCAGTGTTGCAGTATTTACGTCAAATGAGACCTGATAGTCCGTTAAAGGCACGCTTGCGGAGTTTTCCAATACGTAGACGATTGAGTTTTGCGAAGGAACAAGATTTTCTCCAATTATTGTGACATCCGTGCCTCCGGTTGTCGGTCCCATATTCGGCGTTATTGAAGTTATTGAAGGCACTGGTACGAATTCAACCTGTGCTGTTTGGGTGATCGCCAATGTCCCGTGCAGTGTCGCCCGATAGGTTGCGGTGGTCACGTTTGCCGATTTTACATAGAATTCAGCGTAACCGTTGATGTCCGTGGTCTTGCTTGCAGGACTGATCGTCGTTGCGGATCCTCCGATTTGGCTTATTGTGACCGGTACATCCGGAACAGGAGTGCCTGTTCCGCTTAAGGCGCGGACAACCAAATATCCTTCATTTGCATTGTTTGCCGTTACTATCGGCGGAATCGCCACAAATGTTGATGTTGCGGCGTTCGGGTAAAGGTAGTAGGTTCCTTCAACCGTCTGTTCAATTACGTTGTAACTTCCTTCGGTTGTCGTGTCTACGGCTACAAAAGTATATGAGTCGTCAGTCGTGCTTGTGGCCGCAAAACAAGCTTGTCCGGCGCTGTTCGTGATTCCCGCGGTGCTTCCGGTACAATGCGTGGCATCGGCTACGGGCGTGAATGTGATATCGGTGCTATCTCCCACAATTACAAATGGAGTAATTGTTTTGCCTTCAACAGGATTGTCTGCGGAGTCCAAAAGGGTCGCCGTCAGATATAACGGGGTTGTTCCGTCCGCCGGAGCCGAGGACGGATCTATGGTAAGTGTGGAATTGAACGAATGTTCGCCCTCAACATAGTATTGCGCGTAAACGTCGGGCGGGCTGGATTCGCGCGTCCAGTGGAAGAGTGCGCCTCCGTTGCCGTCACTTAAAATTTTCGGACTGTAGTTCAGATATGAATTGTTGGTGATCTGTTCACCGTACTCCGTCCACTTGGGTATTGTGTATACAACATGTTGCGCGCGGATGTTTTTTTCCGTTCCTCCGCTGTTCCAGTGTTCCCATGTTACTATCGCTCCTATCCCTTCGTCATACGTGATATCCGGATTAAGGTCGTACAGACTGTCAGTTGGGTCCGAAAGAGATACGTCTGTAAGTACCTGGGTGCCGTTGGTATCAAGATGACGCAATATCACGTCGCTCTTTGTGTGGTAATTCATGCTGGCGTCATATTTTTCCCACGCCACAAATGCTCCCTGGTTTCCGTCAGTCGCAATGGTGGCGTCCGTGTTGTTCCCGCCGGATATCAATATTCCGTAGGTACTCCAAGGTCTGGTTCCAGGGCTGTTTGTCGGAATTTTGTTGATGTATATAACGCTGTTCCCAGTTGTCTGGTAATCGCAAGATATGAATAAGTTATTATTGGCATCAATGAACGTATCGTCGTAAAAGTAACCGCTCAAGCTGACTTGATATCTTGTAGTGTATGCTCCCGTGGATGGGTCCAACACGAATAATCTAGCGTATCTGGTTGAGCTGTAAGTGTAGTTGGCAAGTACGAACAGGTTCCCGTTGCTGTCCCTGAGCAGTTTCGGATTGTCGTGAACGTATGAACTGGTTTGATTTGATATGTTTCTTCCACCTGACGCGGCCCAGGAGGTGTTGATTGCTCCGGTTGTGCCGTTGATCTGTTGCCCGTAAACCTGATTGTTCTGTTCCCATACTATATACATGCCTCCGTTCCCGTCGGAAACTATGTCAATTGAATCTTTTTTTATTGCCGTGGTTGTACTGATAATTGAAATACCGTCATTGGCGGAATTCCACGTTCCGTCGGGAATCCCCGCGCTGTTCACTTTCTGGATCCTTACACCGTATGAACTGCCGTTATATGTACGATAGGCCATTAAAGTGTCTCCTGTCTGTACTCCGGCGATGTCCGCCGGAATCATTTTCAGTGAGTCTTGGTTTGTCGTTGTAATTTGA
>JAEAME010002632.1_pt1 | contig 10194 bp, 8 predicted proteins | sample 8958731 | NCBI WGS metagenome assembly JAEAME01 (sample SAMN16933194, study PRJNA681113) | bioreactor sludge metagenome | isolation source: anerobic bioreactor sludge (Control) | place: India:Bengaluru | collected 2018-10-24
AAGCAAAGATTGCCCGGTTGGTAACCCTCCATGCCACACCCGTAGGAAGTGGAACCGTTGCCCGAACATCTACCATTCCGGTCGAAGAACGGGCAGCAAAAGCAGTTATCGCCTGGATGCGACATAAAACCACGGCTTACGATCAAATGCCGATTGCACGTATTAAAGGAGAACGCCGCCGCGTACGAAACATGCTGGCCCAACGGTCGGTTCAATTGCTTGAATCCTACCGCAAAGGCAACGCTATAAGTCCCGACTGTCCTCTGATGGCCGCTCTGGAAAGGATAGGATAGAATAGAATCAGTAACCCGATTTGTCAATGGCACGCTTCAGTTCATCCCATAAATCGGACTGAATCACCTGTACAATATCGAACACCATCAAGCCATCAGACTGCATAAGACAAACGTATGCAGCATCTTCTATATCCTTATAATTCAACGCATAAATACTGCCATACATTTTACAATCCCCCTGAAGCAACCGTTTGCCCCTTGCCAACCCGTACTCGATGGACTCCGCATCATTCATTCCATAGACTTTTTCCAGATAAGTCCCTATAATAAAGGCATCCAGATGCTCTGCAAAGCCCGTCTTTTTATAGTCGGACGAAGCCCACGCAGGATATTCCACAGACGGATCATACTTCTTGCTTGCCCAATTCTGCCCCTGCGCATACAATGCACCATACCACGAAGCAGCCCAGTATTCAAGCTGAACAGCCGGTTTATGCATCTTGATCTCTTCTTTTGCCTTCTTTACGAAATCATGAATAACCTTAGAACGGAACTCGAACCACTTTTTAGCGTACTTTCCAAAATGACGCTGACCATCTTTCCAATAAAAAATATCGTCGGGAAAGTTAGTCACTCTTTCTCCTATATAAGCTTCAAACAACTTCCGCGACTCATCAGAAAAATCAGAATCGATACTCAGATAACGGCAATAGTCCAGTGCGTATCCATCAAAGTCATAATTCGTAACCAGTTCGCGGATAAATTTCAAAGCAAACTCCTGCACTTCAGGCAATGCCGGATTCAGGAACGCTGCCACTTTAGATGGATCATCCATTTCTTTCAGCATTCCTTTAGACGTATGCTGGATAGATGTTTTGCCGGCCCACGAGGCATCACGGTAAACCATCCCCTCCTTAGTGTCCGGTCGGCCGGCCGGGAAAATAGTAGTCGAAACCGTCACCTTCAGGTCCCGCTTCTTCGCTTCGTCAATAAAGAACTGCAAATAATCCCACGAAAGCGTACGAGAAAAGCCACTCATCTTAGTCAGCTCCGTCATAAAAGAGGTCTTTTTATATAATACATCCCCATATACAGGACGTACATCCACCACAATATGATTAAAACCTGTCATTTTGGTTTTATCCAGGTAATAACGAATCGAATCCTGATTGGAAAAACGCTCAAAATTGGCCTCTGCATCAAACCACAGATATTTGGGTTTTTCCGTTGTTTTTTCAGGAACCGGAGGTACAACTGTTTTTTCAACCTCCGCTCCATTGCAGGAAATACTCAGAAACAAACAAAAGATAAATAATAATTTCATAATTCTGATAGCAGTTATTAAAAAGGGGACAGAAAAACAAATGCTCCGTCCCCATTTCTTGTTATTAATTATTTACTTGAAGAACCCACATTCGTTAATTCATATGCCATAATACCTGTATTCGTATCAAGCATATATACCAACGCAGTTTTACCATCCCTCTGAATCTGTACTGTAATATCGCCAGTACCATTTGTATTGCCATTACTTTTAATCTCCCAGTTTTCACAAAACGGGTTAAGAATACTATATCTTTCCGCATTTTCACTTTTATTAGAAGAAATCAATGTCGGATCGTCCACACTAAATATCAACATCCGGAGATCGCCCGGCCAACTACACGAAGATGCTGCAAGATACTTCGCATGGTTAAATTCAAAATAACAGGCACCTGAAACAGCCACTTTATTAAGGAAATTAGAATTAGCTGCATTTGTAACAAATTTATGTTCGCCAGCATTATCATAATAAACCAGGCCTTGCGGGCTACCCAGACTTAAAGCAAAATAAGGAGTTTTACCTGTAGACGAAGCAGCGATACCTTTACCTCTCCACGTCCAGCTTACATTGGGAGCCTCAAACACATCCGGCATTTGCGTAGGTACACCATTAACCACCGGTATCCGGACAATTCTACTTTCCGCACCTCCATATCCATCCAATGCCACCATTAGCTGAGCATCGCCGTATGTGTCTCCGCAAATAGATAAAGAACGACCCATTCCCGTATTTTTGGTCGTTTGAATATCCGTTCCGGAAACCTGAAAAAATACTTCCGGCTCTTTGTCTAATCCAGAAGACCATCTGTAAATTTTAAAGATATCCGTTGTGTTGGCATTAATAAAGGACACGGCATGCAAGACGTCATTCTTATCAACAGCCAGTGCAAAAATATGCGACTTGTTACCAGCAGGTACAGGCACTGTTTTGTCCTTTTTCAAACCCGTACGTTTGTCATACACCAAAAAATCTTTCGTATCATTGTTTACAATAAGTTCGTCACCAACAACCACAAGCGAAGTCTGCGCATTAGTTACCCATCCCCCCAAGTCGGCTGCAGATTTAGTCCACAACTTATTATATCTGCCAAAGCCCTTTTCCAGTTCACCGTAAGGGATCTCATATATCTTAGTAACGATTACAACCTCCCGCTTCGTTACCCCGTCAGGAGCATAGACTGTAACACTTACCGGATCTGTCAAATCCTTCACGCCAGAAAGTCCCGGTACAACTTTGGACCCTTTAAAAACAGAGCCCTGTATAACCCAATCCTGATAAGTGGGAGCCTTCTCGTCAGGGAAATAAGTCACATCAAAATAGATAGAGTCTTTATCTGCAGAGTACTTACCCTGGTAAATCTTTCCCACACCCACTCTTTGGGCGTAATCAAACTTTTGAATTTGAATTGCATTGAACAAATAATCCGTATTACTAAAGGCGACCTCGTCTTCAGCGCAGGAACTACAGAGTATTAGTAAGGCAAGTAACAAATTGTATCCAATATTTTTATTAAATTTCATAACACAGTTCGTTTAAATTATATAAATTACCACGGAATAGTTTGTTCGCAGGCTGAGTTATTATTGATCTCGGAAGATGGAACAGGTATATAATAATACTTTTCCGGGAAATGTCTGTTCGAATCGTCGCACACCACTTTCGTATACGTTAAGGCTGTTCCGTTTCGAACAATTTTAATTCCATGCGCGCGCTGACCGTCAATCACCTCTTCCGCCTTTCGCCAACGTCTTAAGTCCCAATAGCGATGACCCTCAAAAGCCAGTTCCAGCATACGTTCATCCATCAGATAAGTCAAATACACATCCAGATTTGTGCCAGAATTACGAGGAGATAAGGCACCACCACGTGTACGAACCTTATTCATATACTCATAAGCCTTTGGCATATTACCTGACTGGGCATAAGCTTCCGACATATTTAACAGCACCTCAGCGTAGCGCAGTTCAATCCAATAAGCATCACTACCAGCCTGATCAAAATTAGTGTTTCCCTCTTGTAAGAATTTTTTCATAAAATATCCGGTAACACAAGCCGGTTTGTTGGATGAAAAATCGAAGTCAACATAACCATCCTTGCCACCTACGAAGGTTTCTATCGTCCGGTTGTTCCAACGAGCACCATTATATAAAACTGAAGCGTAGAAACGAGGCTCCCTATTTGTATAAGGATCCGCTTTATGAGCAGGATTATTCCAGTTGAAATCTACGTATGTATCCCCCTCTTTGATCTGATATTTACCAACCAGCTCCTCTGTAGGGCAAGCCCAGCCTCCCCGGTCTGCCATATCTCCGGTTGGACGAAATTTCCTGTCGTGAAAATGCACAAAACTCGGGGCATCGAAAGCAACAGTCAGAATCAGCTCCTTATTTGTAATATTCTTGAACACCGAATTATAATCGGCCGACAATTCATACACTTTCAGAGCCTCCAAAGCGTTACCCGCAGCAATAACTTTATCGTATTGTTTAGCATATAAAGCACAACGCGTTAGTAGTGCATATACGGCTCCCTGAGTAATTCTACCCGTATTTTTGCTATCCCATTGAATTTTTGCAGCCAATTCCGGAGCGATTGCTTCCAATTCACTAATCACAAAATTCCACGAATCAGCTTCAGACAATCTGGCTTTTGAAACATCCTTTTCATTATCCAAACCTCCATCAACACCCGAATTATGTAATCTTGCGATCACCCCACCATGATTACGAATCATTTTATAATACAGAAAAGCACGCAGGAAACGAACCTCAGCTTTACGTACTTTTACAAATTCGGGATTCAGATGCGCAGTTTTAGAATCCACATCATATAAAAACTCATTCAACCGTTTAATTCGCTCGTAATTCCCCCACGCACTCAAAGCCCCATTGGCGGGAGTAATAAAATTTTCCTGTTGTAGAATTTTATTTTGATTGGTACTACTATTCAGATTTGAAATACTGTATTTCAAAATATCGGAGTATCCATCCGAAAACATATCCGTATAAATTTCGGCGTTATCACGCAGTGCCGCATAAAGGCCTTTCACGTAAAGATCCAGGTATTCCTCGTTTTGCCAGGCAACAGCATCCGAATACTGATCACGGGGATCCACTTCCAGATTACAGGAAGAAATACATAAAGAAACCAGAAAAGCATATAGTATTTTTTTCATCTTCATCCCATTTAAAAAGTTAAATCTATACCTACACTGTACGTACGTTGCTGCGGATAGTACCCATTGGTGTTGCTTGGCATTTCCGGATCCATAAAGTCAAGACCGTCTAATGTAAACAAATTTGTTCCCGCCACGTAAACTCTCATATTCTGAGCATGTAACCGGCTAATCATCTTCTTAGGCAACGAATAGCCAATCTGTGCATTTTTCAGACGCAGATACGAACCATCCACAACCCACCAGTCGCTTGTCCAACCATTGTTTCCATTCCACGCCTGTCCCAATCTCGGGTACTTTGCATTCGTATTCTCTGGCGTCCACGAGCCTTCCACCAAATAATACGGAGAGTTTCCTCCACCATAAAAAGCACGGGCAAACTCTGTCTGATCCATAACACCGTTCGGATACAAACCGCTAGTAATTACATCGCAGAATGCAGCTCCTTGAAATTGCAAACCAATATCAAACCCTTTCCATGTAGCCTCAGCATTCAGAGAAAACATCATCTCCGGAGTATGCGACCCGGCAATACGGATCTGGTCGTCCAAATCAATCTTCCCATCACCATTAATATCTTCGTACATCAAATCACCCAAACGTTGAACGCCTCCCGGACCAGAAGGGCGGTTTTGCAACTGTTCTTCCGTCTGATACAGACCTAACGCATGGAAGCCATAAACACCACCAATTGGCTTGCCAATAATATTCTTCCACATTGGTATATTTGCATTCTGAGCTCTGGACAACACTTTATTTCGCGCCCATGTTACATTTCCGTTAACCGAATAAAAAACATCTCCAACTTTATTCCGGTGTCCCAAAACCAATTCCACACCTCGGGCATCCACAGCTCCCGAGTTACGTATTGTAGGATAATTATTGGAGATAGACGGAGGATATAACCCTTCCACTTTTTCCAATATATCATGCGTATACTTATAGAATACATCCACATCGGCAGACAACAAACCATTCCACGCGACAAATTCCATTCCCACATTTACTGTTCTTGTTTTTTCCCAGGTAAGGTTGTATGATGGAACCGAGTTTGTAGTATACAAAACATATGTAGCATCAGGAACACTTCCAAAGGCATATGAAGGCGAGCCAGTAAGGGAGAAAAATCGTTTATACAAGAAATCACTGATATTATCGCGTCCCAATTCCCCTATGGAAGCTCTGATCTTGAATTTATCCACCTTCGGAAAAGCATCCTTAAAGAAAGACTCTTCAGACATTACCCATCCAGCCGAAAAAGATGGAAAAAATCCCCAGCGATAATCTTCATGGAATTTATAAGATCCATCATAGCGGAACGAAAATTCGGCCAAATACCTTTTGTTATAAGAATAATTCAAGCGACCTACATAACCGGCAGTTTTTGTATTGCTGCTCCCCCCCTTTACACTATTAGGGGTATCCTCCTGTGCGAAAGGAAGCTCGGGAATAGCATCAAGTAAAAAATTCCTCCGGGAAGCCTGGAAACTACGTCCTCTGGTTTCTCGATATTCATACAGAAATAAAACACCCAAGTCGTGTGCGCCAAATGTATTTGCATATTCAACCGAAGGTCTCGACATTAACATCTGTCCGCTCGACGAAGATTGAAATAAAGACGAGGTTCCTGTTCCATCCGCTTGTGTTGTTGCATAAGTACCAGTAGCCGGATCATATTTAGCAACATTATACTTATTCAGAAATGTTTTGGTTTCCGTGTAGTTTTTATCAAAGCTAAAGAACATCTTTGCCTTTAGTCCTTTGATAAACGGAACCTTATATTCCAAAGAAGCAGAGCTTTCAAACACCGAACGATCATTTTGCGAAAATCCGCTGTCATTAACGCCGGCTATAGGATTCCAGGTACTTGCCCCTTCTCCGGTAGCTGTTGGCAAACCATTATACTCTTTGGGGATAACAGGCAGAACGCGGATAGCCTGGGTAATAGGATTATATTCGTTGTTAGGTGCAATATTAAATCCCGGATTATCCCTGTCTTCATTACGACCGGCCATATCAACCGAAAACCTAAGTTCGTTTGTTATTTGCACATCCATATTCGAACGCAGGTTATATCGTTTAAAAGAAGAATTAGGAATAATACCCTCCTGGTCCATCATACCACCACTAACAAAATACTGGAATTTATCCGTTCCACCGATAATTGAAATATTATGCTGCTGCGTACCACCAAAGTCTTTAAACAATGCTCCGGTCCAGTCAGTATTACCAAGTACTCCATCCGGATCACCATTCTGTATCTTACTTATTTCCTCATCGGAAAAATATCCTTCATTGCCATCCAGTTCTCTGGCTTTATTATGCCATTTCGCATAATCAACACCATTTAAGAACTTCGGAAAGCGGGTATTCGTTGAAAATGTATACGATCCACTATACTTTATACTTGATTTTCCGTCGGTACTACCTCGTTTCGTCTTCACAAGAATCACGCCATGCGCAGCACGCACTCCGTATACCGAAGCAGAAGCGGCATCCTTCAAGATACTGATACTCTCCACATCATTCGGATCTATCGTATTAAAGCTTCGCTCCACTCCATCTACTAATAGAAGAGGAGACGAATCGTTAAATGTACCGGCTCCACGAATAACCATACTGGATTGGTCGGAACCCGGCTGACCGGAATTTTGGGTAGAAATCAAACCGGGCAGTTTTCCTGCCAGCATATTGGTAACACTGGTCATAGGTGCTTTTACCAAATCCTTTGCAGAAATCTGGGCAATGGAACCTGTTACATTCAATTTCTTTTGCGTACCGTATCCAACAACCACTACCTCATCCAGCCCTCTTACATCCTCTTTAATAGTAACATTAATAATCGGGGCAGATCCAACACGTACTTCCTGCGGTACATAGCCAATAAATGTAAATTGCAACGCATCTCCGTTACCTGCATTTAATTCGTATCTACCGTCCAAATCAGTGGTTGTTCCGGTAGAAGAACCCTTAACAAACACATTCGCGCCAATTACAGCCTCCCCAAATTCATCGATAACCCTACCTGTCACTTTACGTTTTGATTCCTGGGGTCCCAAATTCCCTCCGCTTTTAAGGATTACCAATGTTTTATTAGTAACCTGGTAGGTTAAACCACGCGGGCTCAACACCTGTTCCAGCACAGAGCTTACAGGTTTGTTTTTCACATTCAGCGAAATATCTTTTACTTCGGAAATTACAACATCCCGGTAAATAATTGTAAAAGACGATTGCTTCTCCATTTGCTTAAAAAACTCTTTCAGGGTAGCTCCTTGAAGATTAATCGTCACATTTTGAGAAAGATCCTGACCGTATACCTCGGTACAGAAAAAAAATATTTGCGATAAACATATTATTTTTAGCAAATATTTAAAAAGTATATTATGCATATTGATATTAAATACTAATTTTACATTCATAAAATCTTTTTAGATAAAGGTTTAACTACTTAGCTTGTACAAGGATCACAAGTACGAACTTTTTAGATTTTGAGTCAAGGAATCTTCCACATTCTTTGGCTCATTTTCATTTATATTGCATCATTATATATTTTACATAGGCAGAACGATTTTAAGGTTTACACTTTTTTATGACAACATCATCTCCATGAATTGAATAATCCACATTATACTGTATTTTGAGAGCCTCCAGCACATACATAAGCTGTTCGCCATTAAAACTTCCCGATATTATATCCCGGGCAATTTCCGGACATTGCAAATCAATGGTAATTCCATACCAGCGTTCAATCTTATCAATCACCCTCTCCAACGGCTCCGATTCAAATACTAAACGGTCCTGCATCCACGCTGTTTCATACCCATTGTTCGTAGGCTCAATCTGTATTGTTTTAGTTTTTGTGTTATAAATGGCTTTTTGCGAAGGTTTCAATTGATATGCATGGGGCAGATTTTTGCCATAAAGCATAATACTGCCTTCCAACAGAGACGTTTCAATAAAGCTATCCTCTCCATACGACGACACGTTAAAGCTTGTTCCGAGCACTTCTATATTCAGCTCTCCTACCTGCACAATAAAAGGCTTTGATTTATCCTTTGTAACCTCAAAAAAGGCTTCGCCGGTAAGTATAACATTTCGCCTGCCGGGATCAGAAAAATCATAGACAAGCGAACTTGCCGAATTTAATTTTACCGCCGAACCATCGGGCAAAATCAATTGAGCCTTATCTCCGCTTTTCACCTCAACAACAAAAGGTCTTCGGTCTGGTGTATCGTGATAAGCAAATTGCCAAACGCCAAGCGAAACCAACAGGATTACCGATGCGGCAATTCCTCGTTTAAGCCACAACAACTGTCGGGTACGTTTTATTTCATCCTCTATGTAAAAAGAAAGATTCTGCTTTACCTGCGTTTTCGCCTGCTGATTCATTAATGGCAGCGAGTGATTTTCGTCCCAGGCAGTTTCCATTACATCCTTTAAGTCATTGTCGGGCATTTTATTCAGATTGTGTTTTAACTCTCTGAATTCATCCAGACTAAGCTTTCGAAACAAAAAGCGGAAATATAAAGAATTAATAAAATTGTTCATAAACAGTATCATTTATAAGTAACACGCAATACAATCAAAAAAGTACCAGCTAACTATACATGTTATAAAACACAAAAATTAATAGCATAAGGTTTAAAGCCAAAAAAACATCTTACTTTCAATTTAATTGCACATTCAATTTCAGAATAATACTTTTGCATTTAAAAAAAATTCAGATATGATGAACGGGCAATTGCGTATTGTAACCCTTGCAGCAAACGGCAATTTACTGGACGAAAAAGCCAGCTCGTTACACCACCCCTTGGTTGGATCTTTCTTCCTGCGGGAGATGCCGGAGTAACCAGAAAAGTAAGTGCAACAGGAATCTTCTGGCGGGTTCAGGTAAAAATGGGAAGACGAATCATTTCCAAAGGGCTTTGGGCACCTAAAGATACCATCGAACAAGCCAGACTTGAGATGAAGCATCTCCGCGAAACCGAGACCTATCACAAAAAAGCCGAAGCATCCAAGCTTCGTCGTGAAAAAATTCAAACGGCCTATGTGGATGATTTTTGCAAACAAGTAAGATCCTTTCTCAACTTTCATCCATGCTATGCAGAGCAGGAAGCAAAGATTGCCCGGTTGGTAACCCTCCATGCCACACCCGTAGGAAGTGGAACTGTTGCCAGAACATCTACCATTCCGATTGAAGCACGGGCGGAAAAAGCTGTTATCGCCTGGATGCGCCATAAAACCACAGCTTACGATCAAATGCCGATTGCACGTATTAAAGGAGAACGCCGCCGCATACGCAATGTATTGGCCCAGCTATCGGTGGAATTGCTTGATTCTTACCGCAAAGGAAACCCAATCAGTCCGGATTGCCCTCTTATGGCTGCCCTTAAATTACAACACTTAAACGTGTAAAATATGGCACTTTTAGAATGATTTAAGAATATATTTCATTACAT
>JAEAME010002633.1_pt1 | contig 10190 bp, 10 predicted proteins | sample 8958731 | NCBI WGS metagenome assembly JAEAME01 (sample SAMN16933194, study PRJNA681113) | bioreactor sludge metagenome | isolation source: anerobic bioreactor sludge (Control) | place: India:Bengaluru | collected 2018-10-24
GCTTTTCGAGTTTCATCTTTTTCAATGACCCTGTCGCATCGGATACATTTAGTTTGGTAAATAACTTTTTCGATGGTCATCTTCACCTCCTTAGCATATTATTCCAAAGATTGTGTGCCGGCTTCCATGATTGTATTCCCTCAAGATTTCATCCCAAGATTTGTTTGCGGGATTATCTTTGGGTAAGGGATTTACGATACGGACTTCTTTGTGTCTCCTCTTGTGCCTTCTACTCATAGTATTCCTCCCGTTTCCAGAATTTGTGCCACACCCAGAGAAAAACAATGATTAAGCCGATCCAGATTAATGCGAACATTTTTCACCTCCTTAAAATAAACTGAAATAGGTGATTGTATTACTGGATTAGACTTCGGAGGAGCTTGCCTTGACTGGGAAGCTCCTTGCCATTTCAAATGTACTAAAAGAGGGGAATAGTTTAGGTAGCTATTCCTCCCTATTTAAACTTCTTAATAATCCATTGTTCCAGGACATCGGCTATTCTTCCGACTCCGGCAATCCCTAAGACTGAACCGAACCCTGAAAAAGCTCCGATGACTGCGGGATATGCTCCGATTATCCAGCATCCTAAAAATCCGAAGAGCATGCCAGAAACAGTTCCGACAAAAACTTGGATTAAAAAGTCTTTCCAGCTGAATACGTGTTTGCAATTTACTTGAGATAGTGATTTGGCCAAGGTCGCCATTAGCGGGACTACAAGTAATAGAAGCCACGCATCTTTACCTAATTCTTTTTCGGGCATTTTTTTCGTATGTTTTAGTTAATGATTAGCGTTTGAAGTTAAGTTTTTCTAATATTTTACTGAATGCGTTTGATAGCCCTTTGGTAGATTTAAATTGTTTTATTCCGTACTTTTCAGCTATTCTTGACGCTGCTAACTCAAGTGCCTGAGCCTCATTGGATTTTGGCTTGTATTCTCCTGCTACATAATCAGTAAAATCAGACATCTCCCTTAGGTCGTCTTCTGGTATCTTATTTATATTGCTTGCTCCCTTAACATTACCTGATACATCTTCAATAGTCATTCCTGGTTTAATGTTTTTAGTTCTATTTGCTAGTTTCTGTGCAGCGTTATCAACGGCTTCATCCATAAGTTTCTTCTCTTTGCCGATAAGCTTTGTTCCGGCTTTCATTTTATTGACTATTCCGCTAATAGCATTACTGGCTATTCCTTTGGCTTTAGCGTAAGTCCTTAGCAAAGATACTCCGACTTGAGGTGATGTTATTATTGCTCCTAGTATTGCTCCTACTGGTCCTCCGGCAAGCATTCCTCCTCCCGCTCCGAGTCCAGTTCTCATATAGGTTCCAACTTTTTGTCCTCCAGCATGTTGGACATCTTCAATAGCTTTTAGAATATTAACGTCTTCAGTTATTCCTGGTATTATCTTTTCAATTCTTTTGAGCGCCATTTCTTTTCCTTTATTGGTAAGGGTAGCTATTTTTGAAACAGCGTTGTCTTTGATTGATCCGTCAGCATTGAATATCTCTTTCTTTACTTTAGTCAAAAACTGTCTTTCTGGAGCAAACTTAGCGTCCAGTTCTGCGAGTCCTGGTATTTCATTCTTAGCTATAGCGTCTACTTTGGCGCGGATTTCTTTAGCCACTAACTTGGAGGCATTTGTCTTTCCCTCTCCGAATGCGGATAAATTGCTGAGCCTGGTTCTTAGATTCAGAACTTCTTTAGCCGTAAGCGATTTTTTTCCGCTTACCGTTTGTAAAACCTCTTGCAAGCCAGTGATATCTGACTTTGATAGTTGGATATCGCTTGCCAAATTAACGTTTATCTTTCCATCCACGACATCAATGCCTTTTGACTTAAGAAGTCCCGTAATGGTGTCTTCCGAGACGTTGGCTTTGGACGGAAGCTGTTTTATCGCATCATATTCTTTGCCAGTAGCAGATAAATCGTCCATTCTTTTTGAAACAGCGGTTTTTACTTTGGTGAAAATGGAATCTCTGTCTATTTTAGCCATTTCTCTAGCGGTAAATAGTTCTGGGTTTTTAATGATTGTTTTGACTGTTTCTGGGCTGAATCCATAAGCCTGGGCGGTCATATAATTGCCTCCCTTGCTTGCAGTATTAACGGCTCCCTTGACTGTTCCAGAAGCTACATTGCTTACAGCGTTTCCTGTTTTCTTAGCCACTGCAAGCGTTTCAGACGCTCCTTTCTTAGCAACCTTCCCTCCAATGGCATAAGATAATAATTCTGCAATGTCTCCGACTGCTGATAAAGCCATAGCGGATTCAGGGTCTTTCTGCTTAATATTTTCCCAACCTGTCATCAGTTTGTGGGCGGTTTCGGTTTCCATTCCAGCCTTAACCAGTTTTTGTACCCCTTGAGAGGTGGCTTCGTTTACATCGTATCCCGTTATTCCTTGCACTGCTTCACCTGCCACTCTCATTCCTGTAGCGATTGGCTCAGCGATAAGCGGTTGGGCTATCCCTGTAGCTAAAGTACCTGCTACTTTTGCAGTCTTTATAAATTGACCTGCTGGGCTTGAAGTTGGCGTGGCTAGGGTATCAGCGACTTCCTCTCCGCTTTGTTTAATCGATTGTTTGACATTGGTCCATCCTTTTTTGACTGCGTCCCACATTCCTTCAGTAGGCTTGTCTCCTGCGATTTGCTGTTGGGACTGAGGATCGGTATCAAAAACCCTATCCTTGTATTGAGGATATTTTTCAATCATTTTAAGAGCCAGTTCCTTGTCGTCAATATTTTGGTATTGAGGATATTTTTGCTTTATGGTTTTTCCAAATTCTTCTATTGTAGGCATATGTTTGAAGTTAATTAAAATCCTAGTCCAAGTGGGTCATTTCCTGTTTTAGAGTTAAGTATGGTTTTTATTCTAGCTAATTCATCTTTGAAGTCTTTTTCGCTCATATTTTTATTGATAGATGTAGCAGCTTCTCTGAGGATTTTTATATCCGCATCCGAAAGGACTCCCTTCATTATTCCAAGATTTTCAATGGTGAGCATTGATTTTAATGCATCGAGTTGAGCATTGAAATCGGCTGATTTAGTTCCAGGAATTACCCATCCTCCCAGTAATCCTCCAGTTAATCCTTTCACTCCAACGGATGTTTTCAGAGCTTTGTGATTCTCAAGGAGTGCTACCTTATCGAGTGCTTTTAAGGCATTCGCTTGACCCTTCGCTTTTTCTTCCTGTGCCACGATATTTGCCTGTTCTTGAGCTGGTGTAAGTGTTTCTATTGGTTGCAATCCATTTCGTCTTCGCAGTTCGTTATCTATTATACTGCCGGTTGATACATCATATCCCTGCGAAGCCAAGTAATCGGCAGTTTGTTGCCAGTTACCACTAAATTTTGTATAGGCATCTGACACCGCAGCTAGTTCGGGGCTAGCTCCTTTTGCAATGGTTGAACCGCCTCCTGCTCTGGCAGCGGCAGCTCTGGCTTCCTTAAATTCAGGAGTCAGTAAATTACTAAATCCTCCGCTAGAGAGAGACGCGGCGAATTCTTTCTTGCTCGTTCCTTTGGGTCTTGAGTTTGGATCTGCTCCGTAAGTAGCGATAAAGTTCTGACGTTCTGCTTCTTTTCTCTCTTCTTCTGCTAATCTGTTGGCGTAAAGGGAATTGAAAGCATTTAGTTTGGCAGTGTCTAATCTTGACTGATGCGCGGCTTCCCCTGTTAAAACTCCCATCGCTTTCGTTTGGTTCATTATATTTATCTGATTGAGTTCGGCGGTTGAAGAAGCTTTAGAAAGTTTCTTTTCCAGTTTGGATAATTTCATATCCATTGCCTTTTTAGCGCTTGGAACGTCTAATTGTTTAACGTTTATCGGGTCATAAACAGCAGCTGCGGTTGGAGATGATAAAATCGTCTGCGGTGTTGAAACAGGTTGAATAGCCGGGGCTACTGGAGTTGTGGCAACAGTTGGAGTTGCCTGTATTTCTTCGGGTAATGTTGCCATATAGTTATGCACTTGACAGATATTCTATAAGTGCTATCTTGAAATTACTAATTATTTAATTTAAATGAATGTATCTATTTATTGAGATTGCGCTTATTCTAGTTATCTTCGGGTTAAGCTGGACGAGCGCTTTTGTTATTATTCTATTAATAATGCTTTATCGGTCTAATTAATTAATTATAAATATATGAAATGGATTTGGCTTGCAATTATTATCTTATCTTTTGTGGGATTTTATATTTTTTCAACGCTTGCTTTTATGCAAGAAATGTCTTTTATTTCTTGGTTTGTGGTGGTTTCTTTCGGGGTTGTTCTTTGTCTGATTTGTCTTGAATTCGTGAGGGAATATTGGCTTCAGTAAGATTCTGAAGCCCAGCAATAAGCTCATTTGTTTCTATCCACGGAAGCGGTTTAGTGCCTAAATAATGTAAAATGGCAGTACCTAAATCTTCAGGTAAAATAAATTGCTTCATGAGTTTTTTTGAAAATTAGTTACTATCCCTCCTTTTATTTCAATAGAAAATGTGTTTACGCTTCCTTCTGAAATACTTGCTACTCCAGAATAGTCAGTCTCACCGACTCTGGTGGTGTATCCCGTGGCTCTTACTCCTCCTAAGACAAGGCAGTTTCCATCTAGGGTAAGACTAGATCCGTCTGCGGTTATTTTTCTTCCTGAAGCCCAACTTATATAAGCGTCCGCAGAGAATTTCATATTGCTATCTTGGTCGAATTCCACTACTGGTAAGGCATTTAACTTAGCAAAATAAAGAGTATTGCCAAATCTTATCCCATCTTTCATTATCCTTTTTTGGTAAGAACCTGCGCCAGCTTGCAGGTTTTTAAAATGCTCAAGCGCATCAAAAGGTTTTGACGATGTATCTTTCGATGTATTTTGTGAGTTTAGTCTTACTGGCGAATTGAATGTTCCCATATTATTTTATTTCTATATATTCTATTTCTGGCGTCGATGTTGTGCTCGGATTTAAAAGTATCTTAGCCTGCAAAGTGTTGATTGTTCCCAGCCCTCCGTCAAAATAACAAATTTTGTTTATCGTGTCGGTAATTACTGTCTGCTGAGTCCAATCTCCTCCATCTACCTTTGTATAAATGCTTATTGATGTTCCAGTAGGCAAAGATGAATATTTCACTTCAACAGTATTAAACGAGCCTTGCGCTATAGGGGTGATAATGGTTGCAGTAGCTCGGTTAGTGTCAATTTTATCCACTCCATAGGTTGAACCGCTTTTCCAAGCCAGCATAACTGTCATCCCAATAACTAGTAGCGCCCCTGGGGTAATCGACTGTCCGACAGAAGAAACATATTCTATGCAAGATGAATATGGAGAATTAGAGTCGTGCCTTGCGATTGAATAAATTCCTCTACTGGTCGCCAAAAGAGAAACGCCGGAAAGATTAGAAGAACTGCACGGAAGAGTGTCAAATGTAAAAGTGTTGTCAGCATCCCTTAATTCTGTAAATTTCTCAAGTTTCGTACCAGTGTAGAGATAAATGTTAGCCTTCCTCCCCACTTGAGCCATCAAATTGTTGTCAGTCTTTATAAAAGTGTTGATTCCATTTTCTTCTGCGTAGTCCTCCACTGTCCAGCTGTCAGAATAAGTGTCCCATCTGAAGACTCCGCTTTGGTTTACATCAGAAGCTACTTTTGTTCCTATTATCAAATCGCTTTCATACGTAGCTAAAGTTTTTATTGATTGCCCATAAGGTAAATCTAAGGCGTTGCTGTTAAATGTTGCGCTACTGTTCACCGAGGCTACATACCGGCTGTTTCCAATAAATAACTGCAAATTCTGTTCAACCATTGGAGCGTGGTCGGCAGATACTAAAAGTGTGTTCCAGGTGTCATCGACATCAGTCGGGTCGGTTGCCAGAAATCTTCCTACTGTGGCTCCTGAAACATAATAAACGTACAAGTTATAATATCCGGCACCATCGCAAGCTCCGACAGAGTTAGTGTGAGCCAAACTCCAGACTCCTCCGCTCGTCCTCTTCCAAATTTTTCCAGAATCTTCGCTGAACCAAAAACTGTCGCCCGATGGAACGACTACCGCTATTCGGCAAAATTCAGTTACTGTTGTTCCGCTTTCTTTTGTCAATGCCAACGACGCTTTTACTTTTCCCAAATCGCTTCTGATATCGCAAGATACCAGGGTATGAAACCCGTCTTGGTCGTATTCGGAGCGTCCTATTCCATTATAAAATTTATCGAATATCATAATTGAATTGTTTTAAAATATCTTTTTCATTGCTCATTATTGTTTGATAAATTCCAAACGCCATAGTATCAGACATATAGGGTTTGCATTTTTCAGAAAAATCCAGCGAGCAAGAAGATTCGTTATAATTATCTACTAGAATCTTGAACAGGTTTATCGGCAATTTCCTCTTTTTTGTCAGTTTCATTGATTTTTAAATTTATATAATTAACGCATTCAGCCAATTCCCTTAGCTCTCTCCCCCTAAAATTAGTTCTATCCAAGAACTTCAATATGGTGATCAATATTTTTTTATCCATTAGATTGCGTGGTCGGAAGCTCCACTTGTCATATCGAGGTATCCTTTTCTGGCTGGGGTACCTGTTATGTCTCGGTAGAACTCCAAATACTGATTAGATGTATTAAACCTTATTCCAAAATATACCGCAGCAATTCTCCAAATGAAAACCCACGGATAACCGCCCTGAACATCAGTAGTCGCTGCTGAAAGGTCAATTACGCTGGTGTAAGCCTTGGTAGTGCTCTGGTCCAATTTGTCGGATAAATATATTGCTGTCTGCCATCCGCAATATTCTCCTGCTGATGTTGGGTCTTGGGAACTTATCTGAATTGCCCTGGAGTTGTCATTATATTTGTTATCCCCCGCGCCTCCATGCTCAAGTTCCGTATCAGCGTCAGAACGGTTTTTGAAAACAATATCAACTCCTACTAATGTATTAGCATTAGCATGGTATTGAGAAACTATGGAAAACTCTCCTCCAATAAGTGTGGCTGAGGATGTCCCTTCAGTATCTATATCTCCAGTCCAGGCTTCGGTTGCGATTCCCCAAACACTGCCTGTGCTTCCCTTGGAATAAGCGTGAAAACCTCCCCCCACTGTGCTATTAGTGCCAGAAGTCTTGGTTGTTTCCCCTATAATTGCATATTGAGTACCGGAATCACCACCAGTAAAATCTACATGTAAATATCCAGTGTCATAAAATGATATGCTGTCCGTGTTCGGAGGAACAGTATATGTATCATTATCAACCCATGCTTGGATAGAGGCAACTTGGGACGTTATTCTGCCATCTACCAAATCTTCAACAGCTATTTTTTTACTTGAACCGGCGGAATCGTCAGTTGTATCAGAAGCATCCACAATATGGATATAATCATCTGTAGCAGCGGAGGTTATCGCGGTTAAATCTGTTATTTTTTTATTTGCCATATTATTTTATTAAATTCCGTTATAATTTTTTACACTTTCGATAGCTAATCCATTGATTTCCTTGATAGAAGCTAATCCTAAGCCATCTAAAGACTTCCAGTTTAATCCTAGATAGATAGCTTTTATTTCATCAGCCGAAAGAGCTTTTCCATTGAAGAGAAACACATCATCAATAGAGCCAACCCAAAATCTGTCGTTTGTTCCGGCGGTACATCGACAACCTATTCTGACATAATTCGTAGCGGCATAAGCAGGTGCGTTAGCCCACGCAGCAGAAGCAAATGCTCCTCCATCGACACTAATGTTTATATTCGAACCATCCCAAGTGGCAACTACAAAATGCCAAGCATTATCATTTACTGCGGTAGCGGCATTCACTGACTTATAATCTGTTCCATCCGTTGTTCCTGTATTTTTACCAGTTAGTAAATAAGGAATGCCAGAGGCATTGATTCCAAGTCCCCACCCAGCTATATTAGTATTGGCTGAATATGATTGGAAAATATGCAAAGAAACACCAGCATTGTTTTTCACCCAAGCTCCGACAGTAAAAGCAGTCGTTGGTTTGAAGTCGGCAGTATCAGTCATTCCATAAGCGTCATTTCCGTCGAGAGCCACTGCTCCGCCAAATTTACCAGAAGCATCTTCGGCTGGGTCTGAATAAGCGACAGCGATAGTATGTCCTTCTCCCGAACTGTCAGTCGTCAAAGCACCACTTTCAAATCTATAGTAAGCTTTTAGGTTTGTCGCAGAAAGAAAATTAGTTGAATTTAATTCAAGGCTCATAAATGGACAATGTAGTTGTTGGAGGGATTAAACAATAAATCTTCTGCGGTGATTGCTATTCCTACTTTTCTTATTGCAGCATTAGCGGTAGTTGGAGCGGTGTGAGTCATATCTCCGGCTGTTTCGGAAATGTACAAAGGTGAGCCGACTGTAAAAGCAGGAAAGGCGGCACTTCGTATTTTTCCGTAAACTAACATTGTGGTCGTATCTCCATCTCCGCCATCGTCAAGGCAAATTCCAAGTTGTTTATCATAGCCATCGGAAAGATTAGCGTCCACTAACTCCCACCTGGAATCGTCAGCGTTCAAATAACATAGATCTCCTTTAGCGATAGTAGCTCCTAAAGTTCCAGCGATTGCTGTTCCACTCCAAGTTTCATCTCCACTTAATTCAGCATCAAGCTTAATAAGTGTTTCTCCTAACTGAATATCTCCTGTCATTGTTCCACCAGCTAACGGAAGCTTTAAATCTCCCATCGCCTTAGTGGCTTTAGCGCTTGGAATTGAATCATCGCTGGCACTGACTGAGGATAAATCGGTATCTAGAACTAATCCATTTTTAAGAGTTTTTGAGTCAGCTCCATTCCATTGTGGGATATAATCTGCTGAATTAGAAGCTGGACCGAGGACATCTCCTCCTCCAGCTGGAGCAGAAAAAGAACCAGTTCCATTCAGAAATTGAGCGGAGTTGTTAGAAAGCTTGGGACAAAGACCATGAGCGGTAATTGAAACGTTTAAGTCGGTGTTATCGTCTCCTGCGGTTAAATCATCAATTTTCGTAGCTGTAATATCTGTAGTTTTGGCATACGAACTGTCAGCGATAGCCTTAGCAGTGGCAAATTTTGCATCATCCGTTCCAGTATCCAATTCGGCTCCAGTAGCTTTGACTGGTATATCTGCTGAATAAGCCAAAGTTCCAGTTGCCGCCTGAAGGGTAGCAGTATAATTATCAGCGCCTGCATTAGCGGTAGAAAGTGTGGTAGCTCCCGTTGAAGTTCCTTTCATTACAATCTTATCTTTATCGAAAGTCTTGGCTCCCGTAACTGATTGGACAGCGGCGAGTTCCATTATGGTGTCATCGGCATCGCTTATAGTCTTGGCTCTGGTAGTTCCCGCTCCCATTCCCGTAACTGTCATTAGTCCAGTAGTAGCAGGTGATTTTAAAGACCCAGCGCTTCCAGTTGTACCTTGATTTAATGTTGGAAATGTGCAATTTGTTAATGTTCCTGACGATGGAGTTCCCAATGCTCCGCCTGGAGCCACATAATCAGTTCCGGCTGAAGCGGCGGAAATCGCAGTTCCATTTCCTTTTAAAATTCCAGTCGCAGCGGTGGTATCTTTTTCTGCTGCTGGCATAGCGTGCTTATGGTCTCGTCTAGCGGAAACTGTGGCGGTTCCAGCACTGGCTGAATCTCCAAAAGCTTGGGTTTCTGGAACAGTCGCATCAAATAACGCCTTATTTGTGTAAGCGGTTTCTCCGTTAGCTATTCCAACGACATTAATGAGTCCGGCTGCCGGAGCGGTAGCTTTTAAAAGTAGCCCATGATTTGTGGTGTTAGCATTTAAGTCGGTATTGTCGTCTGGGGTCGTGAGGTCATCTAATTTAGTGGAAGTGATGTCGGTTGTCAGAGCATAATTGCTATCAGCTAATGCTTTAGCGGTTGCGAACTTGGCATCGTCTGTTCCAGTATTAAGTTCTGCTCCTGTTGCCTTGACTGGAACTGTCTGATCTCCCGTGTTTGTTCCTGAATGAGCTCCGCCAGAAATAGTTGCATCTCCTGAGACAGTCAATGTTTTAGGAGTTGTTCCAGCAGCGATTGTAAACCCTGTAGTTTGAGGGGATACTGGGTTAGTAACCTTTAATTGTGGTGTTACATCGGTATAAGTCAGAGAAGAATCAACCATTCCTCCGACGGCATCTTGAGCTTTTTCATCGGAATAAGCGTCAGCAATGGCGGCATAAACAGAATCAAAATAGGTTTTTAGAATCGATTTTACATAAGACCAAGAAA
>JAEAME010002626.1_pt1 | contig 10187 bp, 12 predicted proteins | sample 8958731 | NCBI WGS metagenome assembly JAEAME01 (sample SAMN16933194, study PRJNA681113) | bioreactor sludge metagenome | isolation source: anerobic bioreactor sludge (Control) | place: India:Bengaluru | collected 2018-10-24
AGTTGTTGTCGAATACATAAAAGCAGCATTCATGCAAAATGTGGGTTATATCAGTAGTTTTAGACCGGGAGATGTTCAAAAGTCATTCCTTGTTAGAAATGCCCCACTTCTGATACGAGCTGGTGTTGTATTTCTGGGGACTCTGGTTTTATTCATCTTTAGAAAGAAACTTTCAAAAAGATTTATTCTTCTTTCACTTTGGACGCTTTTTGCCCTTTTTGCCATCACTCTTTCAGAAAGACCCTATCCACACTATTTAATTCAGGTAGTTGCCCCGCTTACCCTACTTGCCACAATATTTTTTATTGAAAAAAGCATTGAACAGTCTTTGGTAATAATTCCACTAGCCCTAACTTTCTTTGTTCCTTTCTATTACAAGTTCTGGTTCTACCCAACTGTTAGCTACTACACTAGGTTTGTTGAATTCGCTACAAAAAAAATTACAAAACAGGAATACTTTAATGGGTTTTCCTCAAAGGTAAACAGAAATTATAAGATTGCAGAGTTTTTGTCTCAATCAAGTATGAAAGGCGACCGAGTCTTTATGTGGAGTCCAGATTCAGCTGCAGTATATTCTCTTGCCAAAAGACTCCCTCCAATTAAGTATGTTGCTGACTATCATGTTTATGATTTTTCAAGTAAGAAGGATGAAGCTACAAAGATTGAGGCTAATCCTCCAAAGTTCATCATTTTATCAGACACCTACCCCTATTATGAGTTAAGACCCCTAATTAAACTAAAATATATTTATATAAACAGAATTGACGATATGGATATATTTTCAAGAATTGATTTTGCTCCCACGAGGTAGTTATCGTACAATATAGACCATATTCTATGTGGTGGAAAAAAATAGCTTTCAACAATTATTATCTAACGGCATTTATTGTTAGCGTTTTCCTAATTGCCATAATCTTAATCCTTTCAGGGTTTCTTCCACCAGTTGTTCCTTTGTTTTACGGAAGGCCAGTTGGAGAAACACAACTAGTCACTTCATACCTTCTTGTCATTGCTCCGGGAGTTTCATTGGTTGTCTCAGGGGTTAATTTACTGATAAGTATGTGGGTAAAAGATGTTTTTACTAAAAGAATATTGGCCATTACCACCCTTGTAGTTTCATTAATTACAGTAATCACGGTAGTAAAGATAATTTTATTGGTTGGTTTTTTCTAAAAATGGCAGACTTACGAAATCTTTTTTTAATTCCCTGGTTGGTTTCTGCAATTTTGGCATTCCTTGCAACCCCTCTAATAATCAAGCTTGCTTGGAAACTTGAAATAATTGATGACCCAAAGGTAAACACCCATCCAAAAGTAATTCATACATATGCAGTTCCCCGTGCAGGAGGACTTCCAATATTTCTCGCCCTTCTTGCAACTAGTTTGATATTCCTTCCAATAGATAAGCACTTAATTGGGATTTTAGTGGGAGCTTTGATCTTAATTATCATGGGAACTTTGGACGATAAATATAATCTAAACCCATACTTAAGACTTGGACTTGGATTTTTGGCAGCTATCGCCCCAATTGCTGCAGGAATTGGGATTTCTTTCATTTCAAACCCATTAGGGGGGGTAATTAACCTCAGTCAGCCTCAGATTAACTTCAATCTTTTTGGATCTCCTCACAGCATTTGGTTACTTTCAGACATCTTTGCAGTTATCTGGATAGTATTCATGATGAATATGGTTAACATGGGGGCTAAAGGAGTTGATGGGCAACTAAGTGGAGTGACTGTAATTTCAGCTCTTACCATTGCACTCATGTCCCTAAGGTTCTCCGCTGACATTACTCAATGGCCAGTAATAATTCTGGCTGCCATTACTGCAGGTTCATACTTGGGATTTTTACCTTGGCATATATTCCCTCAAAAGATAATGCCTGGTTATGGTGGAAGTACTCTTGCAGGATACCTTCTTGCCATTCTTTCTATTCTTTCTACAACCAAGGTTGGGGTTCTAATGGTAGTACTAGGAATTCCATTGATTGACACTGGATATACCATTATTAGGCGAATTATTAGCCGTAAGTCTCCCGTCTGGGGAGATAGGGGCCATCTTCACCACAGGCTTCTTGACGCAGGACTTTCCAAGAGGCAAGTTGCATTTTTCTATTGGGGGGTAACTGGAATATTGGGACTTTTGGCACTTAATTTGAATACGGCGAGCAAGCTCTATACAATGATAGGGATAGCAATGTTTCTGGGAGGACTTATTATATGGCTGACTTATTACACCAAAAAACAGGAGAGGGAGAAAAAAGTTTAATAGCTGCCGCATTCAAAGTAATGCGTCCTGTTCACTGGATTAAAAACCTTTCAATATTTGCTGCAATTTTTCTTACTGGTTCAGTTTTCGTAGAACACCTGTTTGCAGAAGTATTTTGGGGATTTATAGCCTTTTGTTTAGCAACTTCAGCAACCTACATAGTAAACGACATTTTTGACGTAAAATCAGACAGGCTTCATCCAAGAAAGAGACTTAGACCGATTGCATCAGGTATCCTACCAATTCAGTATGCCGTAATAGAAGCACTGATTCTCATCATTGCCTCTCTTGTTGCCTCCTACTTGGGAGGTCTTAATTCAATTTTCATAACAATCTTAATAGTTTATTTGATACTTCAATTCTTCTATAGCCTAGGTCTTAAAAACATTGCCATACTTGATATCATCATTATTGCTACAGGATTTGTCTTGAGAGTATATGCAGGAGCATTTTTGATTGATGCCCATCTTTCTGTCTGGTTTCTTCTTTGTGTAATTTCAGTTGCTTTGTTCCTAGCCTCTGGAAAAAGAAGAGCTGAGCTAAATCTAAATCAGGGAACAGACTCACTAACCAGAAAAAGCCTGCGAACATACAAGAAAACTCTTCTAAACTCATACGTTACTATGTTTGGAAATGCTTCTTGGATGTCATGGGCACTTTTTAGTTTTTTTGAAAGTCCTAAGGCCTCTGTTCCTTTCTGGCTGATACTAGCGGAGCTTAGTAAAACTACAACAATAGGAAAGCTTTTAATGCTTACAATTCCAGTTACAATTCTTGGAATAATGAGGTATCAATTTTTGATATTTGAGGATAAAAGTGAGACACCTGAAAAACTACTTCTAACTGATAAAATGTTGATCATAACCATTGCTGTCTGGGTAATTTTGGTTTACTGGGTTTTGTATAGTGGAATTACTGTTTTTTAACCTCAGCTAGTTAGTTTCCGCACTTGAAGTAGAATCTTTTGGTAGTTCCACCTTTTTGGCATATTCTCCAGACACCCAACCAACTATTCCTGATGGAAGCCCAATTTTCGGTTCTTGGTACTGTATTTCAAACCAACCGGTTTCTGCATCCTCACTTATGAAAAGGTATGTTTCCCCTGGTTTAACCTCTGCAATCTCCTCGCCACCTTTTCCAGGTTTACTTCTAACTCTCAAAAAACCTGTAGGGGTAGACACAATTTCTACATATGTTTTCTTGGTAACCTCAGTTTGAGATTGATCAGCAGGAGTATCCTCACCTTTTGCAAGTTTTGCATAAAAAGTAAGTCTGTAGCCCACTTGGGTTTTTACCATTACTGTTTTTTCTTTGTACCCAGGGGAGTTGATACTTATCTCATGCATTGCTGGAGTGATTGCTAAGGCTTTATATGGAGTAAACCCACGGGATACTCCATCGGTAATTACTTGTGCACTGTCTGGGCGTGAAATTGCAGTTAGGCTCGCATCTTTTCCACCAATCTTTTCAAATGAAATAATGTAGCCTGAAGATTCGTCCTCCGTCACCCCAAAAGTTCTTTCAACAACGGTTTCTATGCCCGGCTCTAATTTAACATTTGTCTCAAAAGGAAATAGATTCTGATTTGAAGAGTCTGGAATCAATCTCAAAGATACTGTTTTTGCAGGAAGTGTTGCAGTGTATGAACTTTTTCCAACAAACACTCCATCAATATACACATTAGATACTGGTGTTGTATCAATCCTAATACCTGCATCTTTGGGCTTAAAATTACCAATTAAAAACAAACCAGCCCCAACCAAAGCAGTTATGGATACTAGTGAGATTAATATAACTCCAATTTTTTTCATCGTGTCCGAGTGTAACATATGGCCACCTCGTGGTAAAATACCTCTATTGGCCGGATGGTGAAGAGGAAACACAGGAGTCTGCAAAACTTCTATGCGCGAGTTCGATTCTCGCTCCGGCCTCACTAGACTTGACTTTGGGGGTTTTCATACTGTATGATAGCGACTTCACCCGCAATAGGCGGGTTTTTTAATGGATATCTTAGTGCCGGATCTAATGGCACAATATGAAGAAAAAGTACAACGTTGAGTTGCCAAAGTATCGCCTTCAGCTTCATTTGAAGCTAGTTAAGAGGCGAAAACCTTTGATGGTTGAACCTATCTTACCTAAAGCCTCTACTGTTAACAAAAAATACAGGAAAGGTACTTTTGTCAGTAGGTTTGTCAGATGTGTTTTTGATAATAAAAATATTAGAAAAGTATTGGCTGCCAACTTTGCAGTTATTACAATTGCTACGTCATTTATTCCCCAAACCCAGAGTGCTCTTGCAGAAGGATCATCTGACGTTGTTGTTGAAACCCAAACAAATCTTACAACCCAAAAGGGAATGGGTTATCCTGTGAACACAGTTAGAATCAATCAAAATTATGGATTTTTCCACCCTGCACTAGACTTTGGGGGTAATATTGGAACCCCAATAAAAGCAATAACTTCAGGAATGGTTGCATATGCAGGAAGAGACTATTCTGGATATGGAAACTTGGTAGTCATTCAACACAAAAACGGTTTTGATTCATATTATGCCCATCTTTCAAAAATTGAGGTTGTAACAGGACAAACAGTTGAAATAGGAACAGTAATTGGAAAAATGGGAGCAACAGGAAGAGCAACAGGAGTTCATCTTCATCTTGAGATTCACCAAAATGGAGTTTCTGTTAATCCCCTAACAATTCTGTCTCGATAATTTGAAGTATTTGCTTGCTAAAGTGGTGTTCACATAAATCCATTGCTTGTCCGAGGGGTACTTTTATAATTAAATTATCTTGAAGTTTCTTACCATCAAATTCTCCCTCTGTTTTTGTTACTAAAAATATGTGATGTGTATAAGGATTTCCTTTCTCGGTTACCACATCCAGACTTGTTAAATATTTCCACTGCTTTGGTATAAGGCCAAACTCTTCAACCATTTCTCTTATTAAGGTTTCTTCAATTGTCTCATCTGCCTCAACTTTTCCTCCAGGAACAATTGTACGATTGAAGTATGATTTATTGAAATTTAACCTTTTCTCTAAGATAATATGACCTTCTTCCACGACAGCAAATATTACTACCTCCTTTGTTGATTTTTCACTTCTCTCAGCCATTTGTGGCAATTTAACACAGATTTATCTATTTTCCAAGGATCTCCACAAATACCATGAAGCAACTGTTCTATAGGGAGACCAATTCTTAAGGGCAAACTTGGAAGACTTTTCTTTATCAAACTTCTTACCAGTTACTTTCTCAAAACCTTTTTTGATTCCAAGATCGTCAACTGGAAAAATATCAGGACGGGCAAGGGAAAACATTAAAAACATTTCGGCAGTCCAACGTCCAATTCCTTTTACCTTTACTAGTTCTGTAATTATTTCTTCATCTTGTAGATTATCTAGATCCAATATCTTTAACTCTTTCTTTAAAACTTTTGTAGAAAGATCTTTAATATATTTAATCTTTTGATGGGAAAGACCAGCACTTCTTAGCTTGATATCACTTAATTTCAATACAGTATCAGGTTCAATCTTTCCTTTACATAAATCTTTTACCCTTCCAAAAATGGTAGCGGCGGCTTTACCTGAAAGTTGTTGGTTTGTAATTGACTCAAAAATGTCTTCAAAATATTTAGACTTTGAACTTTTTTTGATTGTACAGCCTCCCCACTTTCTAATTAGAGGGGCTATATATTTGTCTTTGAGTAAAAAATCTTCTGCCTTAGTCCACATCAGAAAGGTATCTCATCTTCATCTAATACATATTCTTTTAATTTTTGCTCATTTGGCTTGTAAGTGTAAATTGCATAAAGTTTGTCACCAAAGTCCTTAACATTAAAAACAAATTCTCTACAAAATACGGTTGTAGGGAAATCAGAATGATCATTTGTCAATAAAAGAAGTCCTTTATATTTCTTCAAATATGTAGCTATAACTAAATCTGTAATTGGTAATCCCTCCATTTTGTCTTTATATTCCTCAATGGTTGGAATTATCAATCTGTCAATATCTTCACCATATGGAAGTGGTAAAAGTAGTCTTCTTTTTTACGAACAACATCAATTGTTCTTGATCTGATAAATTCATATTTAACGAAGTTGGGAGCAACAAAAACTACACCCATTTTTCTTAAATCTAAGATAAACTTCGCATAAACATCTTTATTAGCAAATGCATGTATAAAAAAGTTTGTATCTAGAAGAATTGTAGAATTATGCAAAAATTTGGGAAGATCGTCCATATTTTTTCTCCTCTTTTTTTAAGGCTTCCTCAAGATTTTCTGCTGCCTCCATAAATTTTAACACTAAATGGCCTCACCTTTGTAGGTCTTAACTTAGATACATTCATTCTTTCTATTATCACCTTTTTTCTAGTCATAGAAAAAGTATATCACACATCAAAACTGTTAGATGTAAACGAGATGAAGTTAATAATCCATTCCGCCCATGCCACCTTGAGGCATGGCGGGTTCTTTTTTATCCTTTTCAATTATGTCTGTAATGAGCCCCTCAGTCGTAAGCACCATCATGGCCACACTTGCAGCATTTTGAAGTGCACTTCTGGTTACTTTTACTGGATCAACTATTCCCATTTTAATCATTGATCCGAACTCCCCTGTTAAGGCATTGTAACCATAATCTATATCTTTACTTGCCATTACTTTCTTTAATACTTCTTCTCCATCTTCACCTGCATTTTTAGAGAGCCATTTGATTGGTTCTTCAAGTGCTTCATATACTATGTCTACCCCAATCTGTTCATCACCCTTTTCAACCTTGACGGTCTTAACTGCTTCTCTTGCCCTAAGAAGTGCTGTTTCTCCACCTGGAACAATTCCTTCTTCAGTTGCTGCTTTGGTTGCTCCAACTGCATCTTTAACTCTTTCTTTTCTGTCATTAAGTTCAATTTCTGTAGCTGCCCCAACATTTATCACAGCAACTCCTCCTGCAAGCTTTGCAAGTCTCTCTTCAAACTTTTCCTTGTCAAAATCTGAATCAGAAGCTTCAATCTGTTTTCTAATTGAAGCGATCCTAGCATCAATTACTTTTTTGTCCCCTTTTCCTCCAATTATTCTGGCATTATCTTTATCTGCCCACACTTTGTCTGCTTGTCCAAGGTCGGCAACTTCAATTGATTCAAAGTTTCTCCCAGTTTCCTCACTAATTACTGTTCCACCAGTTAAGATTGCAACATCCTCAAGCATTTCTTTCCTTCTATCCCCAAACCCAGGAGCTTTGATTGCTAAAACATTAATTGTTCCTTTAAGTCTATTTACAACGAGTGTAGCAAGTGCTTCCCCGTCAATTTCATCTGCAATGATTACTAAATTTTTACTTACTTTTACAAATTTCTCCAAGAAAGGAAGTAGGTCGGCAATTGCTGATATTTTTTTGTCAGTTAAAAGAATATATGCCCCTTCAATTTCAGACTCCATCTTGTCTGGATTGGTAACAAAATATGGTGAAGCATATCCTCTATCAAATTCCATTCCTTCTTTGTATTCAATATCTATTGTTAGTCCTTTTCCTTCCTCAACTGTAACCACACCGTCCCTGCCAACTTTGTCCAAAGCTTCTGCAATTTTGGCTCCAATCTCAGTATCCCCCGCAGAAATGCTTGCAACTTGGGCAATTTCCTCTTTGTTTTTGATGGGTTTAGCCATCTTTTTGAGTTCCTCTGTGACTGCGACAACTGCTTTTTCAATTCCTTTTTTAACTATCATTGGATTGGCTCCTGCATCGATTTTTGCCATTCCTTTTTGTGTCAATTCTTTAGCAAGAAGGGTTGAGGTTGTGGTTCCATCTCCTGCATTATCGTTGGTTTTACTTGCGGCTTCTTTAACAAGTTGTGCACCCATATTCTCAAATGGATCTGGTAAATCAATTTCTTTAGCAACAGTTACCCCATCATGAACAATATTTGGTGCTCCCCATTTTTTATCGAGCGCAATGTTCCTACCTTTTGGACCAAGTGTAGTCACAACTGCTTTAGCAACAATATCAATGCCTTTAAGTAAGGCTTCTCTTGCTTCATCTGAAAATTTTAATTGTTTTGCCATATAAGTATATCCGAGAATAGATATCTTAAGCCTCGACGGCTAAGATATCTTCAAACTTCACAAACATATATTCAACATTTCCAACTTTGACTTCATTTCCTCCCCACTTTTTGTAGATAACAGTTTCTCCCAATTTTGCTGGGGACTTGGTTTCATGCCCATCTGCAAATACTGATCCACCAACTGCAATAACTTTTCCTTTTTGTGGTTTCTCACCTGCTGTATCTGGAAGATAAATTCCTGAAGCGGTTTTGACCTCTTTTTCAAGAGGCTTAATTAGAAGGTATCCTGCGGTTGGTTTCAGATTAAGTTTTGCCATGTCAGTTTTTTATTTTAGAAAAAAATTAAAGGTTGTCAACTATCAATTAGCATTCCAACCTTCTGAGTGCTATTTTACGAATAACCCACGCTTGTGTCAATAGGAAAGTTTATTCAAAACCTTCTTTGAAAGATTATTTGGATGAAAGATTGCATGCTTTGGTGAGATCACTTCAGTAGTGATTTTTGGCTTCATATATTGATATTGAAGTTTGTAACAAAACTTCTCAAATATATTAAATATTGGGTTCAAAAATGATCTGTTTGAAATACTGACTCTTTCTTCTTCTATTTTTCTTTTAATTCTTACTCCATTTGGCCAGTATTTTGTAATCCATCTGTTTTGATACAAAAACTTTTCAAATACTTTATTTTTATTTACTAGAGGAATAAGCTGAGCTATTTCGTGAGCCGTATATATGTTTCTTTCTTTCTTTTTCCAGGGTAGATCTGTTTCATCTAACCAAATGTTTAGGCAAAGTTTGTCTTTTTCGTTTGAATCATTTGGTTTTCTCAACTTAGTACCCGAGACCTTTAGAAGTAGATAGGAAAGTATTCTCGTTGTCCAAAGTCTATCCTTACTAGTAATTAGTAACAAATCAATATCACTACCCTTTTCTGCGTTCTGCATAGCTAAAGATCCACTAACTGCAACTACTTTTACCCAAGGGATAACAGATAATAACTTTGCGGATCTTTTTGCAATCAACATCTTTTTTCTTGAGATTCTTTCTCTTAATGCTCTTTGATATATCAACCCTTCGCTTCCTTTTAGAGAAAAATAATTATTTTGAACCGCAACATCACAGTCATTGATTAACTTTTGAGGTAGTACTCCTGGAGTCCATCTAAGGAGTTCTGAAAAATTTAATGGGTAATTAAACAAATTGTGGTAATAGACAGAAAACTTCTCAAATTCATTTAGGGTTTTGCCTTTAGGATCTTTCTTTAGATCAAAACTATGTAGATCGGTCATCTTGAAATTCCATACTGCTTAAGTACCTGGCCAACACCTGAGGCCACAGTAGAAAGAGCGTCTGTTGCATCATCTTTTCCGGTTACGACTGCGTTAACTGCGTCTCTAAAATAGTTGGATATTAAGGTATTAATACCAGTTGGCCCATCAAAGGTGCGGCTTACCAGGTACCAGCTTCTTGCCCCAGGAGCTTGGGTAACTATTGATCCCACTACTGCATGGGTTGAGAGGAGTGAGGCCATGTCTATCCTCGGATATGGTTCACCAAAGCTTCTTGTGGCGGCTTCATTTTGATATATCTTTTGCATAGATTCTTTTGTGCTTAAGTACCCCAAGAAATCCCAAGCTACAGTTTTGGCTGAAGATTTAGCCCAAACACCCTGTGCCCAATAGGTTGCATATGTAATGTCTTGCTGGTTGGGACTATCTTTAGGAAGCTGTGGAATGGGAACAGTTTTAAACTTCAGATTGGGGTTTGCTTGAGTAATTTCAAATGTTCTCCAGGATGGAGCTATATACATTGCCAGTTTCCCTCCCGCAAATGCTTGGGTGGAAGTTGGAAGAGTTGC
>JAEAME010002571.1_pt1 | contig 10182 bp, 8 predicted proteins | sample 8958731 | NCBI WGS metagenome assembly JAEAME01 (sample SAMN16933194, study PRJNA681113) | bioreactor sludge metagenome | isolation source: anerobic bioreactor sludge (Control) | place: India:Bengaluru | collected 2018-10-24
GCTCCGAGGGATTTTAAGTCCCTTGCGTCTGCCAATTCCGCCACCCAGGCATTTTTTATTTACGTTTTCTTTTTTACAGGTTCCCTTTTTTGTCCCACAAGGTTCGGGTCGATGTTCCCCGGCCCCCCGCAATCGGGTATATAACAGCTTACATCGCGAAACGTGCAGTCTTCTTTGCAGGAAGGACATTTATCCGGAGGGACATCTGCCCCAAAGGTGTATCCGCAATTAGAACATTGCCACTGCGCCATGCTCCACCTCCAGATATATCGTGTGTTTCCGATAAAACTACAATTTATATATCAGGAATTAAAAGCCTTGTAAAGCATTTAACAAGCAAGTCAATAAATGATAGAATAAAATTGGGAATTACCTTTTTCACCGTTTCAAAGAGATGGAATAGCTTTATGAAAAAGACGCTTTTTGTAATTGCCGGTTATTTATTGACAATCGATATGCTTTAAAATATTCTTTCATAAATGATGAAAGTACTTTTGATTGTTTTTGCTTACCTTATGGGCTCAATACCAATCGGTGTCATTCTTGCGCGACTCAAAGGAAAGGATCCGAGAAAAGTTGGCAGCGGAAATATCGGAGCCACTAATGTCATGAGGTCCGCGGGAAAAATCCTGGGCATTGTGACCCTCATCGGAGATATCGCGAAGGGCTTTATCCCCACTTTTATTGCTGTGTGTTCAGGAGAACCTGTCCTCATCGTTGCGCTTGTGGGCCTCGCAGCATTTTTCGGTCATCTCTTCCCGGTCTTTCTGAAATTTAAAGGTGGGAAAGGTGTTGCTACAGGAGCGGGAGTTTTTCTCGCTATAAACCCTCTGGTTGTCTTTATTAGTTTCATTTTTTTTCTTATTGTTTTTCTCATATGGAAGTATGTTTCTCTGGGATCATTAATCGGAACTTTGATTATTCCCCTTTCTTTTGCTGTACAAAAAGCTCCTTTAGAATATGTTTTTTTCTCACTTTTGATTACCTGTGGTGTTTTTTTCAAGCACAGAGACAATATAAAGAGGCTCCTCGCGGGGAAGGAAAATAAAGTCACTTTTAGAAGCAGTAAATAATTTGAATACAGTGAATAGTNTACAGAAGGTGAAAAAGCAAATCAGCTCTGTTTTACCTGATGTTAATAAATGCCCGTTGTTAGTTCACAAAAAGCGGTACCAGTTTTTTCTGTTTGATGTCAGCGAGACCTTTGTCGGTAATACGTAAAAGGGGCAATCCCGTGAATGGGATTGTCTGGATATTTAAAAAGGGTTTTTCAAGGTGTGCGCCGATTTTACGTAATTTTACTTCCAGTTCCTTAATTTTTGCCGCCATCTTGTTCATTGTTAGAAGAGAAATGACGCCGAAAAGCTCCATGGGAAACTCGTAAATAACTTTGTCGCTTTTGACGATGACAATACCGCCCTGGAGACGGATGAGCCGGTTTACCGCGGATGCCATATACTTTTCGCTGCTGCCAATGACGAGGATATTCCCTGTATCCCAGGTGAGAGTTGTTGCGACAGCGCCATTTTTGATCCCCGTTCCTTTGATAAATCCTTTTCCAAGATGATGTGAATTTCTTCTGTTAATCATGGCAACAGGAATAATATCGTTGTTAAGGTCCTTTTCCAGAAACCCGTCTTTTGTTGTTATTGTTACGTGGGTTTCTTTTGTGATGGTTGGATTTACAATTTCAATAACCCGCATGATGGTTTTGTCTTCCTCAGCTTTGATTTTGAAATCCTTATCAGAAAACTTTTTCACGTGTATTGTTTTCTTGAATGTCTTAGGATACACGTGTCGTCTGATCTTTTTTGTGAATTTTCCCGATTCGAAAACAATCTCTCCCCCGGTCATGACCTTTTCAATGGTAATCTTTTCCAGATTGCTGAGGAACAATATATCGGCACATCTGAGGGGGGCAATGGCGCCGAGGTATCGAAGACCATAGTAATCAGCGGGATTGATTGTCATCATCTTGATGGTTTCTATGGGTGTAAACCCTTGCTGGATTGCTTTCCTTCCGACAAAATCAAGATAACCATCCTCATGGAGCATGACAGCGTCAAAGAAGTCCGATACGAGAATAATCCTCCTCATATCCACATTGAGGTCTTTCAATTTGGAAAGCTCCGGCAACTCCTGGCGTATGGACCCTTCTCGGATCATAATATAGAGCCCATGCCTCAATTTCTCCATAAGTTCTTCCAGGGTGATTGATTCGTGACAGGAGGTAATGCCCGTGAGAATATATTGAACAAGTGTTTTTCCGCGGGCGCCGGCAGCATGACCATCAAGGCGTTTATTAAGGTCAAGCGCGGCGGATATCTGATCAAGAACCTGTTTATCTCCATCGACTACCCTTGTCCAGTATGCCTCGCCGACACCGACTACATCATCTCTTTTCAGCATATCGGAAAATTCCTTAAGGCTCAACCCAAGGGAACTTTCCATGTTTGGGAAGGGTGGGGTGAGAGGGGGCGCGAGGAAAAAGACCCTCACAGGATAGCCTTTCATTCCATCTATGAGCGCCCGGATGCCTTTCATACCGGCGGCACAGCATGTAGCACTTGTTTCTGTGACGACTGTGGTTGTGCCTCCTTTGATGGAGCAGGGAACGAATTCGGAAAAGGAATAGGCGCCGTCAATATGTGTATGAGCATCGATGAAGCCGGGGCAGAGATATAAACCCTGGGCATCGATTATCTGTTTCGCTTTATAAGAGGACGCGAGAAGATTCTTTTCCACCGACGCGATATAACCGTTTTTTATAATGATCGCGCGGTCTTCATAAATATTATTGGTAAATACATTAATAATCTTTCCGTTGGTAATGATGGTATCAGGTGGTATTATCCCTTTCACAACGTCAAGCAATGTTTTTATCGTTTTTTTGTCCATGGCAGGTCCCTTTCCATGTTTCTTATTGATACAGTATTCTATTGTACACAATAAAGTGTATTTTTTGTACACTATTATTCCTTTGAAAGGAAGTAAATTTCGTGTTAGATGAAGGGATGAAACGGGCATCTTTGTACCGATGGTATATCTTTTGGATACTTGCCGCCCAATATATTATCGTTTATTTTCAAAGAGTTTCCCCCGCTGTCGTTGCTTCAGAGCTGGTAAACACTTTTTCAATATCAGGGGCATCTCTGGGCCTCCTTTCTTCGGCCTATTTTTATCCTTACGCTGTTATGCAGGTCCCCGCGGGGATGCTCGCCGATTCCTGGGGTGCAAAAAAGACCATTATCCTCTTCAGCCTCGTAGCATCTTTCGGCGCCATATGTTTCGGATTTTCTCCTGATTTCTCAACAGCTTTGATATCAAGGGCTGTTGTAGGGTTTGGCCTTTCGGCCATTTTTGTGTCAGTTATGTGTATCATTATGGAGCTATTCCGCCCTGTGGAATTGGCCCGTGTTTCAGGGTTGCTCATGGCTGTCGGCGGAGCAGGGTGGTTTCTCGCGACGACCCCGCTTGCCATCCTGTCTCACCGTTTCGGATGGCGGATGTCCATTATTTCTGTTGGAATTATATCGGTTATCATTACATTTATTACCTGGAAAATAGTAAAGAATACCTCCAGGAAAAGAGATACCGGTGATTTCGCTGGAAGCGCTGAAAAGGTGGTTTTTTCAAAAAGAAATGCTCTTAAAGACTTGAAAATTATTCTAAAAAACAGTTCCTTCTGGTCAATAGCGGTCTGGTTTATTATGCGCGGAGGGGCGCTCTTTGGTTTTTTTGGCCTCTGGGCTGGCCCATACCTTACCGACGTTTATAAACTTTCAGATGCCGTGGCAGGGAGCGTCCTTTCCATGGTGGCTCTTGCGATTGTATTGATCAGTCCGATTATCGGATATATTTCAGACAAGACTCTGGGAAGCAGGAAAAAGGTGCTTGTCTGGACTTCAGTTCTCAATGTGTTATGCTGGCTTGTTATGGTCGTTTTTTTTCAAAATATGTATATACCTGTCCTCTATGTAATTTTCTTTATCATGGGTATTACGATCAGTTCAGTAGGGACCATCGCCATCGTTACCTCGAAAGAGCTGTTTCATCATGAAATCGCCGGAACCGCAATGGGCGCGACAAATATCTTTCCCTTCATCGGCGCTGTTATTTTTCAGCCTCTTATGGGTTCTATACTTGATAGAGGCGGTAAAATAGCTGGTGGATATGCACTGGATTCATACAAGATACTTCTCTGGATTCTTCTCATTACGAGTGTTATTGCTCTTATCAGTATCCTGCTATGCAGAGAGACTTTTAATAGACAGGGCGATTTGCCCGGTATATAAAGATATGTTTTTCTTTGTCTTTTGGAATGTGAAAAATTATGATAATATGAGAGAAAATGTCTTATTCGGATGTTGTATCTGATTTTAATTTAAAAGTTGTGATATTTAAAAACGAATAGGAGGTAACAATGTCATTAGAAGGAAAGATAGCGTTTGTAAGCGGCGCCTCAAGGCCGCTCGGTAACGGAAGGGCTATTGCCCTTGCTCTGGCAAAAATGGGAGCAGATGTGGCGGTGAGCGGATTTAACCATATGGACGGAGCGCTCGCTGTTGTCGAAGAGATAAAAAAGACAGGGAGAAGATCAGTTGCCGTACAGATGGATGTCAGGAATTATGCCGATGTTCAAAAAGGATTTGAGGCCATCAAAGCGGAGCTTGGGCCTGTCAATATTCTCGTGAATAATGCCGCTCTCATGAACCATAATATTACCATCGCTAAAACCACCATAGACGAATGGGATAATGAAGTAAAAATATGTCTCAATTCAGCTTTTTACTGCATTAAATCTGTCTGGGCAGATATGTGTGCCGGCAAATGGGGCCGTATTGTCAACATTACTTCAGTCGCCGGTGTTCTCGGAGGTATGGGGCAGACAAGTTACGGCGCTGCGAAAGCGGGACTGATAAGCCTTGCCAAATCAATCGCGCTGGAAGGGGCCAGATATAATATTACCGCTAACTGTGTGATTATTGGTATCAGTTCTACAGACGCTTACGCGACTCTACCGGAACCGGTTCGGGAAAAAGTGGAGAAGAAGACTGCCATTGGCAGGCCGGCTAAGCCGCAGGAAATAGCTGACGCTGTGGTTTTTGCCGTATCCAGCGGTTATATGACCGGTGCCACGGTAAATATGATGGGAGGATTGGACCTCTTTGTATTCTGAAACTGTTTTTTGACTGTTTTGACTGTTAAAATAGTTTTTAAAATTTTATACCCGCCGCAAATGGCGGGTATTTTTTCTTAAAATTTTCAATCAGGAAATTCTTCGTGGATATGGATCCGTCATAATTGCAAGTTTAGCCATCTTCAAGTATAATCAAATCGATTTATGAGAAGGTAAGGGTGTGCTGAAAAAGAATTTCCAGGATTTAAAGGGATTATTACGTGTTTCATTGGGCGAAGAACCACCTGATTTAGTTGTAAAGAACGTGGATATTCTGGATGTTTTCAGTTCCGATTTATTCAGGGGACAAATCTGGGTATACAAGCACTGGATAGCTTATATTGGTGACAGAAATCCGCCTATTGGGGACAAAACACTCATAATAGATGGCAAAGGCAAGGTTGCCGTGCCGGGGTATGTGGATGGGCATGGACATGCCGATCTTTTTTATAATCCGTCTACATTTGCCGATGTGGCTGTCACAAAAGGAGCTACAACGGTTTTCTCTGATTCCCAGGATATGGTTGATTCAATAGGCGTTTTCGGATTCATTGAAGTATTGAAAATCAGCGACGGGTTTGCGCTCAAATACTTATGGAGTGTTCCTGCCACATACCCTCCTTATCCTGATGTTGAGGGCGGGGAGCTGTTTTCTGTTGACGATATTTGTAAACTTTTTTCAAATTATGAAGAATGTGTGGCAATAAGCGAAGTGTCTTCGTATATCAGGATATTAAAGAATGAAGACAGTATACTTGAAAAGATCCTTATCGCGAAATCTTTCGGGAAGAACGTCGAGGGGCATACGCTCGGTGCTTCTTATGACAAGCTGAATACCCTTGCCGCGGCAGGTATTACTTCCTGTCATGAATCAATTACCGGTGCTGATTTAAGAAACAGGGTAAGACTCGGTTTATACACAATGATCAGGCATGGTTCCATCAGAAGCGATCTTGAGGAATTATGCGGTGCCGCTAAAGCCTTACCAAAGGACTCGCTCATGCTCGTGTCGGATGGTATGTTCGCCGATGATCTTTCCACGAAAGGTTACATGGATTTTGTCATTAAAGAAGCAATAGAATATGGACTGGATCCAATTGACGCAATCAAAATGGCAACACTAAACCCTGCCCGGTATCTTAAGGTTGATGGAGAAGTTGGCAGTATCGCGCCCGGAAGAATTGCCGATATTCTGCTCATTGATGACATTACTCAACCGACGCCGGATATGGTCATCGAGAAAGGAAGAATTGTCTTGCAGAATGGGGACCTGCTTATTCAATCAACAGCATTTCCTCATATCGGAAATAAATGCAACCCTTTTGTCTTTGATAATGTAAGTATGGATGAATTCCGGATAGAGCGCAAGGGGAATGGTCCTGTCCCGGTAATCGACGTGAAAAACAAGACGGTAACGAGAAGGGTAGATCTGACATTTGAAGGAGGAGGACCATATCTCTTACCTCAAAAAGTCGATGATGTGAGAAAAGCCTTATATACGAGAAGAGACAGAAAACACTGGGGCAAAGGTTTTGTCAGAGGAATCGGTGGGGACATAGGGGGTATCGCGACCACTGTGGCGCACGAGACGCACGGATTGCTCATCGTTGGTTTTAATGATAATGATATGGCACTGGCAGGCAATACGGTTCTTGGTATGGGTGGCGGCATAGCGATTGTAGATCAAGGAAAAATACTCTATAAGTTGTCCTTGCCGGAGGGCGCCACCATGTCCAGACTGAAAATAGGAGACCTGGCCGGGGAAATAGAAACGGTAAATACCATCATTAGAGACAGAGGGAGCAATCTCGATGATCCATTTTTAACTATCAGTTATCTGACGCTGACGACTATCATAGAATTAAGATTGACTGTTTCGGGCTTATATGACGTGAAAAAGGCGGAAATAATATTTTGAAAAAAATAAAAAGGTGAGAGATCCCTTTGTGGCCGCGGAAGACGCGGAGTTTTTCAAACATGGAGGGGTTGATCCTATAAGTATTCTGAGGGCCTTTGTAAAAGACATTGCCTATGGAAGAATGGCCCAGGGTGGAAGCACTATCACGCAGCAGGTCATTAAATCCCTTGTTCTTGGGCCCGAGAAGAGTATTACGAGAAAAATTCGAGAGGTGATTCTTTCATATAGACTCGAAAATTCACTAACAAAAAACGAGATACTTAATCTATACCTGAATAATATTTATATGGGACACGGTGTTTACGGTATAGAGGCAGCTTCTCAGATATATTTTGGCAAACACGTGTGGAACATATCGAGGGCGGAAGCGGCTCTTCTTGCCGGAATAGTACAGGCCCCGTCGCGGTATACGCCGAAAAAACATCCCGGAAGCGCGCGGGTAAGACAGGAATATGTTATCGGCCAATTGTTTGAGAAAGGTTTCATTAACGACAAGACAAGACAGAGCATGCTCAAGGAAAAGATACAGATCCGGGAAAATGACGGTGTGTTTTCAGACACCTATTACAAGGATTATATTTTTCGATATGTTGAAGGTAAATATGGTAAGGGCGTAATGTCAAGGAAGGGCCTTAAAATATACGCTGCCGTTGACAGCCAATTTCAGAGACTTGGAGAGGACGCTGTAAAAAGAGGTTTGAAACTCTATGAACAGCGAAAGGGTGAATATGAAGTCGTAAATCATCTGAACAGATTTAAATGGGATGATTTTATGGATTTAGAAGAAAGAGATATTCAGTTTACAGGACTGAGAAACGGCAAAACATACAATATTCTTATTTCAGAACAATTAAAAGAGGGCTATGCCGTTTACGCGGGCAAGCAAAAAGGCATACTCAAGATCGATAGTTTTCCATTTAAACCCGGAGATATTTTAAAGGCTTCTTACATGGGATTTGATAAGAAGAAAAATCATCTTTTTCAGCCTGTAAAATCTCTGAAGGTGGAAGGGGCGCTCCTCTGTATGGATGTGCAGACCGGTTATGTATATGCTATGGTGGGTGGGAAAGATTTCGAGAAGAGTCCATATAACAGGGCCGTGACCGCGAGAGTTCAGTCGGGAAGCGCTTTTAAACCATTCATATATGCCACCGCGCTCAAGAAAGGTTTCGAGCCTGATTCGGTCATTATTGACGAGCCAAAGCAGTATTCATCAGGATTTGGAGGGACATGGACACCAAGAAACTATGACGGCAGATATGCCGGTCAAATCACCATAAAGGATGCCGTCGCATACTCGAAGAACGCCGCTACGGTGAGGCTTCTAGAAGAAGTGGGTATTGATGCCCTGAAACAAACCGTGCAAGAACTTGGAATTGACGCTCATCTTGAAAACAACCTTTCTATCGCCCTCGGTAGTTCAGGTCTCACACTCCTTGATCTCGTGAAAGGTTTCTCAGTTTTCGCGAACGGGGGCAGCAGAGTGAGGCCTCTCTTTATCAGAAAAATTGCAGACAATCAAGGCAATGTGCTTGAAGAGAGTGGTGTCCAGAAAGAGAGGGCAATACCGGAAGACATAGCTGCTAAAATGAACATGCTTTTGAAGGGACCCACAGACTACGGCACCGCGAAAGGAGTTTCTTCACAGCTTGGATATCCCGTGGCCGGCAAAACAGGGACTACAAATAATTATTATGACGCGCTTTTTGTTGGCTATTCCCCATATATCGCCACGGGTGTATGGGTTGGTTTTGACACGAGGGCATCTCTTGGCCAGGGAGAGAGCGGGGCACGGGTATGTCTTCCCATATGGATGAGTTTCATGGGATCTGCGCTCCGCAGATACCCACCGGATGATTTTCCTGGCGTCGACAAAGATATATTTGATATGATTCTCGAACATTTTCGATAATTTAATTTTATACTGTAATTTTGTCGGTAAAAACGTTAAGATTAAATATATTTCAGAACCAAGGAGTTTTTCATGAACCCATTGAACAGAACATTGATTTTTGTGTGTTGTGTAATATTCATTTTTGGACATCTTGATGTGTCTTTTGGGGCAGAATGGAAGTTTTATTATCAGACTGAAGTTGAGAAAGAAAATAGAGCAATAACAGAAAAGCTTTACTACGACGCGACAAGTGTTGTGAAACCACAGAAGGATATTGTTAGAGTAACACAGAAAGTAACAACATCCGAAAGTGAAGATAAAACGGAGGTTGACAGCAAAATACGACTCATTGAAATAAACTGTTCTTCTAATAAATACCGTTATGTTTCTGTTACTGAATACGAATTGGATACCGGAAAAGTACTTTCCGAGCAACGTACTGATAATGCGCCCTGGGTAAGGTTTTCTCTGAATTCATCCATAGCAGGTCTTTATGATAATATCTGTTTTGAGAAAAAACAACCGAAACAGGTAGAGAAAAAAACTGACAAACAACCTGACAAAGAAACAGAGAAAGAAAAAGACCAAAAGTCAGAAGGAGGTTTTTTTGGATGGGTGAAGGGATTGTTTTAAAAAGGGAACTCCAAAATATTTAGTCGTCTACAGATTTTATTGCGCTCATTTGTTGACATTTCTATTTTATGGTGCCAAAATTTGATCACGAAAAAAATAACTCGACAAAAAAGCGGCTCTTTTTTAATGGCAGCAAAGCTGTAAAAGCAAAAGGGGAGAAAAGATGCGGTGGAAAGACGGTCGGGAAAGCGATAACGTAGAAGACCGCAGGGGGATGTCTATTCCTCGCGGTGCCAAGATTGGCGGTCTGGGTGGGCTTGGCCTGGTGGCTGTTGTAGTTATTGGAATGTTTTTAGGCATTGACCCGAGCGCGCTTCTCCAGAGTGTATCGGAAACACAGGACACCTCTGTAACTTCTCAGCAAAGTGGCAGCACCGGTGTAAATGATGAAATGCGCAGGTTCGTTGCTGTTGTATTAGGCGATACAGAAGATGTCTGGAGCGAAACTTTCAGAAAAATGGGGCGGACATATGAAGAGCCGAAGTTGGTGCTCTTTTCGCAGGCCGTTGAGTCGGCGTGCGGAATGGCCGGTTCTGCAACGGGCCCCTTTTACTGTCC
>JAEAME010002637.1_pt1 | contig 10178 bp, 5 predicted proteins | sample 8958731 | NCBI WGS metagenome assembly JAEAME01 (sample SAMN16933194, study PRJNA681113) | bioreactor sludge metagenome | isolation source: anerobic bioreactor sludge (Control) | place: India:Bengaluru | collected 2018-10-24
AATGTGGCTTAGAGCATTGTTACGTCCACGGGGGAGATGCAATAGAAGCAGTCCTCTGTTTGAAATTCATGGTTGTATCTTATAAAAAGAAGTCCAGAGTTTATGTTTAGTACTGCATAGAGGTCAAAAAAAGTTAATAGCACGTTGTGATAATATGGGGGAAAGGGGAAAGACTACCTGTTCGTAAAATAAATTATGGGATAATGAATTAAATTTGATATTGCAATTGATATAATGTAAAAAAGATAGTAAAATACGAGTAAAAGCTAAAGCCCACACAAGGAAGATAAGCTTTCTTTTCAAACAAAGATGATAATCTTGATGATATTAGCGAAGCAGGTATTTATCTTTCGAACCAATATCTTTTGATAAATATACATTCTCTTTTTGTCCCGGGATTTATGCATATACAGTTTTTTGATTTTTCGATTAAGTCAAATATTTCCTTCATTCAATGCTGTTATTCAATACATTTTGTTTCACTCAGACAATGAAATGAGATAGAAAATAATCGTTGACATTGATTATGTAAAATATAAAATATCGGTATAGATATTAATAATCTTAATAGTTGTAATTAAGCCGCAAATAATAACACAATAGAAGTAAGTTACGTTATGAATATAGGAGGACACAATGAGAAAGCAAATAATTATCATCTTCGGGTTCGTATTGTTATCTTTATTGACTGCTCTTTGCATAATGCCTGAAACCAGGGTTATGGCAACTGAGAAAGGCACATATGTTAACGAAAACGGCGCAGTAATTACGGTTGACGCAACAGAAATTAACAGTACTACCACTCTGCTTACTTCAGGCTGGTATATTGTAAAAGGCAACGTGACTACTACCAATCTTGTAATTAAAGGTGACACTAAGATTATTCTTGAAGACGGCAGCACATGGACAGCAACAGCAACTGATGACCATGCCGGAATCGAAGTAACTGGCAACAGCACTCTTACTGTTTACGGTCAGCAGCTGGGAACCGGAAAATTAAATGCTACAGGAAGTGGCAGAGGTGCCGGGATCGGAGGATCCGGAGGCGCTGACAGCAACCTGTATGGTGCCGGAGCACCTGCTCAGGACGGAGGAAGCTGCGGTACAGTCATTTTCGTAGGAGGTATAGTCACCACCAATCGCCTGGGCGGAGGTAACGGAGGACATGCTATCCATTCCAAAGAAAGCATTGCAAACGGCGGAGACGGTGGCAGTGGCGGAACAATTACAATTAAGGGCGGTACTGTAACTGTAACCGACAGAATTGGTGGCGGCGATGGTGGAAAAAGCGACTACAGACGTGGCGGTGATGGTGGCGGACTTAACAGACTTACAGTATCAGGCGGTGTATTGAATGCCAAAAATATAGTTGGAGGAAACGGCGGTGACGGCCGTTATTATGAAAGATCCAGTGGTGGTATGATCTTTGCATTCGGAAAAGCAGGAAACGGCGGTAGTGGCGGAACTGTAGTATTTAGCGGAGGTAAAGTAAATGTAACCGGCAAAATCGGTGGTGGTAACGCAGGTATTACGAGTGCATATATTAATGAGTTCGGAAAAGGCGGAAACGGCAGTGCCATTACAATAAGCGGAGGCGTTATTAATGTATCCGGTACCATCGGACGCGGTTACGGAAGTCCCTTTTTTAACAGTCAGGACGGAAATGACGGTTCATGTGTAATAACCGGAGGATCCTTTTATGTTAAATCAATGCTTACCGTTCCTACAAACGGAAGCAAAACTGTTAAACTTGCAACTATAACATTAGCGGGTGTAACCGAGGAAACCAGACTGAAATACATAAATACAAGTGACTCAAATAGTTATGGACTATCAGATGTGTATACTGATCCCCAGGGGAAAATATATGTATGGATCCCGGAAGCTACTTCGGTAACACTGATTTATGCGGGAAATGAAGCATATAAAGGATTGGTTGCAGCCGGGGCGTCAGGAATATTGCCCAAAATGCCACCTGATAAGGAAAAACCATCAGTGGTTTCCATATCCCCTGTCAGCGGAGCTGTAAATGTTCCTGTAAGCGGGAAAACAACCATAAACTTCAGTGAAACTATAATAGCTGATGGAACTGTCACACTAATTCCGTCTGCAGGAAGCAACATAGTTCCTGGAAAAGGAACGTGGACATCCAATAATACAGTATACACTGTTTCGTATTCAGGACTTACAAAGGGTGCAACCTATCGTATAGCAATTGAAGGTTTTACAGACTATGCAGGTAATGTTATGGAGAGGGATGAATCCCATGATTTTGTGACAGAAACTCCCATAATCATTCCTACATATGAATTTTCATATGTGGATGAAAAAGGAAACATAAAGACAGCAAATGTATATAAAGTTGATAGCACAACCACCAGACTTACCACCGGATGGTATGCCGTGGATAAAAATTTAACCCTCAGTAACCTGGTTATCAGCGGAAATGCAAGACTTATAATCACCGACGGTATTACTCTTACAGTGAACGGAACGGATCACAATTCAGCAATAAGGGTTCCAAATGGAAATACACTAACCATATACGGACAGACACAGGGAACCGGTAAAATCAATGCAACATCCACCGGTCGTGGTGCCGGTATTGGTGGCGCAGGCAATGCTGCAGCATCTGATGGGAGACAGAACCTTGGCCAAGACTGCGGAACAGTCATAATTAACGGAGGAACAATTACAACTAACCGCATAGGTGGTGGTGACGGAGGTGAAATGCAGTTTTTTACATCATATCGGGGAGGACACGGCGGTAACATTATAATAAACGGAGGTCGTGTAACTGTAACCGGGCATATAGGCGGCGGAAACGGCGGAAACGGTTTTCCATATGCCGTTGCCGGAGGTAATGGAGGAAACGGAAGTAATCTGACAATAAGCGGCGGTGTGGTCTTGATCAATAAAATCAGCGGAGGTGCCGCCGGAATCGGATATACGTACCCTGTTCGTTTTGAGGGAAGTCCTGGTGGACCAGGTACTTTAAACATAAATGGAGGATCAGTACAGATTTCCAGCATGCAACCAACACCGAAGAATAAAGGCTACACATTGCGTCTTACCATAGTGACACTGAATGGGGTTACCTCGGCAAAGACTGTTAAAGGTGTAGTGGCAAATCTGGATATTGTTTATGGAACCAATGATATGAAAACTGATAACAGCGGTAAACTCTACCTGTGGCTTCCGGCAGAAGCCATGGTATCTGAGGTTTTACTTCAGGACAGTCGTTTTATCGGTTTTATACAGGGAGGAGAATCAGGAAAACTTAATTCAGCATCCGTTAATAACACAAACCCTTTTATTATGTTAGTTAAACCAGGTGCCAGTGAAAATAATGTTCCTTCAAGCGGAAGTGTTTCCGTTACATTCAATAAAATAATGGATATGTATAAAGGAGCAGTAATTCTATCTGCTGTGGGAACTGAGGATGTTGTTATTTCCGAAGGTGAATGGTCATATAGTGGTACTATATTCACCGCAAATTACAATCATCTTTTGTACAACACCCAATACACACTAAAGCTTTCAGGATTTCAGGATACATCAGGTAATGTTATGAACACAATAAGTTATACGTTAACGACTGCTGCTCCTCCGAGGTCAGTTTCAGTAGTAGGCCAGAGAGGTAATCTTATCAGCACGATACCCGAAAGTGTTACTTTTACTGTTGATACAGTAAGTATAGGAAGCTCAAAATCGATTCTTCTGAATAATATTAATAATGTTCCGGGCATTTCACTAGATGCAGTTTCTACTACTGGCAACAGTACAGAAATAACCATCAGGATAACTGATGCTACTCCTGCAGGTAATCATCCCCTTTCTGTTACAGTTGACGGGACAACTTCAGGTAACTTTTATCTTTCTGTTGATCCTGCAATAAGAAGCATTATACTTAGTCAGACAGCACAATGTGTTTTTGAAGAAATAACAGCAGGTTATGCGCCTGTTGAAGAACACAGCATAACAGTAATCAATACAGGAAATGTACCTAGTGGTTTGATTAGTATTACTTTAACCGGAGAAAACAGTGGCAGCTTTGTTCTTTTTGATACTGAGCTTTCAAGTATCGGTTTGGACCATACTGTTGATTTTACAGTTAGACCAAAGGACAATCTGCTTCCCGGTGAATATACCGCTACTGTAACAGTAAGCGGAACTGACATCACTCCTCTGTCCTTTGAGGTAAGCTTTAGAGTAAACCCGAGATCCGGTAACGATTTAATAAGTGTTTTGAATCCTATGAATGTTACAATTGCCGGGACAAACATATTTGCTTATGTCGAGAATGATGTTTCATACGTAGAATTATCATTAAAAGTGAGTGACGGTGCGAGCTGGAAACTTTACAATGATGTTACCTTCACCGATGAAAATGACGAAAAATCAATTTGGCTTGCAGTCGGAACAAATATTTCATTCATAGAAGTGTCTGCGGAGAATGGCACCAAAAAGCAATATGCTCTTATGATTGTACGAAAGGAATCAGGGCCAGTGCTTGGAACCATTAATATGGTCATATCCAATAGAAACGGAACCCTGCAGCTGGAAAGTGGTTTTGATGGTTCAGAGAGTGTTACATGGACTCTTCTCAGTGGAGAGGACATTGTTACACTAGACCAGTCAGGCCTTGTAACTGCAAAAAAGGACGGAACTGCATTTATACAGGTTACATCCGAAACCGGAGAATACCAAGAGTTTCAGGTTACTGTTACTGGTCAGACGAATAACCCTGAAACCGGAAATGAATCTTACCTTTTCGCTGTTTTATATGTGTCGATTGCTTCAGGAACCTTATATACTCTTTACAGAAAGCGTTGTTTTGTAAAGTAGGTGCCTGTGATTCCGGAGCAACGTAGTTTACATTGATTACAGAAATCCTTATACAGAGAGCTCATCGGGTTGGCTCTTTCCTTTTTTTATAGCCTTGCTGTCAGCACTGATGGAAATAGCTCCTTTGCTGATTACAATTTGCCGTCAGTTATTTAAGCCTTTTTCAATATCAAAGACATTCTTCATGTATTTTACTAATTTTGCTAAGTAGTTCTTTCTCAAATTTTTCTTTCCCTTATTTTTAAATTCTGCTTATTTTAACAGAATCCAGCCCGAATTTGCAACACGCCAAATTTTATATCAAAACCGCATATCTATGGGCTTTTTCGAGAACAGAGGCTAAATCCCTCAGTAAGAGGGCTTCTTTTTATCTGCTTATTGTAGAGTTATATTAATATCGGGTTTTTTAGTTATGACCAAGATTAATCCGCAAAACGGGACGAATGCCGAGAGAATTACTTGAAACAATTTTACCGCTTGAATTAATTGTGCCGAAGTTTACATAGGAAGCATAATTTTAATTAAAATCTGACGACTTCAGCCACCACATAGTATTCAAACCTAAGTATAGACAAAAAATAATATAATCAATACAAAGAAAGTATTGGGAAAATATTAAGGCCGTTGTGTAACATGTAACTATAAAGGAGTAGAAATAATAGAAGCATAGGCTTGTTTTGAATGTTTTATATCAATTTATATTCTAAAGATTTATGGCGTTAACTTCGAAAGACGGGTATTGTTTCATTATATATGCTTTTATCGTATTGTTCAGTACTATAATGATTTACATTCATAACCACTTTAATATTTGTCTATGTTTTCGCAATAATATGGCGAGCACCAAAGCTAAAAGTATGTTTTAATGTTTATTTGTAAGTTATTCATATATGAGGAGGTTATAAAATGAAAGAAAGATTAAAATTATTAGTCAGTATTGTTGTAGTGTTTTGCATGTTGAGTTCTGTTACCGCATTGGGTGCAGAGTCTATTATTCCGTCCAATGCATTCTCCAGTCAGGTAGAATTTGATAAATACTGGAGTAATACAGATGGTTCTGCAGTGAGTGCAACCTTTGCAGATAATGTTGTTACTTTCGGAAACTTTGCATCTGCAGCCAATGGTTGGGGTGCTGCGTGTAAGCCGAAGGCTAACATTACATTTGATTCTTATGTTGTAGAAGCGGATATTAAGATTAAAGGTTCCAATAGCGATACAGAAGTTGGAATGGTTGGCTTTGTTGTTAATATGCCCTCTGATTTTACAAGTTTGAATAGCCCTGTGTTGAGTGAATCTTGTCAAGCAGTTCGTATTATGTTGCGCAATTTTTCTCATGCAAATATTCACATTGTTTCCTTTGGTAATCACACGGGTACGGCGGGTGATTTTGTGCCTGTTGCCAGCACAGCAGGATCTCCGGATGCTTATTTGACTTATGCTGATAGAGCTGCCGCGGAAGCATGGATTCACATTAGAATTGAAGTTGAAGCCGGTCGCGTCGTAGTGACATTTGATGATGATGCAAATAAGACTTTAGTCTATGAGGATGATGCATGGACTTCTTTAAGTGGCGGTGTTTCTTTCTTCTCTGCATGTGATGGTTATCTCAGCGTTAAAAATCTTACTATTGTAGATGCATCTGCTCCGGGAGGAACAGAAATTCCGACAGGAACAGAAGACCCAGGTCAGACGCCTAATCAGCCTACTGGCGATGCATCTATGATCGTATTTGCAGTCGCTGCTGTAGCTTGTGCAGGTGCACTGGTTGCTTTTTACGAGAAGAGACGTTGTAAAGTATAAAGAGGTGACAATATGAGAAAATCATGTATTTTATTGGCTTGTATTCTTGCATTGGGACTGATTTGCGGTTCAATGCCGGTTTCGGCGGCGTCGGACAATGTCTTCTCGGAAGATTTGTTTAGCAGTGCAGAAGTTTGTGGAGAGTATTTTGCAAATGCAGAAGGTGCAGGAACGGTCTATGAAGAAGTGGACGGGGAGGATATTATGACCATACCTGCTCATACGGGTTTGAACTACTTATATACCAAGTCTCCGATTCCGTATGATACTTTTACCGTTACATTTGATTTTTATATCATTATTTCGCCGGATTCTCATTTCCATGAGATGGATTTCTTGTTTGGTATGACTGGTGGCCCAAAACCTTTCCATCAAGCAACACTTACCAGTGAAAGCGGATCGTTATATTTACGCCATTATACACTTGTGGAAGAGTGGTATGAGTACAAGGAAGATACCTTATTCTATGACGTTTATGACGAGGAATCCTGGCAAACATTTACTGCGGAAATTACACCGGAAGAAGTGTCTGTTTATCTTAACGGTGAATATCTTGCTACCCTGACGGATACGGAAGGTTGTGTGGGTGAGAATGGTTATATTGGAATTCGTGGAGGATCTGCAGGAGGTTGGAAGATTAAGAATCTGAAAGTAACACAAGGTGTTAGCGGCGGAGATGTGTCGGAGCCTACGGAAGAACCTAGCTCGAAACCGACTGCTTCACCTGAGCCTAACGTTGAAGCAACAAAATCATCTACACAGGTACCTTCTGAAGAAACAACGCATGACCCGGAACAAAATGATGAGCCTAAAAAGGATGGCGGATTCCCTTGGCTGATTGTGGGTATTGTTGCGGCTGTGATTGTTGTCGGTGGTGGTATCATTTTCTTGATTGTGAAGAAGAAAAAATAAACGGAAGGAATTTGTATGAATGAAAAAGTTGACTTGGATAAGACAAATTTGTTTATTATTGATTGAAGTCATTTCGTTCGGCACTTTGATTGGATGCGGTGGACGCGAATCAGGGGATTCTCCCAAGCGATCCGATACGGAGACCCATTTGGCGACACCGCAACCGACTTCTGCTGATTCTGAGGAATATAATCTGGCACGGGCAAAAGCGCAAATCGGAATATGGTACAGTATTTGGTATGATTTACGGGAAACGAATTCTTTTTGGGATGATGCAGGGGGAGAGATTTTCTACAGACCATTACTTCCAGATGGAAGTTATGGGAAATATGACTCCGGTGATGAGGAAATTATTCAATTTCATTTGAAGGAGATTGCAGATGCCCAAATTGATTTTATCATCATGGATCAAACGAATATGATTGACGTTCCTCCTGGAAATTTAAATGCTTCGGCAATTAAAGTGGCCAAGGCGATTGTCAACTGGAATAATACGGCCGGTAATCGAAAGATTCGCTATTGTTCTGCAATCGGTGCTCTCGCTACGTTGGACAATATGGAACTGCTTGAGTCGGAAGCTGAGAAATTGTACACTCGTTATGTTAATCATCGTTCCGGTATGGGCTCTGAAGAACATCATATGTATGAGGATGGAAAGCCTTTGTTGGTTGTCTTTAACTGCTATTTTACCGAAAAGGAGTGGAAAGAGTATCAGAAGACGAACGAAACCCCTTATATGGATCGGTTTACCGTCCGTTTTTCCACCGGTCATGTATATAAGGGCAATTATGGTCAATGGGGCTGGGTAATGCCGGATGGTCCCCAGATTGATGAAGATGTAGCAGTAATGATGCCCGGATGGTATAAAATTGGTTTTACGCTTCCCTTTGTATTTCGTGAGCGAGGCGCATCTTATGAGAACAGTTGGAAGACTTTGCTAGCTTCAGAAATTGTTCCTGACCACGTGATTATTAATTCTTTTAATGAGTATGCGGAACATACCGGTGTCTTTACAGCAAAGACAGATTTATTCCCGGATGATTATGGAATTGAGCAATGGTTGGATTTCACCGGAAAAGAAAATCCTTCGCTGTATTGGGATTTGACAAAAGAATATATTGGAAAATTTAAGAACGGAGATCGGAAGTAAGATGTTATAGGAGGCTGCCTCGAAGTAGAGGTAGCCTTTTTGTGTCCTCTTCAAACTTTATAATTAATATGTTATAATTTTATCGGGTGAAAGAATTGAACAAGAACAAAACTAAAGATACAACTTTAAATTATTTTACCGAACCCTTGACATATGAATTTAGGCCGTGGTTGTCTCCTGAACCGCATACCCATCAGGAGTTGGAGATTGTCTATATCATCCGTGGGTCTTGCGTGGCACACGCGAATCAGCATAAAGAGGAGCTTCGGGCAGGAGATTTGTTTATTGTATATCCTAATCAAGTGCATTATTATGAAGACGCTACGTGGGGAAATGACGGATACGTTTTGTTGATCTTTAATTCTTCGATTCTATATGAGATGGAAAGAGAGGTTACGGATCGTGAGCCTATTCAAAATTCTATTTATATTGGAACAGATACCCCGCTTGCAAGACGTATTAAAGAGATTGCTCAAATTAAAGGTCTGTACAGTGATGCAAAAGCCAGATATTCAATTGGCCTTCTGATGATAGCGTTGCTTCCCTCCCTTAACCTTAGCTTTGTTGCGCCGGAAGACGATGTTATGGTTTCCATGATTTTGGAATACTGCCGCAAGCATTATCGGGAAACAATTTTTTTGGAAACCTTATCTCAGGAATTTCATTTAAGCAGAGGCTATATTTCACAAATTTTCAATCAGAAGGTCAATATGAGTTTCAATCATTTTATGCATTTCCTTCGTATCAACGTGGCTGTCAGATTATTAAAGAACAGCAATAAGAAGATTGTGGAAATCTCGGAAGAAGTGGGCTATACATCACTTCGATCTTTCAATCGGGCGTTTATGCAGATTATGCATATATCCCCTACGGAATACAGAAAATTATATCGAAAAATGTAAGAAAAGGACTATAGAAAGTACAGGAGATTTTCATATGTAATTTTTTTAAGAATCTTGTATGATGTGCCAAACGGAAACAAGTGAAACAGAGCGTGTGAATATGTTTTCATTTTTTGATCAAGGCATATGGATTACCATGTGACATGACCTGGAAGAGTACAGAACCAAGATGAATCCTTGGGAGTAACCTATTGCAAAAGAAGTACGGAATGAGCCTCTGGTACACCCGATTCTGCATTATCATGCAAAATGCAATACATGCGGGCATTACGATAAACATCATAATGCCTGCAGGGGCCAGCAATTTAGCTTATACTGCGAATTATACAGTTTTATTCATTTTTATGCAACAATTTTCTCATTCTTTCTTCGTACTTACAGATATTTTATTAAAAAAGTATATACTACCCCCTACCCCAGATAACAATCAATATTCTGTTTTATTATTTTCTATGTACTGTCAAATAAATACCCACTACTATAATCAATAAAGTATAATCCTTTGAGCAGGATTCTTACCAGTTCTTTTTGTGTGGGAAATGTCTTTCTCAACCTTCTTTTTATAA
>JAEAME010002638.1_pt1 | contig 10175 bp, 15 predicted proteins | sample 8958731 | NCBI WGS metagenome assembly JAEAME01 (sample SAMN16933194, study PRJNA681113) | bioreactor sludge metagenome | isolation source: anerobic bioreactor sludge (Control) | place: India:Bengaluru | collected 2018-10-24
CCTAATCTTGAACCTTTCATTTTGTTAATCCCCTTATAAATATTACTGTTTTATCGTCCTTATTGCTTGAAATTGGCCAGTTGTTCATTGTATCTTCTAATTTTTCAGTAAACAGTTCAACATCTGTATCAATATCAATTTGGATTCCTTTTAAAAAACTTGACACATCATCTTTATTTATATCTTCTGAAAATCCATCTGTTGATATCACAATTATAAAGTGTTCCCCAAGCTGGACTTTCTTTAGCTCAAATCTATCCGACATGCCGCAAGACATCAATGAATCTGTTTGGTTTGAAAAAGTGTTTTCAGACTTCAGTTCAATAACCGAACCATTACATAAGGAACATGTCCAACCATCACCAATCCTTCCCATGTTTATACCCTCTTTGTCAATTCTGACATATTTCAAAGTCGTATCATAAGAAAGGGGATTACCTGAAATCATTTCTTTCCAAGTTGAAAGAAGCTCATTGGGGAAATTAGTTGTTGACCTTTTGAGTATTTCGATAGAGGCCTGACAAGCTGCCCGTGCTCCCTCCGATGAATGAATAGCTGAACCCAAACCGTCGGCAACAACACCGATCAAAATATTCTCGTCATAATAGAAAGAAAATGAATCTTGATTATCTTTCTTTCCATCGCCCACTACAGATAATCCAATCAACACATATTTAAAACCGTTAATTATGAGATCCTTCTTAATAGTTTTCATTTTCAATCGCTTTCGTAAAACATCCCAATCGTTTTCGTTTTACCAACACGTGTTGTATTAACTTCAAAAATTATTGCGAATCGGCCTGCAATGAATTTCTTACCATCTTTCATCGGCACTATTTGACGTGTATTTATATCGTAAAGATTACAGTCACTTATGGCAGTCTTGTTCAGTACAACAAACTCAATCTCCCTGGAGTCTGGGTCAGTTAAAGTGATCTGTGCATATGGCTCACTTCGCTTATCAGCTTTTTCAAAATGCCGTAAATAAAGGTATTTATTTTCTTGTGGCCTGAGCACTATTTGTGATAACTCAATTAATTTGTTATTTCTGACTTCTGTTTCAATTTTTACTGTATCGCAAGTGATTCTTGAAATAAGTTCATTTCTGTTTGGATAATCTTCAAATGACGTATAAATGCGAAGGAATATCTGTTTTGGCAGGTCTTCTTCGCAATACCAGCAAGTATTATGTCCATTTTCTTTTCGTTCAAATACTTGAGAAATAGTATCAACTCCACAACATGAACACTTGAATAACATATCAATCGCCTCGCTGAACGCTTCGAAAAAATCTTTTGCTGTAGGTCTCAAGCTCGGATTTTGTTTTCCTTCCATAAAAGTTTTCCTAAACAACTCACGCAGTTTTGGTGTTGAAATATTGCCCTTTGAAAAGCAATCAACAAGCGGTTGACTTGAAGAATTATTAGTACCTTCGGATAATATGTAATCTGTTTCACATCTATAAGCTGCTGTTTCATCTTCAGCAGTTCCCTCTTCAACAATATCTCCTATGAATGGGTGCTGCAGTGTTAGTAGTTCAAAAGCTATTATGGCTGCAGAGAAAATATCACTATCGACGCTTATTTTTCCTGTATTTGAAAAGACCGATTCATCAATGTGAAGGGCTTTTGCTTTTTCCATTGTTTTTATATCCATTTGATGATATATCTCCGGAGCCATGTATCCTTCTGTACCTAAAATGCTAATATATGTGTTGCTACGCATGCGCATATTATCAGTATCAATAAACACTAGGTTATTTTTTGAGTCATGAACCATTATGTTATTTGGTGATAGGTCAGTAAAAATCAGCCCTGCTATGTGAATTTTCTCAAGTGAATGAAAAAGGAAAGCGGCTATCTGTAACCGCTTTTTTAAATTGTACTCTGTCCTGCACCAATTCAAAAAATCCAAATATTCGTTAGGGTGCTGGAAATAGTGTTTTAGACTATGATGCTCGCTTGCACGAACCATAATATATCCAAGCTCATCATCAAGCAACGCTTTTGGTGCAGCCATTCTGTTTTTTAAGTCAGGACATTTTTCAATAGTATCCCTTAACCATTTCAAATGACTTCTCAGACTTTCAATATCAGAATCAGTTTTCCCACTGGTATTGATTAGCTTGATTACATAGTTAGGAAGATCTTTTATACGAAATACATTCCCTTCTAACCCCCCGCCTAGTCTTTCACCTAGTATGTAATCCTTGCCACTTATCTTAACTATATCTCCTGGATTTTTCATTGTCCAAAATCCACCTCGTCTTTATCAAATACGTATGTATCACCAATTACAACTTGGTTCGGATTAACACTAACCGATCTAACACTAATTGACATAGTTACCCATTCAAAGAATTTCGATATGGTTCCGTTATCAGTTGCTTTGATGACTGGAATACGATCATTATTTATAAAAGCTCGTAGAATTCTCGTATCAACATCACTACCAATCCCCATAGCCAACTTTGTTGCCTTTGAGGACCTAACTCCAGAATGCAGTATGTTAAGTGCAGGCCAAGCAATGATTTCCTCGGTAGTCATAGTAGAGTTGTATCCTACAAAATCAGTGGGGTTACCATCGCTAATCAGTACAATTGTTGGTGTATATGCTCTTGATGACACGATACTATAGTCTTCAATCATTTGAGCGACTTTTTCAAAAGCAATTCCCATCGGTGTATTGCCATCAGCAGTAAACTCATATATGTCCTCGTCCGTAATTTGGGAAATATTTTTAACCACTTTGACATTGCTGTCACTGAATGTCAAAATGCAAAGTTCTATTATACCTTTAGGATTTTCTATTTTACGGAAGCTATTTATCATCTCTTTTAATGCGACATTTACTGTTTCAATTTTATCTCCGCGCATACTTCCACTTGTATCAACAACTAGGAACACCGGTAATGCTCTACTATCTCTTTTTATGTAATCCTTTATATTCATTCGAATACCTCAATTTCATATATATTTTGTAGTATAATTATATCAAATGCTTTCATCAAACCTACCCCGTATATCGTCTACACTGTACAGAGAACTGACCATTTCCCGCGGCGCAAGGTTCGTTTCATTGATCTTTTCTCCGCGCATTCTGCCGTACGCATCGCCAAGGATAAAGATTGGCAGTGCTCTCGGTTCTCTTGCGACGTAACTGTTTAATCCCATTTATTCACCTTATCCTTTAACTTCACGATGAATTCCCTTACTGTCCTGCTGATACTCGCTTCACTACGTCCGTGTTTTTCGGCAATGTCGCGCTGTGTCGGAAGATAGCCCAAATAATTGTAATCATTAATTACAGACCGATTTATAAAGCTGTATCTTTCAATTTCAATGTTCATATCCACCACAGCTTCTGCGATTCTGACCGTCAGTGCGTCTGAGATGATCGGACGCTGTCTTTCTTGGAGACCAAAGAAAACCGATTCGATTTTCTCCAAGAGTTCCGTAAGCTGATCTGTTTCTTCCAACAGGTCCTCCATAAAATATGAGTAGGGAATCTGATCAAAGCGGTCGGATTCTTCGCCATCGCTGTTCTTAAGGACGCTACCTACAATGCTTATATTGCACATCTCAGCGATCTCTTTGATCGCTTCCACTGAGAGATTCATTGCGTCGGCAATAGTTTCACAAATCTCTTGACTTGAAAGATTGTTATCAAAAGATTTAGCCAACTTCAGGTATTTCCGAATATTTCTCTTTTCTTCTTCCGTGACTTTTACACCACGGAATTTTTCTTCGTACAGTTGATCGCTGTATATATGCCTAAATTCTTGCTTCCATGCTACGTTGAAGTAATGTAGGAATTCGCCCTTTTCGCCATCGAAACCGTTAATGCATCTTTTAGCAACTACCGTGATTTCATACCCATATGGTTCATACTTCTGCTCGTTAATTCCAAGAAGATAACAGTAGAGGTATTCAACCATTTTAAGCGATTCCCTCTTATACGCGCTTTTATCGATCTCTTTGTCCAAATAAAAGAGAGGAGATTGGATTATTAGTTTTTCATACCGTTCTCTATCGTAATACATGAAGCCACCCCTTTATAGAGAAAGTAGCGTCTTCAGTGTCTTCCTTGCCTTTTCCGGATTGTCGCACCGGATGGTATTTGTAACCGAGCTTAAGTAGTATAACGGGGACATGTCACAGATCCGGGTGTTGACAGCCTGACCATCGGAAAAGCTTGCCTGACCGTAAATGATGTTGTCTATATCGCAGCCTAGGAATTTCTCTGCAAAGCCGAGCGCTGCGAAGATTACAATGGGAAGATCCTTCGGGCCGTAGGTAATATCAACAATAACGTGCGAGTTTTCTTCGATTTCATCGACCAACCTCCCCATCAGCTGCTCGTGAACCGCTTTGTTCTGTAAGAATTCCGTATCGATGGTGACAATATTAATTTTCGCTCCGGAGGCGGACACCGCGCGGTTGATTTCCTCCACAAACGCAGCTTTGTTCTTCTCACTGAAGCTGTATTTGTCGTTCTTTACCAAAAGCACGACCTTTATTTCATCTTCCGGGGAAGCTATCATTTCGAGCATGGCGTTAACTGGATAACGTACCGGTGTATCGGAGACCGGAAGAGACCTGTCTTCGCTGGTATAAACGGACAGGTCAACCTTTTCCTTCATTGGAATATCGCAAAAGATAATCTTTTTCATTTTGTAATATACCTTTCTGTTATTCGCATCTCACGGCTTCTAGCAATAGTTCCTGCACTGAACGCTCTTCAATATACCGGATGTACATCGGAATTTTTCCCATTGTTCTGGTTATCGCACTATCACCGTGGCTCTTTCCGTAGTTAAATGACTCGTCGAGCCTAACACCTCTACTGTAATAATTCTGCACGCCCTTACGGTAGTCCTGTGAAAACAAGAAGTAGATGCCATCTGATGTTTTGAGGTAAAACGAATGTATTCCTTTGTCTGTTGGTTTGCAGAAAACCCTTTCTTTCATTTTGAATTCCTCACTTTTCAGTATTTTGTTCTACCTGTATGTAGTGAGGGCTTGCGGTGAACTTAACATTTTGAGGATACAATTTTTACAGCTGTACTCAAATTGTGCCCTTTTATAGCTTTCTTTACAAATACGTTTTTTCTAATTGGATTTGAACCGAATTAACACCAAAAAGCTTTAATTAATGTCATTATACCATATTAGCACATCAAATACAACCAAATACAACATATAAAACTGCCACCGTTTTAACTAGTGGCAGTCATATTTTTATTTATCGTCATCCATTCATCGCAAAACTGCGTATAAGTAAAATTCAACTCATAATGAATCACATACCCCTTCCCCACCTCAACCCTTGAGAACAACTGTGGCAATCATTTTCTTTGCTTCAAACGAAGATTCCTCAAACTCAACCGCCCAGGTCCTGAACTGCTTGTATGCCGGAAGAATTCCGTCACTCATAGCTTTTTTCTCAGCATCCTCAGCTTTAAGCTCTTCCAACCTCTTCTGCGATTCGGCAAGCTTGCTGCGTAGAGCTTGAAGTGCTGTCGCAAGATCTTCCTGAGTATACACACTGTCGCCGGATAGAGCTTTTACTATTTCAGCCCTTAGGTTTTCAAGCTGCTTTGTGTCCTTTTGTATTTCCGCTTCAAGCTTCTGCTGCAGGTGATGGTTCCCTGCCATCATCTTTTTATATGCCGATTGAATCTTCTCCTCCTGAGGACATCCGGATATACTGGCGAAAATCTGTCTCATTGCCTCCATAACAGCATGATCTATTTTATCCGCATTATAAGTCGTCGCGCCGTCGCAGTCGTTGAGCCCACGGCTCTTATGGTAGCAGACATAACGCCCATGCTCAGCTTGATATAACGAGCCATCTTCCCGTATATACGAACCCCTGTATCGGCTGGTAGTCAGACGACAACCGCAATGAGCACAATATATGATCCCGCTAAGTAAAGCAATTCCCCTATTAGTAAGTGCAACGCTTTTCCTCGTTCTTTCCGTTTCTCAGCTCAATAAATTCCTGAGTTTTCAGATAATCCGCATCCGAGACAATGCGTAGTGACTCTATTCTTTCAGACCTGACCTCACCGCGAACCATATAACCGCGGTATATTTCATTCTTCAAAATACGCAGTATATGATTGCTTCTGAATTCCTGACCATTATGGTTCCTGAAGCCTCTTTTATTGATCAGTTCAGCAAGTTTATACGAGCAACGCTCTTTCTATTTCGGCCATGTTGTCCCCGCTGACCGTTCCGATTTTCTTAATAAGCCTTCGTCTGTCAATTGACCGTATCTGCTCCAAGAGGACTACTGAATCCTGCTCCAGACCCTCGCATATTACCGGCACATGAGTCGGCATATTCCTCTTTTTATTGATATGACTTGTTATCGCTGCGGTTACAAGCGTCGGGCTGTACTTGTTTCCAACATTGTTCTGCAGTATAATTACAGGCCGCTCCCCACCCTGTTCTGACCCGACAATAGGATCAAGATTCGCTGAGTAGATTTCACCTCTTAATACTTTCTCTATCATATGTTCCTCCGTTTTTTACCGGTACTCCCCAGGTTATGTAACGGAAACCCGCAAAACGGATTTCCTGAAGGAGGTGTAGTTACCAGTAAATCCACTTTTGGCAGCCATATTAACATTCGCAATCATCACAGACGCTCAACAGATACGAAAGATAATCAGCGAAATCGTCGTTCACCTCTTCATGACGATTGAGCTTTCGGCAGAATAGCAGAAAGTAATAAATCGCTTCAGCGTCTTTTCTGACCTCGACACTGAGCATCTTGCCGTTTCTTGGGCTGATGAATACACACGGTTGCTCTTTTAACCACCATTTCAGGTTCTCTTCTCTGTCGTCAAAGCTATTGACGCAATAGTAATACAGATTTATAAATGACTTCTTTACAGTACGCTTTTCTTTTTCGTTTGTCGAAATCTCATCTTGTATGCTTATACTCATCATACGATTTAGAATACGACGGAATCTATTGAAGCTCATGCATTCATTCCCTGTCTGATTTATTCTATTCATTTTATATATACCTTCCTTTTTGTCTTGTTGGATTTATAAACGGAAGCAGCAGATCATATAGCTTCCTATGTGTCTTATAAATATTGGTTTATTCGATTTCATGTACTCTGCAGCGGTCCCGGCGTAAAATCCTTTTTAAGTACTTCCCAGTACCGGGATCTACCGAAATATTGTTGTTAACTCTCCTGCAGCAGACTAATATTGTAAAAAGCACATCGACACCATTTGATCTACTGATTGATACATTCTTGCCGGTGTCAGGATTACTGCAGACAAAATCCTGCTCCATTAACCATCTTCTGAGATTACAATCTCTGTCATCAAATATTTCCTCCAACCGCTCGCATATCGCATCGAAATTGCTTTGACTGATCTTTTTGCTCTTTTCATCTTTTGGCTTTATTATCTGACCCTGTAGCATTTTAAGCACTCCAAGAATTTCCTTAAATTCACGATAATCAATTATCAGTCCAAGCGTTGTTATTCTGTTTATTTCCATGTTCATTTTTCTTCCTTGTTATGTTCTTGATTTATTGATTGAACATCCACAACTGAGCATTTCTTCATATCAATTCAAATATTGTGCCGTCAATCGTGACCGTGTTGCTGTTTCTTGTCGCGGTGATCATACCTGCAGGGGTCCATATCTGCGTTGCGGTAACAGAGACGGTATAATCCCCATCCTCAATATACACAGGTATAAAATGCAGTCTATCATTTCCGTCGGCGCATGAGTTTTCAATAAAACGGAATATTCCACCTGAATTTTCAAGTGTTCTGAACAGTCCGGCTTCCATTGAATATTTATACTCAGGAAATAATGCAAAGACATTCTGCGCCAAAGTGTATGAATCCGACCCAGGTATTACATATCCGGAAAGTGATGTCAGTACCGGATTCCATTCAACAGTGATTCCATACCCAGATCTCATTGTCCACCTGCCGGAAGAATAACTTGCTGTCTTGCATCCGGCTCCGGGTATTATAACTGGATTAACCGCTGATACCCTTACCCCATATGAGACAAGATTATATTTACCTTCATTGTAAACCCACCTATTCCATGTTGCGGAAATATACCGGGCTTGTGGCTCCACTATAGGCTGACCACCCGAGAAAAGTGTATCCGCTCCTCGTCGGTCTTACAGAAGACAATGTCAGAGTAACCCCCTGCGTTTTGATTTGACTAGCCGGCGCACCATATCCGTCGTTTGCGTTGTAGCTGACTGTATACGATTGCGGTGCAGTCTGAATCTGCTTCCAAACAGCATAAAGTACAGTATTTTCATTCAGGGTATATGAGCCACCCGGCTGATATGAGGCAGCGGTAGCAGTCGATGAAGTTGACCACCCGGCAAATGAATACCCGCTTCTTGTCGGTTCAGTTGTCGGTAAAAACATTAAAATACCATATGTTTTTGTCTGTGAACCCGGCGCCCCTGAGCCGCCATTTGCATTAAAACTCACAGTATAGGTCAGTATCTTCCAGACCGCATAAAGTGTAGTGCTCTGGTTGAGTGAATATGCTCCTCCCGGCTGGTAACTTGCTGTCTGTGCAGTGTTACTTGTGCTCCATCCGGAAAAGGTATATCCGGTGCGGCTCGGAGCTGAACTTAATAGAAAAAGTGTAGTACTGTAATATTTCGACTGACTTGCCGGAGCCCCTGTACCACCGTTTGCGTTATAACTCACTGTATATGAGTATGGGTTCCATACTGCATACAGAGTTATATCTGCATTCCCCGAATACTGTCCTCCTGGCTGATAACTGGCGGAAGCTGCGCTCGAGGATGTCGCCCAACCGGAGAAACTGTAACCGGTTCTGGCGGGAACTGTAGAAGATAAAACCGTACTTTCACCCCAGTATTTTGTCTGTGACGTCGGCGCTCCCGAACCGCCGTTAGCACTATATGAAACAGTATATACTTTCGGGTAGTAATATACATTCAAACTCAGGTCACCGACAAATCTGCCCGACACTATCGGTTTGTCTGGTGTATAACCACTGATGTCCGGGGATGTTATGCTAAAAGCAGCTCCGGCAACTCCACTTACAGTCTTCGGTGACGTCGCCCATCTTCCGCTAGTATACAAGTAATATACCGTCATTGAACTGAGTTTCTTATATACCACCGTATATGTTCCCGTACCCTGACGACCATAAATTGAATATGTCAGCTTGAGCATTCCGTACGTTACCACCGCGTCCGAACTGTTTTTCAGTACATATCCTGAAATCGTCGGTGAGGAGACACTCAATATTTTGTCTATAGCATCAGCCTGCTTTTTTACCGGACTGTGAAGCGTATTCCCCGATTCATCCACATAGTAAATTGTGCAATCCATGGGGTAACTGATCCCCGCCGATACACTTATCGCGAAGACAGATACCAGCAGGGACATTGCCAGTATAACCGTTATAAGCCTTTTTACTGTTTTCATTTTAAGTCACCTTTCCTCATTCCTTGATACCGGGAATCACGACGACACCGCCGACAATTTCCGGTTCATTGTTGTTTTCATTTTCTTCATTCGCACTGACTACATCGACATTAATGTCTCCAACAGGATAAACGGTAGTTTCCTCATCATGCTTTGTTATTTCTGTAATGGCAGGAATATCTGTCTCATTCTCTCCGGTTACAGTAAAACCATCGGTCTGTATAACCGTGGTTACGTCTTTGTTCGTCTCTCTGTTGCCGATTGCAATGCGTGCGATAACCGCAACGATTACTAAAAAAGCAGTGACAATTATAACTGTCACTGCAATGCCCAACTTTTTGTTTTTCATCTTATCTCCTTTATTTTTCTGTATATTTACTTATAATTTCTATCGTGACCTTAATGTCTGTTATATACTTTCCGAACATTTCAAACGGTACAGCAATGGTGTAGTTAACCTGTACACCGAATCCTCCGTCAGAAAAATCATTGACAGTAGGTCGGGACATTGTATAAATAATAACACCATCTCTTACTTCCGTTATCTCCCCAGTCCCCGTATTCCCGAACCCAAGCACAGAATAAGCATTTGCCCGCAGTTCTGCCCGGTCGATATAACTGTCATACGCTTCTCCCTGCTTCAGCGCGTTGTAATATTCAACCGCAGATTTAGTTACAAGACTGTCAAGGCTCAGCTGTACTGAC
>JAEAME010002635.1_pt1 | contig 10174 bp, 6 predicted proteins | sample 8958731 | NCBI WGS metagenome assembly JAEAME01 (sample SAMN16933194, study PRJNA681113) | bioreactor sludge metagenome | isolation source: anerobic bioreactor sludge (Control) | place: India:Bengaluru | collected 2018-10-24
CCGGGCGATCCCTCTTTCTCCGCCGACTGGCGCAGTCCGTGGCCGTATCCCCGGCTGTCTGAGCCTGGGTCCTCAGCGATTCTACCTCACGCAACGCGGCTCCCAACTCAAGCCGCGCGTCATCGAGATCGGTCTCCATACGGGCGATTAGCTGGTCCAGTCGTGCCTCGGGCTCCTCAAACCGGTCCGCGATCTCCGACAGGTTCGTACGGACCGCGTTCTTGATCCGCTCAAGAAGACCCATGGCGACCACCTCCTCGCCCTGGAGGCGCTGGAGCGCCCAAGGGCTACAATTCCTACCTATTCCGCCGCCAGAGCGGGCACGCCTGCGGCGCTGGATGGAACGGTGTCTATGACGCTTCGGTCGCTCGCTGGTAGCGTCCCGGTGTCAAGCTGATTGCGGGAGGACAGCGCGGCAGGCTGGCCAACTCATGGAGAAGGCTGACGTGAGTGAGCAAAGGAGGCATCCGAAGTGGGCTGGTCGAGGAGAGACTTCGTGCGCGGAGCGGCTCTGAGCGGGGGCGCGCTGGCTATGGGCGCCAAGACCATCGGCGCCAAGGCGCAGACCGAGATGCAGGCCGTCCCGAGGCGGAAATTCGAGCGCATCGACCTCGAGGTGCCGGTCATGTCGGTCGGCACGGTACCGCTGACTGACTTCGCCCCCATCCTGCGGGCCATGGAGTGGGGCATGAACTTCGTCCACACCTGCTCCGGCTATGCCGATGGGAAGGCGATCGAGATGGTCGCGAAGGCGATGCGGGAGATCGACCGCGAGGACATCGTGCTGGGGATCAAGACGCGGATGGAGTACGACTCCGTGATGCACGACCTGGAACTGCTTGGCACCGACCATGTGGAGATCGCCTTCTACCACAGCACCGAACCCTCCGAGCCAGGCCAAGAGCAGGTCCATGAGGACTTCCTCCGCCTGAAGGAGGCTGGGGCCGTGAAGTTCCTCGGCCTCACCAGCCACGGAGCGGTCCCGGAGGTCATGGAGGCTGGGTTGCAGGCGGGCTGGTACGATGTCCTCATGCCGGCCTACAACCCGGGCAATGCCGCAGAGGTCGATCCCATCCTCGAACGCGCGGCGGAGCAAGGCATCGGCGGCATGGTTATGAAGTCTCTTCGCGGTGGCGGCGGGGAGGCCGAGCAAGTATGGGGAAACATGCTCGCGAAGAAGCATTGGACAACCATCTGCTGGTCGGTACGGACCGATGGCGACGTGGACAAGATGGCTCAGTTCGCCAACGACTGGGAACGTTGGGTGGACGCTGAGACAGAGGTCGCCCTGTCCCTCGCTGCTGAAGGACGCGTGTGCGCCTCGTGCGGCTCCTGCGGTCGGCTATGCCCGCAGCAGGTCGCCGTGTCCGACATACTGCGCTACGAGATGTACGCCGCCGAGTACGGGTGGGTGCAGCGTGGGAAGAAGCTATACGCCTCGCTCCCGCCCAGCCGCAGCGCGCTAGCATGCACGGACTGCGGCGCGTGCGTAGCGGGATGCCATGCGCACCTGAACATACCAGCGCGGCTTCGTGTTGCGCACCGCGTGCTTTCTTGACATTCGCTGGAGAGCCTGGCTACACTTTCCGTGGCATGATCAACCACATCAGTGCAGCCAGGCCGCTCTGGTGGCGGGGTAGCTCCTCTTAGGGCGCCGCGGGCAGGGCTGTGCGTGACAAACGACCTATAGGCGAGGCGCCCGCGGCAACCGCGGGCGCTTTTGACGTACCACGAGGCACAAGGAGAGGACGCTCGCGATGCGCCGCTCGTTATCGGGGATCCAGCCCTCAGGCAGACTGCACATCGGCAACTACTTCGGCGCGGTACGGCAGTACATCGCCCTGCAGGAGGAGTGCGATGCCTTCTACTTCATCGCCGACTACCACGCGATGACCACGGTCTCTGATCCCGACGAGATGGCCGCGAACTGCCACGAGGTGGCGGCGGGCCTCGTCGCTCTTGGTCTGGACCCAGAGAAGGCGACCCTGTTCCGGCAGTCCGATGTACCAGAGGTGGCTGAGCTCACTTGGCTGCTGAGCGTCGTTACGCCCGTGGGGCTGATGGAGAGGTGCCACGCCTACAAGGACAAGGTCGCCCAGGGGACGGTGGCCAGCATGGGCCTGTTCGGCTACCCCATCCTCATGGCCGCCGACATCCTTATCTATGACTCCCATGTCGTGCCCGTGGGCCAGGATCAGAAGCAGCATCTGGAGGTCACGCGGGACATCGCGGGAAGCTTCAACTTCCAGTATGACAGTGAGGTCTTCATCCTCCCGGAACCCTACATCCTGCCGGATGTGGCCGTTGTTCCCGGTCTCGATTGCCGTAAGATGTCCAAGAGCTACGGCAACGTAATCGAGATCTTCGGTGACGCTAAGGAGACGGAGAAGCGCATCAAGCGCATGAAGACGGACTCCACGCCAGTGGAGGAGCCCAAGGATCCCGACACCTGCAGTGTGTTCGCGCTGTTCCGGCTCATGGCGCCGGCTGATGAGCGCGAGGAGATGGCTAAGCGCTACCGGGAAGGGGGCGTGGGCTACGGCGACGTGAAGAAGCGCATCGTGGAGCTGTTCTTTGGGACCTTCGGTGAAGCGCGAGAGCGACGGCAGGAGCTTGAGTCCAACCCCGAGATGCTCCGCGAGATCTACGCCGATGGTGGCCACAGAGCCCGTGCCAAGGCTCGGGAGGTGCTAGAGCGGGCCCGAGAGGCTGCCGGGATCGGCCGGGCCCTCTAGGACTCCGAATCGCTCGCCGCAATGAGCTCGCGGAACACCGCGGCGTTCGCGGGAGCCTGCCCCATCCGGTGGTTGTTGAAGTACACGAGGATGCGGTCACACTGAGGGGCGAGGTCCCGCACCGGCTTCACCCACTCCCTGAGTTCCTCGTCTGAGTAGAGGTAGTCGTAGCGCTCCCATGCCTCGCGGTGGTTGAACCACTTCGCGCTGTTTCGGCCGTGGAAGCGAACGTATGCTAGTGGCGATGTCGCGACCGACTCCCGAGGCATCAAGGTCGCGAGGTCGGGCTGGTCAACGCAGCAGTAACCCACCCCACGCTCACCGAGCCATCGCTTGACGCTGTCCCTCACCCACTCGACGTGGCGGAACTCGCAGACGAGGGGAAGCGGGCTCAGCGAGCCCAGGAGCGCCTCCAGGATGTCGCGTGACTGATGTGTCGGCCGGAAGCCCCAAGGGAACTGGAGCAGCACGCAGGCCAAGCGGCCAGGCTCGACTACAGGAGCCATCGAGTCGAGGAACAGGGGCACACCCGCAATCGCCTCTTCCGGGGTCTTCGGCTCATGCGTCATGGATTTGTGTGCCTTTACGGCGAAAAGGAAGCCGTCCGGGGTCCTGCGCACCCATCCCCGTGTGGTACTCGGCGGCGGCACCTGGTAGTAGGTGACGTTGATCTCCACCGTGTCGTAATGCTCCGCGTACAGGGTCAGGAAGTCCCGCTTCGAGGCGCCCGGCGGGTAGAAGTGGCCCACCCAATCATCGTAGCTGAAGCCCGAGCAGCCTACGCGGATCTCGCCCATAGGGTCCCCCTTCGCGCGATCGGTTAACTTCAGCATGGACACTTCAGAGCCGCCAACCGGTTCGCCGCGCAGGAAGGCGGGCCCTAGGCGAGAACCTTGGGCGACGTTGAGGAGGCTGCCTGTGCACGCGCTCGTACTGCTGGCGACGGGACTCGTCGGCGCCCCATGGCCCGGCTGGCTCGATTCCCTCATGGACAGCTATTCCGGTGACCCCGTCGCTGCCGTCCACAGGGCTGAGGCGGAGGGCCTGGTGACGGCCACGGAAGCCAGGATCGCGCTGGACTGGATGACGCAGGATGGACTCGTTGACGGTACGGGCGGGAGGCGAGTCGCGTTCCCGGTCGCCCTTTCTGAGCCGACGGCTGCAATGGATGCTCTCCGAGAGGAGTGGCGTCAACTCGACGGTGACGGAGTGAGCGCGACCGATCGGCGCCGTTTCGAGCTGTACTTGAGGGCCTGCCACACGAGACGCCTCGAGCGACTCGCGCCTTTCGAGGGCCCTCTGGGCAGGGTTGTCTACACGATCCATTGCGACATGGGAGGGTCGCATTACGCCTACACTGAGGCGCAGTCCGACGCGCAGAACGAGCGAAACTGGGCCCCCGGTGCGAGCCTCAACGTCCTCAGCGTGGTGGATGGCTACGGATCGAGGCAGGTGCTCCTGGAGGACTCGGGCGGCGTCATCCGCGATCCCGACGTCGCGTGGGACGCGAGCAGGATCCTCTTCGCGTGGAAGCGATCCCTCGACGAGGACGACTACCACCTCTACGAGATGGATGCAGCCACTGGCGCGGTGACCCAGCTTAGTCGCGGATTGGGTGTGGCGGACTACGAGGGCGCCTATCTCCCGAATGGCGAGATCGTGTTCAACTCAACTCGTTGCGTACAGACGGTAGACTGCTGGTGGACGGAGGTCAGCAACCTTTACCTTCTCGACCCCAAGTCTGGCGCGATCCGTCGCGCCACCTACGACCAGGTGCACACCAACTACCCCACGGTGACTCCCGATGGACGCGTCATCTACACGCGCTGGGACTATAGTGACCGCGGGCAGATCTTCCCCCAGGGCCTGTTCGAGATGCGCCACGACGCCACGGGCCAAGCTGCGCTTTACGGGAACAACTCGTACTTCCCAACCACCATCCTGCATGCCAGAGCTGTGCCGGGTACGGGCCGGTACGTGGCGATCTTCACGGGCCATCACACGCTGCAGACGGGGTGGCTAGGCCTCATCGACCCGGCCCTGGGGCGCGAAGAGAACAGCGGCGCCCAGCTCATCGCACCCGTCAGGCAGACCGAGGCTGAGCGCATCGACGTCTATGGCCAGTGGGGCGACCAGTTCCAGTACCCCTACCCGCTCTCGGAGACCGCGTTCCTCGCCTCCATCAGGCCGGAGGGGTGGCCCCTGTATGGCGTCTACTGGGTTGATGTCAACGGCAACCGAGAGCTTCTGGCCTGGGACGAGACCTACACCCACTCGTGCAACCAGGCCATGCCCCTGCGGCAACTTCCCCGCCCGCCGGCCGTGTCCACCCCTGCTCAGGCGGGTGAGGACGAGGCGACCCTCTATGTGCAGGACGTCGCCTACGGACCAGGTCTGGAGGGCGTGGAACCGGTTGAGGCCAAGCGGCTCCGAGTGGTGGCGCTGGAGTACCGCGCCGCCGGTATCGGTGAGAACTACAACGTTGGCCCTGCCGGCGACGCGCTGATCAGCACCCCGGTGTCGATACAAGGCACCTGGGACGTCAAGCGTGTCCTGGGCACGGTGCCGATCGAGGCCGATGGCTCAGCGCTCTTCGAGGTGCCCGCGCGGACGCCTCTCTACTTCCAGGTCCTGGATGAGCATGGCTTCGCGATCCAGTCGATGCGCTCCTGGACGACCCTGCAGCCGGGGGAGAAGCTGTCCTGCGTTGGCTGCCACGAGGACCCCAACGGCTCCGTGCCCAATCGTGGGCTCTCGCTCGCTCTGCAGCGCGATCCATCACGTATCGAGCCGTGGCTCCCGGCAGCGACCGATGACCCCGCGCTGGCGCAGATCACGGGGTACGACTTCCGTAGGGAGATCCAGCCCATCCTCGATCAGCACTGCGTCGGATGTCACAGGGTTCCTACCGCCGAGTGCGTGCCTGTCGACGATGCAACCGTCGTGATGCCTCCGCGCCAGGGGGGCTGGCGGTACTCGCTGGAGCGGCCGGCCGAGGGCTGGGAGCGACCCGAGTTCGATGACTCCTTGTGGCTCTCTGGTTGGGCCGGGTTCGGTTCGGGGGACGTTCCTGACGGCGAAGCGCGCACCCCGTGGACCAGCGAGGACATCTGGCTGCGGCGCACAGTTCGACTGGGCGCGCCGCCCGCGAATCCCGCCCTGCTGGCTCACCATGACGACGACATGGAGGTGTGGGTCAATGGTGTGCTCGCTGCCTCCACGGGCGGGTACACCCAGGACTACGGCCTCGTGTCGGTAGCTCCAGACGCCATGGAAGCGTTCCACGCTGGAGACAACGTCATCGCTGTGCATGCTTGGCAGTCCGTGGGTGGGCAGTACATCGACGTGGGCCTCGTTGACCTACCACCCCCCCAGGAGGGACCGTCCGGAACCGAGCCGGCGTTCTCCTTGCTCGGGGTCGAGCGGTACGAGCCGCTGAGCCGCAAGGGATGGAGCGACGGCTACCGTGGTCTGGCGCGCCGGGGCATTGCGGAGTGGATCAACCCGCAGTCGGGTCCGCCCATGCTGGCGCCCCGCGAGGCTGGCGCCATCGCGAGCCCGCTCATCGGAATGCTCCGGGATGGGCACTACGGCGCGACCCTCTCAGCCGAGGAGATCGGGCGGATCGCCCTGTGGATTGACCTCCTGATTCCTTACTACGGGGCCTACGAGGCAGGCCTGAGCCCCGAGGACCGGCTCCTGTACCAACACTTCGCCAGCAAGCGAGCGCGGCTCTCCGAAGGGTACGCACCGGCGGCGGAGAACCAGCCATAGGCGACTCGGCAGGGTCGCGCCCGATGCCCCGAGAGGTGGATCTCCCCATGAGACGCGGATCTGTCCGGTGGTTGGTCATGGGCTTGTCTATGGCCCTAGCCTCCGCCGGTATCCTCGCCACGGCGCAAGAGGCTCCGGAGGCAGCAGATTTCCCCGAGCCGGTGCCAGTTTCGGACGGGACCGAGGTGTGCCTCGTCTGCCATGGCTCGAAGTCCGGTGGGGGCATGGGCATTTACCCGGCCATCGCCATGCAGTGGGAGGGCAGTCGGCACGCCCAGGCGGGCGTCGGGTGTCTGGAGTGCCACGGTGTGCCCGAGGAGTTCGCGGGCGAGGATGTCGATAACCCGCGCTACGTTACGGAGACTGCTTGGGATCACGCAACCGGCCTGAAGTCAACGTCACTCGTCACCGACGCATCAGGCCCCGTCGTTCGGCCGGACATCTGGCGCCACGGTGGCGCAGATATCGTCGTGGCCGTCAGCCCGAAGTCCTGCGCCCAGTGCCATCCCACGGAGGCCGACGAGCTGTACCGTTCGCGCCACTCGTCCGCGGGGCAGTTTCTAGGGTCCATCGAAAACTTCCTGGGGCGGTACGCGGAGGGGCCCGCCGCTGCGATCAACGGCTGTCAGCAGTGCCATGGCGGCCCCGTCCTGATGGCGGCAGAGCAGCCTGCGAACGAGTCCCTGGCGCCCGTCTACGCGGCCGACACGTGGCCGAACTCGGGAGTCGGCCGGGTCAACCCCGACGGGTCGTGGGGCGCTTGCGGGGCCTGCCACGCCCGTCACGAGTTCTCGGCCGCCACGGCACGGCGTCCCGAGAACTGCGGTAAGTGCCACATGGGCCCCGACCATCCGCAGATCGAGATCTACAAAGAGTCCAAGCACGGGATCGCCTACGACGCGAACCGCGACAGCCTCGACATCGACGTCCCGGGCGGAGAGTGGGTCCTCGGCGAGACCTACGCGAACGCGCCGACCTGCGCGAGTTGCCACATGGGCCCCGTGGGCGCGCACTTCGGCAGCAAGGGCCTGCCGCTTACCCACGATGTCGGGGCGCGCATCTCCTGGACGCTCCGGCCGGAACTCTCGTACCAGCCTACTGCTATCGTCGGGGCCGATGGCGAGGAGTGGCTCAAGGCTCCGGAGGAGCGGCGCGATGAGATGCGTCAGACATGCCTCGCCTGCCACGGCGAGAACTGGGTCGACGGCTTCTACACCCAGTATGACCAGGCCGTGGATCTCTACAATGATAAGTACGCCAAGCCCATGATGGCCATCTACCAGTACCTGTCGGACCAGAGCATCATCGACGATGTGCCCATGGATGACGAGATCGACTACCTGTACTTCGAGCTCTGGCACCATGAGGGACGCCGAGCGCGCCACGGCGCCGCTATGATGGGCCCCGACTATGTCCACTGGCACGGCTTCTATGAGATGACGCGGCACTTCTACACCGAGTTCCTGCCGCTCGCGAAGGAACTCGGCGAGGCAGCCGGCAAGGGCGCCGAGACCGAGGCATTCATCGAGGCGACGCTCCGAGGCGAGGACGGACAGGACTGGGAGCGTTACCACCGCTGGACCGAGGGGCTGACGGCCGAGCAGCGCGATGAGATGCTCCGCTGGGAGCGAGAGGCCTACGGCGGCATGCACACCGACTAGTTACGTCTCTGTCTGTACCCTGAGCGGGTGTGGTTCCGGCCGACACTGGTTTCCTTAGCCAACTTGTAATGGTCATTGGGCTATCGCTGGTGACGGTGTGGGGACTTCGCCGGCTCCGCATCCCAGCCGTGGTCGGCTTCCTTCTGGTCGGTGTCGCGTTCGGTCCAGGCGCACTAGGGCTGGTAGCCGATAACGAGAATATCCAGGCGATGGCCCAGATCGGAGTGCTCTTCCTGCCGGCCTTGAGTTCTCGCTTCGTGACCTCTGGCAGATGCGGAGTTGGGTGTTCGGAGCAGGTGGGCCACAGGTGCTCGGGACGGTGGGGGCCCTCGTGCTGTTGAGCATCCCTCTCGATCTGGGCCCCCGCCTCGGTGTGGTCTTCGGTTGCCTGATAGCCCACAGTTCGTCCTCCCTGTATGCCAAAGTCCTTGAGGAGCGAGGCGACCTCAACTCTGCGCACGGGCGCTTCGGTCTGAGCCTGTCGCTCTTCCAAGATGTCACGATCGTGCCCATGGTGCTGGTCCTGCCCATGCTGGCGGGGGCTGGCACCAGCGCCGTGGGGGCGGTCCTGGGCCTCGGGCGCGCGGTTCTGATTGTCGGGGCCGTCCTGTTGGTCGCGCACTATGTCTACCCGCGCGTTATTGGCGCCGTCGTCCGTTCGAGGAGTCGCGAGCTGTTCACGCTCACGACCGTAACGGGGGCTCTGGGAACCGCATTCCTGGTGGGCAAAGCGGGCGTCTCGCTTGAGCTTGGCGCGTTCCTGGCGGGGATTGTGGTCTCCGAGACCGAGTATGGCCGGGAGACACTGGAGACAGTCACACCCTTGAGGGACGTCTTTAGCGGTCTCTTCTTCGTCTCGCTCGGCATGCTGGTCACCCCGGCCATGTGGCTTGCCGAGCCCGTGCTCACATTCGGATTCTCCCTGGCCATCATCCTGGGCAAGGCCATTGCCATCATCGGGTTGGCCATGCTGTTCCGCCTTAGCATGGAGTCTGCCCTCATTGCCGGGATGGGCCTCGCGCAACTTGGTGAGTTCTCGTTCATCTACGCGCAGGCCGCCATATCCCAGGGGGTTCTGCCTGAGGACTGGTACCAGATCTTCCTCTCCGCCATGGTCCTGAGCATGGCTGCTGCGCCCCTCCTCATGCTCACGGTGCCCCGCGCCGTAGCGCGGCTCCGCCGGAAGGCACAGGCGCCCAAGGAGCCATTCGAGGACGTTGGGGCGATGGAGGGGCACGTAGTCCTTGTGGGATACGGTCTCCAGGGGCGCAACGTTGGGCGCGTCCTGGACCAGATCGGTGTGCCGTTCATCGCCATCGAGATGAACCCGCTGACAGTCCGTGAGCTGCGCGCTCAGGGTGTACCGATCATGTTCGGGGATGCGGGCAGAGAGCACGTGCTGCGGCATGCCCAGGTCGAGAAAGCCAAGGTACTGGTCAGCAGCGTGCCCGACCCAGCGGATTCGCGCCAGGTGGTGAGCGAGGCCCGTCGCCTCAATCCCGATGTATACGTCATAGCCCGCACCCGCTACCTGGGCGATGTCGAGCCCCTGGTCGGCCTCGGCGCGAACGAGGTCGTCCCCGAGGAGTTCGAGACGGCCATCGAGATGGTGGGCCTCGTGATGCAGGCCTATGGGGTGCCGCCGCGGGCGGTGGAGCGGGAGCAGGACTTCATCCGACAGGGCCAGTACGGGCTGCTCAGGAAAGGCCTGCCCGCGCGCGGCCGCGGTCCGTCCCTGCGCAGCCTGCTCAGCGGCGCGGATGTGGATGAGGTGACCCTGCTGCCCGACTCGTCCGCCGTTGGACAGACGTTGAGGGCTCTAGACCTCCGTGCTGAGACGGGGGTCACTCTTCTAGGCATCGAGCGGGCTGGAGAGCTCCTAGCCAACCCCTCGCCAGACACACCGCTGCTCGCGGGCGACGTGCTGGTTCTGTTCGGCACCGGCGAAGGGGTGACGAAGGCGACGCAGATGCTCGTCGGGGCCCGAGGCGCCGACTAGCGCCG
>JAEAME010002642.1_pt1 | contig 10164 bp, 6 predicted proteins | sample 8958731 | NCBI WGS metagenome assembly JAEAME01 (sample SAMN16933194, study PRJNA681113) | bioreactor sludge metagenome | isolation source: anerobic bioreactor sludge (Control) | place: India:Bengaluru | collected 2018-10-24
CTTTCTTAAATACGGGTGAATATGTATGAGCAAGTGATCCGATTTCCTCAAAACAAAGCCGGGCTTCATTCACAGAGCTGGCTGAAGCTCCGGAGAAGTATTCCCTGAGTATGTCAAATACCCCCCACATTGCGAATCCCTTGAATGCCAGGATAATCTCAATCCCGGCTTCATCAGCTGTCTTACGGATCTTTTCAAGATTCTTCCTGAACCTTGTTTCATCAATGATATAACAGGGAGAAGGCAGTGTGTCGTAGTTAATGCTCAATTTTATTCGGTTATTCAGGTTATAATTAAGTAAGGCATTACGGCTTTTTAACATCCCCCTGCCCCCTTCAAAGGGGGAATTACCATGTTCTTAACCGCTGAAAATTTAAGCCTTTGTGCTGATTCGACATTTTTATAATTCCAGATCCACATCATGCAGTTCCACCCAGGGCAGGCCCAGAAGGTTGAGCTGTTCCATAAAAGGATCCGGGTCAAACTCCTCAACATTGAACACTCCCGGTTTCTTCCAGATATCCTTCAGGTACATCATAGCGCCAATAGATGCGGGCACTCCTGTTGTATAGCTTACAGCCTGGGTGCCAGTCTCGGCATAGGCTGCCTCATGACTGCAGTTATTATATATATAATATGTTTTTTCCTTCCCATCCTTCAGACCTTTTATCCTGCAGCCGATCGAGGTCCAGCCTGTATAATTAGCTCCAAGATCGCCCGGATCAGGAAGCACAGCTTTAAGGAACTTGATGGGGACTATCTCACGTCCATCGAACATAACCGGCTCAATACCTGCCATTCCGATATTCTGTATAACCCTCAGATGTGTAAGATACTCCTGACCGAATGTCATCCAGAACCTTGCACGTTTTATTGTCGGGTAGTTCTTAACGAGTGACTCAAGTTCTTCATGATAGATCAGGTACGATTCTTTTGGGCCGATTTCAGGATAATTCAGAGGTTTATGTATCTCATGAGGTTTTGTGTAGACCCATTTCCCGTCTTCCCAGTATCTGCCTTTCTGAGTTACTTCACGGATGTTGATCTCAGGGTTGAAATTTGTTGCAAAAGGTTTCCCATGATCACCGGCATTGCAATCCACAATATCAAGATAGTGAATTTCATCAAAATGATGTTTTGCTGCATAGGCAGTAAATATTGATGTTACACCCGGATCAAATCCGCAACCAAGTATAGCTGTAATTCCGGCTTTCCTATATTTTTCTTTGTAAGCCCACTGCCAGCTGTATTCATATTTTGCCTCATCCAGCGGCTCATAGTTTGCAGTATCGAGGTAAGAGACTCCTGTTTCAAGACAGGCGTCCATTATATTAAGATCCTGGTAAGGCAAAGCAACATTCACAACGATATCCGGTTTGAACGATCTTATAAGCCTTACAAGATCAGGTACATTATCAGCATCGATCTGTGCGGTTCTGACTTTGTCCTTTCCGACCTTCATTGCTATTGAATCACATTTTGATTTTGTTCTGCTGGCCAGCATTATATCGCTGAAAACCTCAGGCAATGAGGCCATTTTATGGATCACAACGGTCCCGACACCGCCAGCTCCGATTACCAGTACTTTTCCCATAGATAATAGTGTTATAAAGCTTGTTATATTTAATTAATTAAGATCAGGGCTTGATCAAAATGATCCTTTTCTAACCATTTTCAAATATAAGATATAAAAATGACCATCCAACTGATTTTTCTCATTCGCCGATATGACAAATAATTTTACTGACTGAAGGATTAAGATTTTCGAATATCTTTGCATTTCCGGTTACGAGTATGAGACTTATTAATCCACTGGTGGTACTGAGGATATTCAGCACAATCCTCTTCATAACTGCAATATTATTTCTTTTATGCCTGCCCGTGGCTTTCATTTATAATGAATCACCATTCCCTTTTCTCTGGCCCGCTCTTATCGCGGTCACTGTAGCTGCATTTCTGTTTTTAGTCACAAAAAAATCCGGCGTAGGAAAGATAACAAGCCGGGAAGGTTTTCTGTCTGTATCCCTGTCATGGATACTTTTATCTGCTTTAGGTACTCTGCCATTTATTTTTAGCGGAACTGTTGATTCATTCATTGATGCTTTTTTTGAATCTGCATCAGGATTCACGACTACAGGCTCTACAATATTTAATAATGTGGAGATTCTTCCACGAACTATCCTGCTCTGGCGAAGCCTGACACACTGGATCGGAGGACTGGGGATTATAGTTCTTGTAATAATTATCCTCCCTTCCCTCAAAATAACAGCACAACAGTTATTCAGCATGGAATCTTCCCTTAAGGAGAAAATAATGCCAAAGACCAAAGCGATTGGGTTCCGTCTTCTTTTTATCTACCTGGGACTTACAATTGCTCAGATTATATTGCTCAGCCTGGGCGACATGAATCTGTTCGACAGTATCTGTCATACTTTTGCGACAGTTGCCACAGGCGGCTTTTCTACAAGGAATGCCAGCTTATCGGCATTTTCACCCTACTCGCAATATATAGTTGCCTTATTCATGTTTCTGGCGGGCGTGAGTTTTGTGATTTATTATTATCTGATAAAGTTCAAAATCAGGAAGATCCTTATCAATGAAGAATTATGGTTTTATATAGCTGTAATTTTCACTGCCGGGTTAACAGTGGCTGTAATTCTTTCAACAGGGACTGCTGAACCAGTTGAAGCGGCCTTCAGACATGGTTTCTTCCAGGTAATATCAATTACAACAACTACAGGATTCACAACTACTGATTATCTGTACTGGCCTCATTCAGCCAGTATTATTATCTTCATTTTGCTCTTTGCCGGAGCAAGTACCGGATCAACTACCGGAGGTATAAAAATGGCAAGACATCTCATATTGATTAAAAATGTAAGAGGAATTTTCAGAAAGCTCATACATCCGAGTTCAATCAACCAGATAAAACTGAATGGCAATGCTATCCCTGAGAAAACCAATATCTCAATTATCTCATTTGTTGTCCTTTATCTCTTTATTTTTGTAATAGGATCAGCCCTGATTGTTTTTACCGGCTCTGATGTGCTTACTTCAGCAAGTGCAACAATCGCTTCATTGGGTAATATAGGTCCCGGATTCGGTACAATAGGTCCAATGTTCAATTATTCCCACCTGGATGGATTCAGCAAGATTATCTTAAGCATCCTGATGATAATAGGAAGGCTCGAGATCAATACTCTTTTTATACTTTTCGGAAGATCATTCTGGAGCTTGTAAGCCAGTTACAGGATCAGTCAGGGGATGATGAAAAATGCTTTCTTACTTCTGTGAGAATTTCAGGAGTTCCCACATTTGCCCAGTAGCCTTTGTCATCACGGAATGTGAATATTTTATGATCAGTTGCAAGCTGAAGATAAAGTGATGTCATTGTGTAACTACCCTCAGTCATGTACCTGAAAATTTCTGGCTCTATTATATGCATACTGGAGAAAGCTATCTCAGTCAGGTTTTCGTCAGCATTGCCGCTAATTATTCTCTCACCGGTTGATCTGTTGCACCAGCCTTTCAATAATCCCTTTTCATCCACCAGGAAAAATCTCAGGCCTTCACGCTGCCGCACTGCCAAGGTAGCAAGACCTTTCTTCAGGCGATGATAATTGAGCAATAATTTCAGATCAAAGTCAGTTATTATGTCAGCGTTGTAAATCAAAAAGGGATCAGTGTCGAAGAAATGCCTTGCCTTGAATAGTCCTCCGCCTGTCTCCAGAAGCTTCTCACGCTCATCGGAGACAGTGATCCTGAATCCGTCTTTTCTCATTCGTTCAATCTCTTCCTCAACAAGATCTGCAAAATGATGTACATTTATTATTATATCATCAAATCCTGCAGAAGAACATTTTTCAACGGCTCTCCGGAGAAGACTCTTCCCGTTTATGTCTAAAAGGACCTTGGGAATTTTCCGGGATAGATCTCCAAGCCTTGTACCCTTTCCGGCTGCCATTATCATTGCTTTCATCTTATTCCTTAATTAATCCTGACGAAAGATCACGATAGATTTTTGAATCTGGTATTGACCTTATTGTTTTGTACAATTCAGGCAGAGCAAGATGATTTTCAGCCTCATTAATAATTCCCAGCAATAATCCCACTCCCGGTACGATACTGTCTGTAAATGTCGGTTTATGCTCATACAGGCCTCTGAAGCCAAAAGCGCCCAGCGCCTGCATGAGACGGATCATGCAGAAGCCATTGTAATATTTTCTGAACAGGGCAGGATCCTCTGCTGTCGATGAGCAAAAGTTCTTTATATAATACCTGAGGAATGATTCCCTGTCAGTTGTCTTGATCTGAATTTTTGCATCGTACAATAAGGAAGCCAGGTCATACTGAGCCGCTCCCTTCCTTCCTCCCTGATAATCAATAAACCAGGGTTCTCCATCAACTACCATTATGTTAGCAGTCTGGAAATCACGATACAGAAAGAAATTTTGTCCCGGAATTAGAAGGTAATCAGCAAGGGAGATGAAGTCCTGTTCAAGAAGCTGCTCGTTGAAGGGGACAGCCAACAATTTAAGCAGCATGTACTTAAAATAATTCATATCCCAGACCATCGACTGCCTGTCAAAGCTTCTGTGAGGATAACACAATTCCAGATCCAGATCTTTAATCCCTCGTGTCTGGAACAGGATCAGAGAATCCAGCACCTTATGATAAAAGTGTTTTGTTTCATCGTCGAATAATTCCCTGCTCCGGTTGCTTTTGAGCCATGTATAAACATTAGTATCGCCTAGGTCCTGCTGAAAATAAACGTTTTCATCACGTAGATATCCGAAAACTTCAGGAACTTTCAATCCTGCCATCCTGAAGTGCCTTGTAAAACCCACAAAGGCATCATTCTCCTCACGGACAGGATTATAGGCTCCAATAACACTATCTTTAGCAGACCTTATCCTGAAATACTGCCTGTCGGATCCGGATCTGGGCAATGAAGCAATTTCAATACCGGTATTTCCAAAAAACTTATAATAACATTTCTTTATGAGACCTTGCACATCTGCCATTTTCATGAAATATAACTGTAAAAATAACAATTTAACCGGTCTGCCGGTCTGCCGGAAAAAATTCTTACTTTTAAACCCGAATTGCAAATCACCCATATAATGTTTTTAAGAAGATCAGCTGCTTTACTACTTTATTTTTCAATATGCCAGTTTGCGGCAAATGCACAAAAAACTGATCCTCCTTTTCTTCAATATCTCTATAATCCCTGGGTTGATTCTGTAATCAACACTCTTACAACCGATCAGAAAATTGCCCAGTCAATCTGGATACCGGCATGGTCAGACAGGGATTCTTCACATATTATCTCAGTCACTGAAACAATCGAAAAATATGGGATCGGGGGTCTCATTTTCTTTCAGGGAAGTCCGGAAAAACAGGCAGTTCTTATAAATCATTACCAGAAGGTCTCGAAAGTGCCTCTGATAACTGCTATGGATGCGGAATGGGGTGTTGGAATGAGACTTGATAAAGCAGAGAAATTTCCATTTCAGCTCACACTTGGTGCAATCAGGAACGACTCGCTCATATACCAATTCGGTGAAAAAGTAGCAGAGCAATGCAGACGAACGGGTATCAACATCAACCTTGCTCCTGTCGCTGACATAAACAACAATCCTGATAATCCTGTTATCAATTACCGGTCATTCGGGGAAAACAGGGAAAATGTTGCTTCCAAGGCTGTCATTTACATGAAAGCTCTCCAGGACAATTACATAATGGCAACAGTGAAGCATTTCCCGGGTCATGGAGATACAGATGTCGATTCGCATTCCGATCTGCCTGTAATAAAACAATCAAGGGAACGACTCGATACTCTCGAATTGTATCCCTTCAGAAGACTTATAGATGAGGGAGCAGGGATAGTAATGACGGCTCATCTTAACCTTCCATCACTCGACAGCGCTGTAAATATGCCTGCTTCACTTTCACAGCTGATAATTAAGAATATACTTAAAGATCAGCTTGGATTCCGGGGCCTTGTTATGACAGATGCAATGAACATGAAGGGTGTAACAAGGTATTTCAAACCCGGTGAAGCCGAAGCACTGGCATTCAGGGCAGGTAATGATATAATCGAGTATGTGTCTGATATTGAAGCAACACTTTCAGAAATTAATAATGACCTGAAACTAAAAAGGATATCCGGAGAAGAAATAGATCAGAAATGCCGGAAGATACTGGCTTTAAAATACTGGGCCCGGCTTAATAATCCTCAGGTTATTGATACAACAGATATAACAGAGGATATAAATTCCGGGAAAATAAGGGCACTCATACATGATCTCTATGCCAGTTCTCTTACACTTCTCAGGAATGAACAGAATATCGTGCCTGTTAAAAACCTCAGAGATCTCAAAATAGCGACAGTTGCAGTGAATAAGGATAAAGCCACTGCATTTCAGAAAAGGATCTCGGAATACAAGAACGCAGATAATTATTTCATTGATCCGCAGAAAAAAACTGAGATTAACGGGTTGATTGACAGACTGGCAGATTACGACCTTGTTATAACAGGTATCTATGGTACCGATCAGAGGCCCGGCAGGAATTTCGGCCTGACTCCGGAACTTGAAGATCTGTTGGAAGATCTCGTTATGAAAACCCCCGGCATTATTACCTGGTTTGGCAATCCTTACGCACTGAACAAACTTGAATGCCTTAAGAATGCCGGAGGACTTATTCTCGCTTACCAGGAGAATGAATATACTGAAGATCTTGCCGCTCAGCTGATATTTGGAGCGATCGGGGCCAAAGGGTCACTGCCGGTTACAATTAATGAGACCTGGCCTTATGATTACGGCCTCATAACACCCGGCAATATAAGGTTGCAATACGGATTGCCTGAGAATGCCGGATTGTCATCTGACTTTCTGAACGAAAAGATTGATTCTATCGTTAATAAAGGCTTGAATTTAAAAGCTTTCCCGGGTTGTGAAGTGATGGCATCAAGAAAAGGAATTGTAATATTCCACCGGACATATGGATATCATACTTATGACAGTACAATTAAAGCAAGTGAAGATGACCTGTACGACCTGGCTTCACTTACAAAGATAGCTGCCACCACAGGTGGACTGATGCTGCTGAACAGCGAAGGCAGGTTCATCCCGGAACGTACTTTAGGACAGTATTTACCTTATTTCAGGAAGTCAGATAAAGGTAAGCTGAAAATGACAGAGATACTTGCTCATCAGGCGGGATTAGCAGCCTGGATACCTTTCTGGGAGGCAACAGTAAAAAAAAACGGAAAATATAAAAAACGTCTGTACAGCACCTCTTTTTCAGAGAAATACCCGCTTGAAGTTGCTTCTGACCTCTATATCAGGAAAGATTACAGCAAGAAGATAATCAGGGCTATAAGAAGCTCCTCACTCGGGGAAAAGAAGTATCTCTACTCTGATCTCGGGTTTATTCTGTCTCCCTGTATAATTGAAATTCTTTCCGGTGAGAAATGGTACGATTACATAACAAAAAACATTTACAGGAAATTAGGCGCTGACGATATATGCTTCAATCCATATCTTAAATATCCTCCTGACAGGATAATCCCAACGGAATATGATTCGATTTTCCGCAGGCAGTTATTGCATGGGACGGTGCATGATGAAGGCGCTGCTTTGCTTGGCGGTATTTCAGGCCATGCGGGACTTTTTGCAACGGGGAATGACCTGATGAAATTGCTTGAGATGTACAGGAGAATGGGATCTTATGGCGGAGAACGGATTATCGATCAGGATGTGATAAGGAGGTATACAAGTGTTCAGTTCCCTGAAAATGAAAACAGAAGAGGTCTCGGTTTTGATAAACCCCTGCTTAATAATTATGAGGTTTTGCCGCAGAACAGCAATACCGCTAAAAGCTCATCAATGTCAAGCTTCGGGCATACAGGATACACAGGAACCTATGTATGGGTCGATCCTGAATTTGAATTAAGCTATATCTTCCTGAGCAACAGGGTAAATCCGACCAGGACAAATAATCTCCTGACAGAATTGAATATCCGGACGAGTATTCTTCAGGTTTTATATGATTCGATTGAGAATTAAGGCACAGCCTTTGCTTATAAGCTCCCATTCTTGCGATATCTTTTCGACATCCTGTCATCAGGATATTTTACAGAAAAACCTGCCCAGTATTCAGCAATAGCGCTTTTTATTTCCTTACGCAGGATCCAGAGGCCGATAAGGTTTGGTACAGTCATGAATGCGATAGTGATGTATGAAAGCGACCATATTATTGTGGTATCAGTAAATGATGCAATGAAGAATGCTGCAACATAGACTATCCTGTAGTAGATCACATATTTCGACCCGACAAGGAATGTCAGTGCCCGGTCGCCATAATAGGACCATGAAATTGCAGTTGAGAAAGCAAAAAGAAGTATGCCGATTGAGACTATATATCTACCCATTTTCCCCAGGATACTTCTTTCAAAAGCAACAGTTGTCAGAGGAGCACTGTGTATCAATGATTTTCCAACAACATTTAAAGAAGCTGACTGAGGTTGCCATTTCCCTTCAATAACATCTATTGTACCGGAAAAGAGATTCCTGTTATTATAGAATGTAAAATCTTCTGCGATTGATCTTGAACAGATCAGAGAGACCGGTGTCATCATCTTGCCGTCTTCAATTTCCAGCTGTCCGCTGAATAATGGCAGAGCCTTTCCGTTCCTGATGAAATCCACTACCATTTGTTTCTGATCCGGAATATTTTCATCATATACCTGATTAAGGAAAGTCATATCTGCACTCTGGAACTTATTCTCTATTTTTTCAGTCCAGACACCGGATGCAAGAATTGTCAACCCTGTCAGCATACAGATTATTATCGTGTCAATAAAAGGTTCAAGTATAGCAACCATTCCTTCCGACACGGGCTCAGGAGCCCTTGCAGCCGAGTGAGCTATCGGGGCAGATCCCTGTCCGGATTCGTTTGAAAAGAGACCCCTGTTGACACCCCTGTTAATTGCAAAAGCAACTGAGGCTCCCATAAAGCCTCCAATAGCTGCTGTCCCTGTAAAAACAGTTGATAAAATTGAGATCAGGGATGGAATGATGTTTTCGTAGTTGGTGATTATCACGAATATAGCGCCGAAGAAGTAAAAAATTGCCATTCCAGGAGTCAGCTTTTCAGTGACCTTGGCAATACGCTTTATACCCCCGATAATTATCAGAGCAAGCAGTATTGATAGAACTGCTCCGGTAATAACATGTCTGACACCGAATGTTGTAAAGATAGAATTTGAAATACTGTTTATCTGAGGCAAACTACCCGTACCGAAAGATGAGAGGACTGTTGCAGCAGCAAAAAAAGCTCCGATAACTGCTCCTGTCTTTATTACCTTTCCGCTCTTTGTAGTAAAGTTCAATCTCTTTCTCATGTAATACATCGGGCCTCCGGAAACGCTTCCGTCCGGTAGAATATCGCGGTATTTATGAGAGATAGATACTTCAGCGAATTTTGTACACATACCAATTGCTGCTGTCATGAGCATCCAGAAAAGTGCAGCCGGACCGCCAAGATGAATGGCCAGAGCAACTCCCGCAATATTTCCTGTACCTACAGTACCTGACAATGCAGTGGCAAGAGCCTGAAAATGAGAAGTGTCACCAACATCAAGATGGTGATCATACTTACCCCTGACAACATCGATTGCATGCCTGAAATACCTTAACTGGGGAAAACGCAGATAGAATGTAAAAAAGATCCCTGTACCCAGAAGAAGTATCACGAACCACGGATGCCCTGCAAGATAACCATCAAGCATCACAAGAAAATCATTTATCTTTTGCATAAGGAGATTTTTCAGGATAATAATAATCGCCTAAGGCAAATGTAATGATTTCCTCAAAAGGTCAAAATCTAATTCGGAATAAATGTAATTAACTTGACTTTAACGGCCCGAAGGTTCAAGGGCACAGAGGTTCAATGGCGCAGGGTTAAAAAAGCCGGAGTACAGGGCTTATAATTGCCCCCTGCTCCCTGCTTGTTGTAGTGCCCAGAACAAGACTCGAACTTGCACACCGTTGCCGGCACCAGCCCCTCAAGCTGGCGTGTCTACCAATTTCACCATCTGGGCGTTATAGAACAGGGCTGAGGGCTCAGAGCTCAGGACTTTTACTCCCTTTACTCATC
>JAEAME010002640.1_pt1 | contig 10162 bp, 9 predicted proteins | sample 8958731 | NCBI WGS metagenome assembly JAEAME01 (sample SAMN16933194, study PRJNA681113) | bioreactor sludge metagenome | isolation source: anerobic bioreactor sludge (Control) | place: India:Bengaluru | collected 2018-10-24
GCGACTCCGCACCGCCGGCTACCGGGCGATTGCGCTTTCGCGCGACAACATCACGGATGGCAGCGCCGCGCATTCGACGCTTCTTCCCCATAAGACCGTGGCGACGCGAGCGGGTCTCGGATGGATCGGAAAAAACGCTCTGCTGGTCACCCGCGAACGCGGCTCCTCGATCCGCCTGACGTCGGTTCTGACGGACGCGCCCCTGCCGGAATCGGATCCGATCGACGAATCCCGGTGCGGCGATTGCGACGTCTGCCTCCGGAACTGCCCGGGGCGATCCTCGGACCGAACTGGTCGGTCGAAAAACGCCGCGAAGACTTCTTTAACGTCTTTGCCTGCCGGAAGGCCTGCGTACAAAGAACATGGAAAACCAAGCCGGGGAAAAGTCTTTGCGGACTTTGTATCGCCGTTTGCCCGTACACGAAACAGGCGATCCGAGACGCCGGGATTGAATATGTTTTTCCGGCGGTCGAATTCGTGGGACCCGCGGATATCGATGAGATCATTGCGCTTCAGAAACTCTGCTTTCAAAGAGAGGCCGACCGGGTCGGAAACCCGAATATCGCTCCGATGGCCGAGACCGGTGAAGCCCTCCTCGAGGAGCTTTCGAGAACGGATGAGCCTCTTTTTCTCCTGAAACTCGTCGAGGACCGGCGCATCGTCGGCTCCGTCAGAGCCCGGGAAAAGGCAGGCACCGTTTTGATCGGCCGCCTGATCGTTCACCCGGATTACCGGAACCGGGGCTACGGCGGGAAATTGATGACGGCGATCGAGGCCTGCTTCTTCCGCGCTCGATTCGAGCTTTTTACCGGCGAACACAATACCGAAAATCTGCGCTTCTATCAGAACCTCGGCTACCGCCCCTATGACGTTTTCGAATCGGACGGTGTTCGGCTCGTGCTCCTCGAGAAAGGGCCCGGATCGATATGAGCAAAACCCGTGAGCCGGCCGTCAAGACGACGCCCGAAAAAAAGAAGAACCCCCATGTTCGTTCGCCCGAAAAGAAAAACCCCCGGATACACCGCCTGATCGTTCTTTTAATCGCGGCAACGCTTCTTTTGATCCTGCTCCTCTGCGCGACCGATAACCGGCTGACGGTTCGCCGCTACACGCTGATCACCGATAAGATCGACGGGACGATACGCCTCGTAATGGTCAGTGATCTCCACTCCGCGACCTTCGGGAAGGACCAGGAGGATCTGATCCGGGCGATCAAAAAGGAGGAGCCGGATGTTGTCGTTTTTGTCGGGGATATGTGCGATCACTGGGAGAACCGCGCGCTCGCGGAGGATATTTTTCGGGCGATCACGCCGCTTTACCCGTGCTATTACGTGACCGGGAACCATGAGTATTGGACCGGGCGGAGCGCGGAGATCGTGGCGCTTTTCGAGCGGTATGACCTGACCGTTCTTTCCGGGGAATCGGATATTCTTACGATAAACGGCCAAACCATCCGGATCTGCGGAATCACCGATGCCGCTGCGCCGCGCTATGCAAAAACGGGACAGACGACGGAACAGCAACTGGAGGCACTGGAGACGAGCTTAGGCGACGGTGTGTTCACGCTTCTTCTGGCGCACCGGCCGGAGTTTTTCGAAATCTATACGCAATACGATTTCGACCTTGCATTGTCCGGCCACGCGCATGGCGGGCAGATCCGGATCCCGGGTCTGATCAACGGACTATACTCGCCGAATCAGGGCTGGTTTCCGAAGTATGCCGGGGGGCGGTACGAGAGAAACGGGACGCTCATGATCGTCGGAAGGGGTCTTGCGAATAACGGCGGAGCGGTTCCGAGAATATTCAATCCGCCGGAGCTCGTAGTGGTGGAGATCGAAGGACTGGATTAATGGACACGGCGAACTATATGCAAGAAAACATTGTGCACATTGCATAAACTTCAAAAATGGAGCCACAAAGGCACCATAAAACCTCGTGAATCTGCAAGAATCGGTTTGACGCCTTCTTTTTCTGCTCGTATAATTGAGTCGGAGAGGCTTTTTGATAAGCAAGGAGGCGCACATGGTCAAGGCAATTGTCGGAGCGAACTGGGGCGACGAAGGGAAGGGCAAAATCACCGACATGTTCGCGGCGAACGCCGATATTGTCATACGGTTCCAGGGCGGCGCGAACGCGGGGCACACGATCATCAACGAGTACGGCAAGTTCGCGCTTCATCAGCTTCCGTCCGGCGCTTTTCACCAAAAGGTCACGAACATCATCGGGAACGGAGTCGCCCTCAATGTCCCGAAACTTCGCGAGGAGATCGAAAAACTTACGGACCGCGGCGTTCCCGCACCGAACCTTCTAATTTCCGATCGTACCCAGGTCGTCATGTCGTACCATATTCTTTTGGACCAATACGAAGAGGAGCGAAGAGGCGGGAAGGCCTTCGGATCGACCAAATCAGGCATCGCTCCTTTTTATTCGGATAAATACGCGAAAACCGGTATTCAGATCAATCTTCTTTTCGAGCCGGAAGCCCTTCGGGCACACCTGGAGTCGATCCTGCCGATCAAAAACGCATTGATCGTTCACCTCTACAACAAGCCGCCGCTCGACATCGATGAAATTTGCCGGGAGGCGATCTCGTACGGCGAGTGGCTCAAGCCCTACGTCGCGGACGTCTCGACTTTTCTGTCCGACGCGATCCGCGACGGCAGAAAAATCCTTCTTGAAGGCCAGCTCGGTACGATGAAGGATCCGGACCACGGCATCTACCCGATGGTCACCTCGTCGTCGACGCTCGCGGGTTACGGATCGATCGGCGCCGGGATTCCACCGTATGAGATCCGCGATATCGTCGCGGTCGTGAAGGCCTACTCCTCCGCGGTCGGCGCGGGAGCCTTCACCAGTGAAATTTTCGGTGCGGAAGCCGATGAATTGAGAAAAAGGGGCGGAGACGCCGGCGAATACGGCGCGACAACCGGGCGGCCCCGCCGTATGGGCTGGTTTGACTGCGTCGCCTCGCGATACGGCTGCCGCGTCCAGGGCGCGACTGAGGTCGCCCTGACCGCGATCGACTGTCTTGGCTATCTTCCGGAGATCCCCGTCTGTGTCGCTTACGAAATCGACGGGCAGATCACCCGCGATTTCCCGAACCCGTCCCGACTTCTACGGGCAAAGCCGGTCCTTAAGACGCTCCCCGGCTGGCAATCCGACATCCGCGGCGTAAAGTCATACGACGAACTCCCGCGCGAGGCCAGAGACTATATCGACTTCATCGAAAAAGAGCTGGAGGTCAATATCACGATCGTCTCGACCGGCCCGAAGCGCGAGGAGTTAATTTTCCGGGGGACCGGTTTGAACTGAGCGGAGGAAACTACATGGAGTACGAGAAGATCCCCGATAAAAAGAAGATCCTCGAGCACGAAAAGCTCGTCGACCACGAGAAGGTCCTGGTCCTCGATTTCGGCGGACAATATAATCAACTCATCGCACGGCGCATCCGCGAGCAGAACGTCTACGCTGAGATCCTCCCGTATACGGTCGGGCTCGACCGGATCCTTGCCGAAAACTACAAGGGCATCATCCTGACCGGCGGCCCCAACAGCGTTTACGGCGAGAAAGCACCGCTCTGCGGGCGGGCGCTCTTCGAAGCCGGCATCCCGATCCTCGGGATCTGCTACGGGGCGCAGGTGATCGCTCAAGTCCTCGGCGGCGCGGTCCGCCCGGCCGGCGTCCGCGAATACGGAAGCACGGTCATCCGCTATAACGGCGAATCGAAGCTTTTCGCGCATGTCCGGCCCGAAAATATTTGCTGGATGAGCCATACGGACTACATCGCCGAGCCCCCGGAATGCTTTGCCGTCACCGCGACGACCGAGAGCTGTCCCTGCGCCGCGATGGAATGCACGGAGCGCGACCTTTATGCGGTCCAGTTTCACCCGGAGGTCAACCACACCCAGCAGGGCACCGATATCCTGCGCGCGTTTCTCTTCGATGTATGTAATTGCGCGGGCGATTGGATTATGAGCGATTTTGTAGAGCGGTCGATCGAAAAGCTCCGCGAGCAGATCGGCGACCGGCGCGTCCTCTGCGCGATGTCCGGCGGCGTCGACTCCTCGGTCGCGGCCGTCATGATCCACAAGGCCGTCGGCAAACAACTGACCTGCGTCTTCGTCGACCACGGCCTTCTTCGCAAAAACGAAGGCGACGACGTCGAGCGCATCTTCCGCGGCGAGTTTGACATGAACCTCGTCCGCGCGAACGTCGCGGATCGCTTTTTGAGTCGACTCGCCGGCGTCTCCGACCCGGAAACCAAGCGCAAGATCATCGGCGAGGAATTCATCCGCGTTTTCGAGGAAGAAGCCAAGAAAATCGGCGAGATCGACTACCTCGTCCAGGGCACGATCTACCCCGACGTCATCGAAAGCGTCACCGGCGACGCGGCGGTCATCAAAAGCCACCACAACGTCGGCGGCCTCCCGAAAGACATCTCCTTCAAAGGCATCATCGAGCCCCTCCGCGACCTCTTTAAAGACGAAGTTCGAAAAGCCGGCCTTACGCTCGGCATCCCCGAAGACCTCGTCTGGCGCCAGCCCTTCCCGGGCCCCGGCCTCGCCGTCCGCGTTATGGGCGATATCACGCCCGAAAAACTCTCTATCCTCCGCGACGCCGACGCGATCTTCCGCGAAGAGGTCCGTTCCGCCGGCCTCGACCGCGACATCAACCAATACTTTGCCGTCCTCACCGACCTCCGCTCCGTCGGCGTCATGGGCGACGGCCGCACCTACGACTATCTCCTGGCCCTCCGCGGCGTCACGACCACCGACTTCATGACCGCCGACTACGCCAAAATCCCCTACGACGTCCTCGACAAAGTCTCCCGCCGCATCGTCAACGAAGTCGGCCACATCAACCGGATCGTCTATGATATCACGAGTAAGCCGCCGGCCACGATTGAGTGGGAATGATGTTCCGCTAGTTAATTTGCTCCCAGGTCCTCGTCGCTATGCTCCTGCGGAAGGTCGCAAATATAATAGCGGAACATCTGAGAAGAGGGGTTTGTGTGCATCTAGCGTTTCAGCGTAAAAGATCGAATAAGAATTGCTATTTTGGCGATTGGCAGAGGTTTTGTGCGATGCTTGTGATGCATCGCTGATTCGGGGGTACTTTTCTTATAATTTGAGGATAGGCAATCCGGCGGAGGCATGAAAAATTGTCGCTTGTTCTAGGGGCAAGGTGTTTGTGCGAGTGATCGATTTCTTCATTGGTGATGGCCTATGATTTTCTTTTATCTACGTATTCTAATTGCCCCATAGAGCCTTTGGTCCCGGTTATTATTATTTGCTCGTCTTGAATTAACGCAATGACATCTTGAATGTCCTTTATTATTTCAGGATAAAAACCATCGACAAGTCTCTTTCGGTCCCTATCGCTTAAATCCTCCCAAGAATCTTCCCGATAACGTCTTATGGAAGGAACTGCGCATGTCAGGCCATATCTTAATCCAAGTTTTTGAAGAAAATAATACCCATCACAATACAAATCATAAAAAGCAATCAATATCGTGCCCGTGTCTTCGTTGTTAGTTAAGGCTTTATAAAGCAAATCAAGCATTCTCATTGTTTCGAATTTGCCAACATCAGCATATTTACGTATGATTTTTTCCGACTCATCGCGGGCATATTTGTTATTGAAATCAAGAGAGATTAATGCTAAGTAATCATCAGAACCAACAAAGGATTTGAGTTCATCAGAAGTATAGACCCATGCCTCGAAGTCTTTTATATCCGGGTCTTCATATAAAAAATCATAGAATTTTTCTTCTAAACGGCTCAAGTCAAACTTTTTCACAGCCTTCAATAACCCCTATCGCTCCAGTGATTGTGACGGCAGATTTTGTCCTTCATCAACCGAAGGACATTTTCTGGCGGCACAAGAAAAAAGTAGTAATTATTCGTATTCAAAAAGTTGTCGCTTTAACATATTTCAAACTCAGTAGAACAGCAGATTTCCTCTCTTTTTTGCCTGCCTCACAAAAACAGAAAAAACGAGTATACCAACAAAAAGAAAAACCGCTGAGGATATACACAATGCCGGGAACGAATAATCGATGTTTCCACCCGAGAGATATTTTCGGATAATATCGTTACAAATCGTCAATGGCAAAAACTTGGTTGCTGACAGAATAGCCGAATGCGATGGTATTGTATCCGTTATGAACAGCAATCCCAGCTGTACCAAAAATACAATAGCGCCGGTATGTTTATAGTATATGGATAGTCCGGCTATTGTCAGTCCGATTCCATACATTCCGATGGTACTGATCAGGATCGAAACCACAATGAATATACCGAAAGGAGAGTCAACATTCCAAACCAATCGACTCAATAAGACAAGAACAGTAGCAATTATTGTTTCAATAAATATCTCTGCAATCAATTGGCCAAATAAAAGGAATTGCAGCGGGTATATTGAATGCATTTTTTTGTAGAATGTTCCTCGCTGCAATTCTACTGATACGGACTGACTAATTGAAGAAATTGCCGAAACAGCCAAAATCCACGCAATATATCCCAGTAAGAAGAGTGCCTTGCTGTTTTGATATTGATATTTATCAGTAAAGGAAGTTCCTGTTCCGGATGTCAGAAAAAAGGCGAGTAAAGCGGAATACACAACAATATCGGAGACAACTCCAAATCTGTATCGAAAAGTGCTGGCAAGCTCCATTCGCACTTCCCAAAACAAAGCTCGTATTAAACCGGTCATGTTGCCTCCTTCGTTGCATTGCCGAAAACGTTAAGGTATTCTTCCACTAGCGTGTCTGTCGAAGAATGCTCTAAAACTTTCACGATTTTTCCATCTTTGAGGAGAAGGCTGGTATCTGCTGTCTCTGCAACAAATTTATAATCATGAGAAGTGATTATTATAGTGCGGTTACTCTTAATGATTTGAAGTAATTCTCTAATTAATTCAACATACTCCATATCGAGCCCTTCGGATGCTTCGTCAACGATGATACACTGAGCCCCCGAAACGATCGCAGAGAATAGCGCGATGAGGCGTTTTTGTCCGTATGATAACTCTTCCGCTATTTTTGTGCGAAGTTTACTATACAGTGGAAAAAGGTGCTGAAACTCATCAATTTGACCCCGGATTTCTTTTCCGGAATGCCCTCTTATGATCCCAAAATAGTATAGATTTTCTTCCACGGTATTTTTGGCATAGAGGTTTTTTTCACCGGCAAGAACAATAGCAACATCTCGTTGTTTTAATGGTGCCTGAAACTCAATTTTGCCGGTGTCCGGTAGCATCAATCCGGATATCATGCTAATCAATGTTGTTTTCCCCATTCCATTCGGAGCGACAATGGATGTTATTTTGTCTTGGCGAAACTCTGCGGAAAGATCGTCGATTACCTTGTTATTCGCAAAACTCTTCGAAATCTTGTCGAGAATAATCATATATTCCTCCACGTGGTCTGCCCCCATTTTCTATACAAAAAAAGTTAGTTACGCCACTACAATTATATCTTTTTTCTAACATTGGGAGTGGATTATATTTTCAGGGTGAAGGTTAATAGATCATCTGCAAGAGGTGCCGTTATGATCGTCATCGTAAGGGTTATCGTTGAACTTGTGGCTGTACTATTTGACACCACTACTGTAAATGAATCGGCCTGTCTGTATCGCCTTTCCTTGACACACATGCAGCGTAAATCGATAATGTGAGATATATATGCCATTCGGACGAAGCAGTGAGGGATTGAAGATGACACATTTTCTGGGGTGGCTTTCCGTCGGGTTTCTTATCGTCGGTTTGGTGTTTGTCGTTCTTGGATCCGGTCGTTTTCAAGATGAGGAGAAATCGCTCAAGAGACTCTTTCTCGGAGGGTTATCGTTTTTTGTAACCCCGGTGATAATAAGCATTGTTTTGGCGGTCGTTCTATACGTGCCCGTTCTGAGTCTGATTTTCCCTGTGATAGAGCTCATTCTGATGGTGCCTCTTCTTGTTGGATTCTTTGTGATACGAAAAGTCAAAACCGCGAGAATTACGACCATCATCGGGGTCGTGATCGGCCTGTTGCAGCTGCTGATCGTCTGCGCATTTTTCTCTTGGGCTGGCGTCTTCCCAAACATGACCGGTGATTACAAGTATCAGGAAGTCGCTCCCGGGCAAATAGCCATCACTGAGTATCTGGGGCAGGAGACACAGGTAGTGATTCCCCCGGTTATAGACAATAAGAGTGTCACTGGTGTTATTAGTCTTAGTGGCACCGGTGATAGGCGCAGAATCGAGATGATCAAGAGTATTACGATACCGGATAGCGTGACAAGCATCGGCGACCGGGCGTTTTCCGGCTGTGAATCGCTTACGGAGATTACGATACCGGATAGCGTGACAAGCATCGGGGACGGTGCGTTCTCAAATTGCACTTCGCTTAAGAGAATACTCGTATCCTCGGGAAATTCGAACTATATCAGCCTGGACGGCGTTCTGTACACGAAGGACGGTAAGACACTTGTTGCTTATCCCTCCGGGAAAGGCGGCGCCTTCGTGATACCGGACACCGTGACGCAATTTGCTAACCATGCGTTTTCGGGCGCACAATATCTGACAGACATCAAAATCCCCAATGGTGTGACCGGCTTGAGTGAGTATATGTTTAGCGGATGCGATTCGCTCACGAAAATTACGATCCCGGACAGCGTGACGCGTATTGAAGATCGTGTATTTAGCTGGTGCACGATGCTTAAAGAGATTACCTTGCCTGAAGGCCTTATCGATATCGGAACGGGCGCTTTTGAACATAGCGGTCTTTCCCGTATCACGATTCCAGCCAGTGTCACGAATATCGGTCCGAGTGCTTTTGAAAGGTGCTATGACATGATGGAGATCATTGTATCGCCTAAAAACCCGAACTACTCCAGTAAAAAGGGTTTGCTGTACAACAAGGATAGAACGAACCTGATCACCTGTCCTTGCGGCATAAGCGGATCGCTCACTCTCCCGCAAGGATTAAAGAGCATAGACTGGAGAGCGTTCGACGACTGTAAAAACATTACCGACATAACCATACCGGAAGGTGTCACGAGTATCGGGGACTCCGCATTTAGCGGGTGCGAATCCTTGAAAAGCATTTCCATCCCCGATAGTGTGACGGATCTTGGGTATTCTAATACCTTCTTCAGGTGCACTTCTCTGACAAGTATCACGATTCCGGAAGGCGTGACAAGCATCGGCGACTCGGCGTTTTCCAGCTGCGAATCGCTGACAGAGATTACGATTCCGGAAGGCGTCACGAGTATCGGGGACGGCGCATTTCGCTGGTGCGAGTCCCTGACGGAGATTACGATTCCGGAAGGCGTGATCAGCATCGGAGAACAGGCGTTTATGAGTTGTACTGCATTAACAAACATCACCATACCGGACAGTGTGACCAGCATCGCGGACAATGCGTTTGATTATTGTGATCAAGCGGTGATTCGTTGCTCGAAAGACTCTTTTGCCTACAAATTTGCATCAAAAAAAGCAATCAAGCGTGAGATTTTGGAGTAGGGAGATCGAGTGGGAACAGGAAAGTATTTATCGCTCTCCTGCGGACCTTGCTCAAGCGATAAATACTTCATTAATAAGCGGGCACCAGAGGCGTCCGGAGAGAGAACTCGGGACTCTTTTCGAAAAATCTGACCGGGGCGTTTACGGGGAAAGTCCCGTTTAAATGTGATCATTCGTCGTATTCCGTTCAACAATGAGAGTCCTCTCCCTCTCTTATGTGGATAACTTCTAAACTGGTTATCTGAAGAGGCTTGAAAAAAGAACCCTCGTTTGAGCCTTCCTCGACATACCTTCGGTGCTTGAGCGAAAATAATGAGAAAAGAACGCGAGAATACCGCCTGGATCATCGGGAATGCTCGTTTAGGCGGTATTTTCGTCCCGCCAGACGCGAAAAGAACGAAAAAATACCGCCCAGAAGCGCCAAAGTACGAATCCAGGCGGTATATCGAGCATGATCAGGGGGCGGCAACTCGCGAAAATTGCACTAGTCAACAAAAACTGGACACGATCTTCATCAATTGTGTACTTGCTGAACCAATAATTGTGCACGGTTGTTCTTCAAGTGGACATCCTTGTATGTCCTGCCCCCCGAAAACTGTACCGGATATTAAGTTAGAAAAAGAAGGAGTAAACTAGCTTAAAGGAGGAATGGACATGG
>JAEAME010002603.1_pt1 | contig 10160 bp, 7 predicted proteins | sample 8958731 | NCBI WGS metagenome assembly JAEAME01 (sample SAMN16933194, study PRJNA681113) | bioreactor sludge metagenome | isolation source: anerobic bioreactor sludge (Control) | place: India:Bengaluru | collected 2018-10-24
CCCCTTGCTGTAAACTATCATTTGCCGGAATCCAGGATGGGAAAGTGTAGCTTGAAACAGGTTATTTTCCCATCCGATTCAACTCCTATCTTTCCTTCGTGGCGAACCATAATCTGCCGGCAGAGACTTAACCCTATGCCGGATCCGTTGGGTTTGGTCGAATAAAAGGGAATAAATATCTTATCCATCGCTTCGGACGAAATGCCGGGACCGTTGTCTGATACGGTAATCAATACCTCGTTACCAACTTTAGCAGCCTTAAGCTCTATTTGTGGTTTTACCTGGTTAAGGCATGCTTCATGGGCATTCTTTAACAAGTTTATAAGCACCTGTTCGACCAGACTGCGGTCGGCATTCAACATTAAATGTACGGGGTATACACTATAAGTAAAATGAATATTATCTGATTCCACCAGTTGATGCAGCGATTTGAATAATAACGCTACATCCATAGCTTGCCTCGTTGGCTGCGGTACACGGGTGAGTTTGCGGTAATTCTCAACAAACGAAAGCAACCCCTTGCTCCTGCGGTGGATAGTCTCCATCGCCTGTTTCATAATCCGGTACTCCTCCGTATCGGCATCGGCTGCAACATCCCGCTCGCTTAATGTCTCCGACAACGATAGTATAGGAGCGATGCTGTTCATTATCTCATGGGTAAGCACACTGATCAGCTTCTGCCAGGCAATGGTTTCGGTTTCATCCATCATCGAATCGTGCATCCGGTTACGAAATACCTCCAGTGCCTCGTCCATCTTTGTGGATAAACTATCAATCTCCTTATCCGAATGCGGATTAGAAAAGTGAGAAGAAAAATCGGCATGATGAATTTCGGAGATCATTCGTTCCATACGTTCCACCAATTTTCTGCGGTCGGCATACAGCGAGCAAGCCAGACCCACAATTCCGGCCAACACGAAAACTGCGCAAAAATAAAGCGTTTTCGTAAAAAGCCATGCACTTGCCAGAGACAGCACAACGATACATAGTACTTTGAGTATAAATAGCTGTTTGCTTGTAAGCTTCATGTTACTTTTCGTATTTACTTATTTTGCGATACAAAGCAAAACGGGAGATTCCCAGTAAGTCGGCCGCCTGATTCATATTCCCGTTGCTCAGAACTAAAGCCCTCTCGATCGTGTTTTTTTCCACCTCTTCCAGATTTAGACATTCATCGGCCAGTCTGCCAACGGATGTTTGCTTAAGCATGAAGTCGTCAGCGTTTAGCATGTAACCCTGACAAAGAATTACAGCACGCTCCATGGCATGCTGCAACTCACGCACATTGCCGGGCCAACCGTACTCCTTAAGCTTACGGCAAGCCGATGCCGAAAGATTCCGGATATCCTTTTTGTATTTTCTTGCGTAATGTTGCATAAAATGATTGGCAAGGAGTACAATGTCGTTTCCCCGCTCGCGGAGCGGCGGAATATGTAATTCGATGGTATTGATGCGATACAAAAGGTCTTGTCTGAAGTCCCCCTTCGCAACCATATCGTGAATATTGGCATTCGTTGCACAGATAAGCCGTACATTAATGGGGATAGGCGTTGTAGCCCCAAGGCGGATAATCTGCTTCTTCTCTATAACTGTAAGTAGTTTGGATTGCATTGCCGGCAACAGATTCCCTATTTCATCCAGGAATAGCGTTCCTCCCGATGCCATTTCAATACGTCCCTGTTTCTCCTTTTTTGCATCGGTAAAGGCCCCTTTCGTATACCCGAACAGCTCGCTTTCAAACAGTTGTTCCGGTATACTTCCCAAATCGATATGAACGAAAGATCTGCCGGCACGAGGAGAGTTGGCATACAGCAAATGGGCTATTAAGTCCTTTCCGGTACCGTTCTCTCCCAGAATAAAGATATTGGCATCCGTATCTTTTAATTTTTCGATGGTGCCGAATAACTCCTGCATCGCCGTACTTTCCCCTATAATTTCGGGTAAGATATGGTTGCTTTCCAATGCCGCTACCTGTTGCTTAAGACTGGATATCTCGTTCTTGCTTTTCCGGAGCTCCAGGGCCGCTGAAACCGTTGCAAGCAACTTCTCCTTTTCCCAGGGTTTGGATATAAAATCGGTGGCACCCGCTTTGATTGCCCTCACCGCTTTATCGGTATCTGCATAAGCGGTAATAAATATAACCACCGTATCCGGATCCGCCTTTTTAATCTTATCGAGCCAAAAGAAACCCTCTTGTCCGCTGCTTGCATCCCGGTTGAAATTCATATCCAGCAGAATAACGTCCGGGTGGAACGTGGAAATGAAATGTTCGATACGTTCGGGTTGTGTCGTAACTTTCACCTTTTCTACATGGGGTTGTAAAAGCAGGTTAAGCGCAAACAGAATATCTTCGTTGTCGTCTACAATTAGTATGTTACCTTGTTTTTGCATAGTATGGCAAATATAGGTATAATATCCGTATACAACAGGTGCGATAACGCATCATGTTTGTGCGAAAATGCACATAAACAAGATATGTTCAAATTTATATCTCTTTGTAAACTAGTCGGATATGTTCTTGGCATCTCTTTTGTATTCTGTATTGCATGAAAAGAGCAATCTGCATACTGTTTATTCTGCTTTCCTTCGATAAGTCATATGCCGGTGATACGCTTCGTATCACACTGGAGGAGGCTGTGATGTTGGCGCAAAAGCAATCTCCGCAAGCGATTGCTGCACGTCATCAGTACAGGGCAGCCTATTGGGCATGGCGATCACACAAAGCCGATTACTTGCCGGGTATCTCTTTTAGTTCCAATACAACACTAAACCGCTCTATAAGTTCCATTACGTTTTCCGACGGAAAGGATGGGTTTGTGCACCGTAACCAGCTGCTGAATGATGGAGCTGTTACGATTAGTCAGAATCTCTCTTTTCTGGGAGGAAACGTATATTTTCAAACGGGGTTGCAGCGACTGGATATTTTTTCAGACAAACAGGTATCCTACAGGTCTACCCCTTTGGTAATAGGATACTCTCAAAACCTGTTTGGATATAACCACCTGAAGTGGAACCGGAAGATCGAGCCGGTACGGTATCAGCAGGCAAAGAAAATGTATATAGAGACCCTCGAGCTGGTTGCTGCCACAGCTGTTGGTAAATTCTTTCAACTGGCTACGGCACAAAGTAACTGGAGGTCGGCCTCCTACAACTATGCTGCGGCGGATACCTTGTTCCAATATGCCCGGGGAAGATATAAAATAGGAACCATTACCGAAAACGAGATGCTTCAGCTGGAGATCAATTTCCTGTCGGAGCAGACCAGCAAACTAAACGCAGCCATCGAGGTAAGCGACAATGTGCAGGATTTGCGAAGTTTTCTGGGCATAAACAACACCGTAGAGATAGAAACGATTGTAAGTGACTCGGTACCGGTATTTATCGTTCCGGAAAAGGATGCCCTGAAGTATGCCCACCGGAATAGTCCGGATCTGGAATCGTTCGCCTTACAGGAGCTTGAGGCCGAAAGTAGGGTGGCAAACACCAAAGCTACCAACCGACTGAAAGCGGATCTGTATGTTGAGTTCGGATTAACGCAGACAGATCAAAACCTGCATTCCGCCTACCGAAGTCCCCTCGACCAGCAGCTTGTAAGTCTGGGTATCCGTATTCCTATCCTGGATTGGGGCGTTGGCAGAGGCAGGGTTGAGGTTGCCAAAAGTAACTTGTCAAAAATTAAAACCAATCTGGCGCAGGCACGTACGGACTTTGATGCCAATGTTTTCAAGATTGTGAAGCAGTTTAATCTGCAGTCGGATAAAATCCGCATTGCCCGGATGACTGCCGATCGTGCCGTTCGCCGGAATGAAGTTGCCTACAGACTGTATTTGCTGGGGAAGTCCACAGTGCTAGATCTGAATGCCTCAATCTCCGAAAAAGATAGTTCGCAACGTGCCTATATCAACGAACTTAAAATTTATTGGAGTCTTTATTATGGGCTACGCAGTATTACCGGGTACGATTTTGCCTCAAACGTTCCCATTTATCTGCCCGAAGCGCAATTCAATAACTAAGAAAACCAACTAGAAACAAAATGGATAATCAGAATAAGTCAGCTTCCTTCCATGAATCGACAGATACATCGATGGATAAACCCCTCCCAAAGAGATCTGTCTGGGTGCGGTACAGATTGTATCTGTGGGCGATAACCGCTTTCTGTGCTTTTATAGTGTTTGTAATTTATAATTTGTCGGGTGTAAAGAAACTGCGGATCGATGCCAATAAACTTGGTATTGCAAAAGTAGAACAGGCCAAGTTTCTGGATTATGTGGATGCAGAGGGGATTGTGCAACCCATTCTTACAATCAAACTCAATGTATTGGAAGCGGGTATGGTACAGCAGTTGGTTGCCGAAGAGGGAGCCATGTTACGAAAAGGAGATACCATTTTAGTGATGAATAATCCGGAGCTGACCCGCATAATTGAAGAGCAGGAAGACGAATGGCAGAAACAACGCATCCTTTATCAGGAGAGAAGGCTGGAAATGGATCAAAAAACAATACTTTTGAAGCAGCAGACCTTGCAAGCCGAATTTGAACTGAACCGCTTGGCGAAGGATTTCCAGTTAGGCGAAGAGGAATTCAGGATGGGGGTTAAAAGTAAGGCTCAGCTTGAGGTGCAACGCGAAGAGTATACTTTCAAGGCGAGAAGTACCGCTTTGTTGATGGATGGACTCAGACAGGACAGTTCTGCCACTTGTCTGCGACGCGAATTGATGGAAAATGATCTGGATCGTGCCCGTAAAAACAGATTGCATGCCGGCAACCGGCTGGATAATTTAGTTGTACGGGCCCCTATGGATGGTCAGCTTAGTTTTCTGAATGTTACACTCGGACAGCGGGTGGGGCAAGCAGAGAATATAGGAGAAATAAAGGTGATGGACAATTATAAAATAAATACGTTATTAAGTGAATATTATATTGATCGAATCATGGTGGGACTTCCGGCGTCTGTAACCTATCAGGGAGTGAAATATCCGTTAAAGGTCTCCAAGGTGGTTCCCGAAGTGAAAGATCGTCAGTTTAAGGTAGATATGGTTTTTACCGGAGCTAAACCGGAGAATGTACGTATCGGGAAAAGCTATCGTGTACAGGTGGAATTGGGCTTGCCGGAAACAGCAATCGTGATTCCCCGGGGAGATTTTTATCAATCCACTGGCGGTCACTGGATTTATAAGTTGAATGAGTCCGGAAGTAAAGCCATTCGCACACCTATAACCGTTGGCAGGCAGAATCCTGTACAGTATGAAATACTGAGCGGATTGAGTGCCGGAGACAAAGTGGTGGTGAATGGATATACCCGCTTGGGAGATGTGGAAGAATTAGTAATAAATGAGTAACTATAAACAATAAAATATGATTTTGTACTTTCTAAAAGTTGCATGGAGAAACCTGCTCAAATATAAGGCTCAGTCTGTTATCAGCATCTTAGGCCTGGCAATCGGATTTATGGCTTTTTCGTTTACGATGTCCTGGATTTCCTTCGAATATTCGTACGATTCCTTTACTCCCGATGCCGACCGCACACTATCAGATACCAAATGAAAAGACTGTCATTCAGTTTAATCATTTAAAGATTTTTGCTGCGGTTTCTTTGATGGTTATCTTTTGCGGTCTTTTTAATTATCTTATGCTCTTTGTAAACAGAATAAAAATGAGAGGGAAAGAGCTTGCCCTGCGAAAAGTAAATGGTTCGTCGGACAAACAGCTTCTGATGATGTTGATGACCGAATTCTTGTTGGTTTTGTTTATATCTCTTTTCATAGGAGGCTTGCTGACCGAATGTCTTTACCCCTCATTCTTGAAACTGTCGATGATAGAGGCTCCAAGATCTTATTTTATGCTTGAAGCATTATTGTATGGTTGTTCCATTGCCATCATTTCGATTGTTACAGCATTTTTCCCCATTCGTTTGCTGATGAAGCGAAGTATCAGGGAAAATATTCAACCGGAGACGAAAGTATTTGGAGGAATTCAGAATCGGTTTACGGTGGTAAGCTTGTTGATCCAATTGATATTTGGCGTGTTGTTGCTATTTTGTTCGCTTGTTTTTTATCTGCAGTTACGAAATCTAAATCGTTCGGATATCGGATTTGACAGATTCAATATAAATACGATTCAGTCCTGGTATGGTGGAGTTCCCATAGATGAGATTCAGAAAATTAAGGGGGTAGAAGAGGTGATACCCTTTGAACGGTTATTCTTACCGCGCGGCGGAAGAGCAAGCAGTAATATTACGGAGGCAGGCGACAAGAAATTTACTGAAGCAGTGGAGGTTGAAATTGTTAATGTGAATGGTCCGGATTTTACACAATTTTTCTCTATCCCTATTTTGTCCGGAAGGAACCTGCGACAGGGTGTAGTGGAAGAGTGCCTGATAAATGAAACGGCCAAACGAGTGCTTGGCTTTGATGAACCGATAGGGAAGAAGCTACAAGATTGGGTTATTGTAGGTGTTATTCCGGATCTGTATATTGATTCGCCGTTATTGCCTGTTCTGCCTTGTGTGTACAGATCTCTGCAGAGTAAAAAGCCGGATAATGGAGGTGTTTCGGGTTTTTATGCTTATAAATATAGTCCGGACAATAGAATTGAGACCGAACAGGCTATTTTAGCTGTATTTGCTAAAAGCGGTGTAACAAAGGGAGTCACCATACTAAATATGGATGATGTTTATACCGATTATACCAAATCGGAACGATACCTGCTTGTATTGTTGGGACTGATGACCTTAGTCGCCCTTCTGATTGTGACTTTCGGGGTCTATTCCATGATTACATTTTCATGTAATCAACGGAGGAAAGAGATTGCAATCCGCAAAGTGAATGGAGCACGCATCTCAGAGATATTTAGGTTGTTTATCAAACAATACGTTTTTGTAACCGTACTGGCGTGTATTATCGCTTTCCCCATGGGAGTTTATGTGATGCAGCGTTGGTTGGAACAATACGTCTGCCGTATCCATTTGGAGTGGTGGATTTTTGTAAGTGTGTTTGGTCTGATTCTTCTGATTGTGGTTGCGGGCATCTTATCAAAGTTATATAAGGCAGCCAGTGAAAACCCGGCGGAAACAGTGAAATCGGTCTGATTCAATACACTCGTAAAAAAGAATGAATAATAATATGTAATTTTACTATCATGATTAAAACAGTAGATTTAAAAAAGATTTTTCGATCGGAAGAGGTTGAAACATGGGCATTGAACGATGTAAACATCGAGATCGTGGAAGGCGAATTTGTGGCTATAATGGGGCCTTCGGGTTGTGGAAAGTCAACCCTGCTTAATATCCTCGGTTTATTGGATAACCCCTCTTCCGGCTCCTACATATTGAATGGAACAGATGTGTCGCATCTGAAAGAGAGTAATAGAACCGACCTGCGTAAAGGTGTGATCGGATTCGTGTTTCAGAGTTTTAATTTGATTGAGGAGCTCAATGTTTTTGAAAATATAGAATTGCCCTTGCTTTATATGAAGATTCCCGCAAACGAACGGAAAAGGCGCGTGAATGAAGCGATGACCCGTATGGCCATATCGCACCGAAAAAAGCACTTCCCCCAACAGCTTTCGGGTGGTCAGCAACAGCGCGTTGCCATTGCGCGTGCAGTTGTTGCAAATCCCAAATTGATTCTTGCCGATGAGCCCACCGGAAATCTGGATAGTAAAAACGGAGCTGAGGTGATGAATCTGTTGTCCGATTTAAACCGGGAAGGTACTACCATCGTAATGGTTACCCACAGTGAGCACGATGCAGGTTATGCTTCGAGGATAATTAATTTGTTTGACGGAAGGGTTGTACCCGACATGATTTCCTATTGACTCTAATACAAATACTATGTTGAAAACCTTTGTTACTTTAATTTTCCGTAACTGGTGGCGAAATAAAACATTTGCCTGTATTGCTATTTTAAGTTTAACGGTTGGCATTGCATTTACGAATATGCTGGTAGCATTTGTTACCCACGAATATAATATCGAATACAGCAATCCTAATAAAGAGCGTATCATCTGGACTATGCAGGATCTGCCTTCAAAGCCCGGAGAAAAGGTTGCTTATATGCAATCCGGGATTCCCGACCAATTAAAGGAAAAGTACCCGGAGGTTGAAGATTATTTGCAATTGAATAGCTTACCGGTCAAGTATATTGAAGTTGGTCACCAATCCTTTGATCCAATCGAAATAATAAACGTAAATCCGTCCTTTCCACTGTTCTTCCCGTTTGAACTTCTATACGGATCGTGGAATACCTTTGATAATCCCCGGTCGATTGCCTTAAGTGAAAAGCAAGCCGGCAGATTATTTGGAAAGCAGAATGCAATTGGAAAGGAGATCCTTTTGGGGGTGGAAGACTTCGACGGTAAGGTTACAAAACAAGTATATGTTGTAAACGCAGTGGTAAAGGATCGAAGTCAGTCGGCTGTAAACTTCGACGGATTAATTTATGATCCTGAAAGTCTGTGGGGTGGAGCTACCCTTTTATTGATGACTCAAGAAGCTGATTTAAAACGTTTTGAAGCGAAAGTAAATGAGGATAAGATCCAGACATTGGCCGGAGGGAAATACTTTTTTATTACGTTGGATAATGCCTTGTCCACCACTTATAATCAACAGATCCTGAGTTTTTGGCATTGCAGGAAAGACAACTTGCTAATGGTTGGATTGATCTCGGCAATCCTTGTTTTATTTATAGCTGTTTTTAATTACTTAAACATGAGTTTATCGCGTGTAATACAACAGCAGAAGACCTTACAGACGCAAAAGTTAATGGGCGCTACACAGCGTGAGATTCGTATTCAGTTGTTTGGAGATCTCTTTTTTATGGTTATTATCGCCTTCCTGCTTTCATTATTGCTAATGAATGATTTCCTGCCAATCTTCAATAAGATCGTTTCATCCGGGTTTTCATCCTCCTATTTTTATAGTAAAGAATTTTTTCCTTATACCGTAAGCATCGCATTATTCCTTGCAATTACGGCATCACTGTTTATCAGTTTGAAATTAGGCAGAGTCAATACCGATTATTCAAAAACATATTTAGTGAAACAAAAGAACAAATGGGTAGGAGTGTTGGTCTCAGTCCAGTTTGTGATAGCTATCGTATTGTTAATAGCCATGTTCACTGCAAACAGTCAGCTGCAGTTATTGGAAAGGGGAGGAGACAGGTATCGTAATGTTGTTGAACTAAACGGGGATAAGAACCGGTTGATAGCGTTGAAGTCGGCCATTACATCTGTTTCGGGAGTGACGGGTGTCTCTACATCTGATGTTTCTCTTTTAAATTCATGGATTATGCATGCAGATATGAAAAAAGAAGATGGAGCAGAATTTCAGTCAGCGATATTGCAGTTATCCGGAGATACCGGCTTAATAAGAGTTTTGAAGATTGAACAGATAGCCGGTGATCCATGGATAAACATCCATGATAAATATTCAAACGCTGTTTTTGTAAATAAAGCATTTGTCGATCTTGTGGCTAAATCGCCGCAGGATATACTTGGAGAACCTTTGAAGAAATATGTGGATTCTGGTGATACATTATCTGTGATTGCAGGTGTAGTTAGTGATTTCTATATTAACTCGCTGGAAGAAAAAATATTACCTGTAGTAATTACACAATCCAAAACACAAGGAAACGGGACTGCCTCCATGCAAATTCGACTGGATGGCAGTGACAATAATAAAACTATACATGATATCAATTTACTCTGGCGACAATATCTGCCGGATGAGTATTTTTCTTATACGGAGATGTATGAAACGTTTATTAAGCGTAATGGCAAAATTATTGAGATGACAGCAATGCTTAGGATGTATTCAATTATCAGTGTTATACTTATATGTTTTGGTCTGTTTGGCATATCTTACTACTCTGTTCGCCAACGTACTAAGGAAATCGCTATTCGGAAAATAAACGGAGCAAAGACGTATCAAGTCGTAGGCCTGTTGGTTAAGCCTGTTTTTTTGTGGATTGCTATCAGCTCAGTTGTGGCAATCCCTTTGGCCTGTGTAGTATCTGAACGGTGGTTGCAGGAATTTGCTTACCGCATTGATATCTCTCTTTATTCATGCCTTGGTTCATTACTCTTAGTCTCTGTTGTTTCTCTTGCGTCGGTTAGCGCAATTACATGGAAGTCGGCTTTAAGTAATCCGGTGGATAGTTTAAG
>JAEAME010002643.1_pt1 | contig 10150 bp, 9 predicted proteins | sample 8958731 | NCBI WGS metagenome assembly JAEAME01 (sample SAMN16933194, study PRJNA681113) | bioreactor sludge metagenome | isolation source: anerobic bioreactor sludge (Control) | place: India:Bengaluru | collected 2018-10-24
TTTGTCCTGTTCTCAAATTCGAACATGGCATCGGTGTTGTAGTTAATCCCAAGTTCCATTTTGTCACCAATTGTACCGGTGACATTCATCTGTATCTTTTCTTTAAAATCAAAAGTGGGTATTGTCCGCAGTTTCTCGGAAAGTGTCGGGTTTTCGGTTCTTGAAATATTTATCCCGAAGATAAGCTCCGCCGAGCCCTGAGGAATGATATTAATAATATTGCTGCCGAAGATCTTATCGAATGTCTCGCCCCCTATCTCAATCTGGGGTATGAGCGTTGATCTGAAACTTGATTCCTTTCCTGTTATTCTAGACTGCCAGTATTCGTTCATTGCCCTCCGGTATTCATATTTACGGAACTCCTCAGGGCTCATGTGAACCGGGGTCCTGTAATCAAAAGGCCCAACTTTCTGATAGATTATATATTCATTTTTTTCCGGATCATAAATAGCTGAATATTTGATATTAGAAGGATTATCAAGGAACAAGGGAGCTTTGGGAGTGGTTGCCCAGGGATTCCCTGAGACATCCTGCAGCTTGAGAATTGATTTTTGAGTTGTATCTGTCGATTGCTGAACAGGCACTTGTCCTCTTGCTTCTCCGGGAACTATCAAGAAGGAAATGCAAAGTGTAAAATAAAGAATTACCAGGAAAATTCTATTTGATTTCTCTGATCCCAATCCGGCTTATATTCTGTATTACAAGTTCTTCAGCGCCCTCCTGATAATTTCCTCAACAGTCAGGTTCTTTTCTTCCCTGATAATTTTGTCAAGGACTTTCATGACAGCACTTTTAGCAAACCCAAGCATTACTAATGCTGATAACGCCTCGTCGCGGTTAGTATTGTCTGAAATTGCAAATATTTCACCGGTTCCGGCCTGTTTGCCCAACTTGTCTTTGAGATCAACTATTATTCTTTGCGCACTTTTCAAACCAATTCCCTTAATACTCTTCAGAATGTTCACATCTGCTCCAATAATAGCACGCTCTATTTCAGCAGGTGTAAGGGATGAAAGCATCATTCTTGCAGTACCTGCTCCTATCCCTGAAACTGAAAGCAGGGATCTGAAGATATCCCTTTCCTCCTTGTCGGCAAATCCGAAAAGCTGATGACTGTCCTCCCTGATAACTTCATGGACAAGAACCTTATATTCTGTCTTATTGTCAAGCTTCGCAAAAGTGTTCAGGGATATATGAATAAAGTATCCTATGTTACCGGTCTCAACAATAAGAAAGGCCGGATTGATCTGAGCAATTGTACCCTTAATATAATCGATCATAAATGTGGTTCATTGTTAGCGATTTCAGGCGGCAGTTCGTCAACTTTGTCAGGATGAATTTCAATATCCTGATGCTTAAGCGGATTCTTTGATATTTCTGAATGCAATAACCTGTTTCTGTATATGCTGCAGGCAAGGTAAATAGACTGACGAAATGAATTTTCCGATGCTTCTCCCTTCCCCGCTATCGAGAATGCAGTTCCATGCACCGGTGATGTCCTCACAAATGGCAATCCGGCAGTGAAATTCACCCCGGAATCAAATGAGAGAGCTTTGAAGGGGGCAAGTCCCTGGTCGTGATACATTGAAATGATCCCGTCAAACCTTGTGAATGAACCGGCTCCGAAAAATCCATCCGAAGGGAAAGGGCCGAAAACCATTATATCCTCCTTTTCAGCCTGTCTAATTGCCGGAATTATTACATCGGTCTCTTCAGAACCAAGCAGGGTTTCTTCACCGGCATGAGGGTTTAATCCAAGGACAGCTATCTGAGGTTTACGTATCCCGAAGTCAATAATAAGTGACTGGTTCATCAACCTGATTTTCTTAATAAGCGATTCAATTGTAATTAATTCCGGGACTTTTCTTAAGGGGACATGGTCTGTTACGAAGCCAATCCTCATATTTTCGCTTATCATGAACATAAGTACTTCATCTACACGGGTCCTTGATTTAAGATAATCTGTGTGCCCCCTGAAAGTGAATGTTTCCGACTGTATGTTTTTCTTGTCAATAGGAGCTGTTATAAGAACATTGATTTTACCTGCCTTCAGATCTTCAAGTGCCCTTTCAAGAGAAATAAGGGCAGCTTCTCCCCCCTGTGGTGTTGCTTTCCCCAATTCAACCCTTACATTATCATCAAGACAGTTTATCATATTTGATTTCCTGATATTGGCTTCCTCGGGCATCCTTATATTATTGAAGCTGAAATTTGTGATATTGAGAGCCTTTCGATGATAAGCGGCAACTTTGGGTGAACCATACACTACAGGTACACAGATATCATTTATTAAGGGATCATTAAGGGCTTTAAGGATTACCTCATAACCTATACCATTGATATCGCCGTGAGATATGCCGGCTATTATCGGTTTACTTTCCATATTCACATTATTTCATTTTGTTATAATTCCTGGCATATTCCTTCAGAAAAGTGGCCAGCAGCCTTAGTCCTGAAGCAGGACCGTCTTTCAACCTGTAATTGTCATCTTTTCTGAGCAGACCTGTCCCCGCTATATCAAGATGGATCAGAGGGTGTCCGGTAAATTTTTCAAGGAATTTACCGGCAGTTATAGCACCTGCTTCACGGCCTCCGATGTTCCTTATGTCTGCAAAATCCGATTTGATCATCTCAGAATAATCATCCCAGAATGGCAATTCGGCAATTCTTTCATGCACCTCGTTACCGCATTCTTCAAGAAGAGAAATATATTTCCTGTCGGCATTTGTCATCATGGCAATAGCCTGATTACCAAAGGTTGCTGCAGCAGAACCGGTAAGTGTGGCAATATTGATTATTAGTTCAGGCTTGTATTTTGACGCATAGCTGATTGCATCTGCCAGGATAAGGCGGCCTTCCGCATCCGTATTTCCTACTTCAACTGTCATTCCGTTATGCATAGTTATTATGTCACCCTGTGCATATGCATTTCCTCCCGGACGATTATCAGTTACAGGCAAAAAGCCCATTATATGAAGCGGTATCTTATTCCTTGCAGCAGTGTAAAAGACACCGGCAACAGTTGCAGCCCCTGCCATATCACCCTTCATCTGGGCCATATAATTATCCGGCTTGATATTCAATCCGCCAGTATCATATACTATTCCCTTGCCAACAAGAACAATAGGTTTACTGTTTAATTTCCGGGCAGGGTTCCATTCAAGAACGCAGAATACAGGAGGATCAACGCTCCCTCTGTTTACAGCCAATAATCCTCCCATCTTAAGGGCTTCAATCTTGCCTTTCCGCAGAATATCTACCTTAAAGCCTCCTTTAGTGCCTATTTTCTCAACTTCTGAAGCAAGAGCCTCAGCATTTAAAAAGCTGACTGGCTCATTTATGAGATCACGGGTAAAATATACGGCATCGGTAAGATCACTAAGCCATTGTATCTCAACCCTTGTTAAATCACCCAGAAGCAGAAGCTTTGACGGATAAGATTTGTTATTATCATTCTTATCCTTCTTTGTTTTGTATTTATCAAACGAATAGGTTCCCAGGATCAAACCTTCTGTAAAATCCCCTATTGCTTCTTTATAGGCTTTATAAGAAGTAATGACAAGCTCTGAATGATTATTCGACTTTATCAGCTTTTTAAGTCCCGCAGCTGTTTTTCTCAATTCTTCCCGTGTTCTGAAATGGCTTTTTTCATTTTTCACCCTGACAATATAGGTGCACCTGGTATATGAATTGATGAAAACATATTCCTCTTCTGCCTTTAACTGTTTTAAGGCGTATTCCCTTTCATCTTTTGTCAGCTTCAGCATGTCAGGGACTTCTGCCTTCCCGACTACACAGACTATTGATTGATCGGGAGATATCTGAGATATTTTAAGTATATCTGGTTTCATCTTTTTATTTTGAATTTAAGGTATCAAAGTTAATCAAATTATTCATTGGTTTTCCTTCAATGCATTACCTTTACAAAGACTGTTCAGATAAGCAATGATAATCATATTTAGTTGATTAATCGTCAGTTATATGAAAATCCCATCCCGGATATATGAAAAAGCCCTGAGTCTTCAACCTGTTGACGCTGAAGAAGGTGAATACCTGTATAACAACGCTCCTTTGGCTGAATTGATGCTTGTGGCTGGCAGGTTAAGGCAGATGCACATACCGGGCAGGAATGTAGGCTGGATAATAGACAGGAATGTAAATATCACCAACATATGTTTTTCGCAGTGCTCTTTCTGTAATTTTTGCCGGAAGAAAGGATCACCTGAAGCTTACATAACTTCTACAGATGAATACATAAGGAAGATCAAGGAACTATATTTGCTCGGCGGCGATCAGCTTCTGTTGCAGGGAGGGATGAATCCTGAGCTGGACCTTGATTTTTATGTAACACTTTTTAAGACTCTCAAGGGCTTATTCCCTTCGCTCAAGCTTCATGCCCTTGGCCCCCCGGAGATAGTCTTCCTGGCAAAAAAAGAAAATCAATCATATCACGATATTCTTGTCAGCCTTATCTCAGCCGGCCTTGATTCATTACCCGGAGCCGGGGCAGAAATACTTTCCGACAGGGTAAGGCAGAAGATCTCTCCGGCAAAAGCCAGCTCTGAAGAATGGTCTGAAGTTATGAGAACTGCACATAAGCTTAATCTGCCTACATCTGCAACAATGATGTACGGACACATTGAAACTGTAAAAGAAAGAATTGATCATCTGATACGGATCAGGGATATTCAGAGTGCAAGACCTGCCGGCCATTACGGTTTTATAACTTTTATACCCTGGCCCTTTCAGGATAAGGGTACGGCCCTTCGTGAGAAACATAATATAAAAAGCACTTTCAACGGCCCTGATTATATCAGGCTGATATCTGTCAGCCGTATCATTCTCAACAATATAAGAAATATCCAGTCGTCGGTGCTTACTGTAGGGAAGGATATTGGAATGATTTCGCTCCATGCAGGGGCAAATGATGTAGGGTCAGTAATGATCGAAGAGAATGTAGTCAGTGCTGCCGGTTCAGGGAACAGATTCGATTCCGGCGAGCTTCAGGCATTAATCAGGGAAGCAGGTTTTATTCCGGTAAGAAGGAATCAGAAATACGAGTCTGTCTGAAAATTCAATAACAGATTTCTTATCAGGATATTATCGAAAAGAAAAAGGTGCCCCATTGAGACACCTTCCTATAATTTTTGAAAAAGCTATTATTGCATTTTCTCTTTGTCCTTTTCCTCATCCGGATTCAGTTTCGAGGCCTTTTTGAATTCTTTCATTCCCTGTCCTATACCCTTCATTAATTCAGGGATCTTACGCCCGCCAAACAGAAGAACTACCACCAGTAAGATCAGTATGATTTCGGTCAATCCAATTTTTCCCATTTTCTTAAATATTTTATTTCAGGCAAAGTTAATAATACTTTATGTAAAATCAAAAAGTAAATATAGCAGCTACTTTCTTAGTAATCTGAGGATATCGTTCCCGTTTGCGAAGATAAGCAATGAGAACAAAATTATCATTCCTGCTATCTGTGCATATTCCAGGAATTTATCACTTGGTTTTCTCCCGGTTACCACCTCAAAGAGCAAGAACATTACATGTCCCCCGTCAAGTGCCGGTATAGGAAGAATATTCATCACTGCAAGAATTATTGACAGGAAAGCAGTCAGGTTCCAGAATACCTGCCAGTCCCAGACACCCGGGAATATGCTTCCTATTGTAATAAATCCGCCCAGTGATTCATACGCTTTCGTATTCTTTGAAAATATCAGTTTGAACTGTTTAAGGTAGTCCCCAATAGTTTTGAAGCCTTTCGAAATTCCGGCCGGTATTGATTGCAGAAGACCGTATCTTACAGTTTTAAGTTCAAAAAACTGGCTGTATGATCGGTTGCTGACAACACCCAGTATACCTGCTCCCGTTGTTAAAACCGGTATGCTTAGTTTTTCATTTTGCCTTAAGATATTCAGGATCACTGTTTTGTTTCTGTTTTGTGAAAGGTAATCCTGGAACTCATCATAATAATCGAAAGTCCTGTCATCCAGTCCTGCCAGCTCATCCCCTTCCTGCACTCCCGCTGTCTTTGCAGGCGACTCTTTCCCGAACTTTGATATTACAAAAGGACTGAAAGGGGTTCTTGCATCTATCTGCCCCTTCCCTTTCAGCAGCTTGGGGATATACTCAGGCGGTATTTGTATGTTAAGTATCTCTCCGTTTCTTTCTACCTGAATACTTTTCCTGTTGTTGAGTATTATGTCGGGTGTGATCTGCATGAAATTCTCAACATTCTGATTATCAACTGAGACTATTTTATCTCCGTTCCTGAGACCTATTGCATGCCCTGTTGAATCTGTTTCAATACCATATCTGACATTTGCTGTCGGGAGATATGTTTCCCCCCATGCATAAAGCACCAGAACGTAAATAAGCAGAGCCAGAATGAAATTGAAAAGAACCCCGCCTGTCATTATCAGAAGTCTCTGCCAGGCTTTCTTGGATCGGAATTCGTAAGGCTGAGCTGGCTGTTTAAGTTGTTCTTTATCAAGGGATTCATCTATCATTCCGGAGATCTTTACATAGCCTCCGAGAGGTAGCCAGCCGATGCCATATTCAGTTTCTCCCTTTTTGAACCTGAAGAGAGAGAACCATGGATCAAAAAAGAGAAAGAATTTCTCGACCCTTGTTTTAAAGTACTTTGCCATAACGAAATGGCCTAATTCATGTATAATAACAAGAATTGATAGACTCAGGAGGAATTGAAGTATTCTTATTAATATTGTCATCTACAATTTTGGATTTTTGTAACAAAGTTTTCTGCTGTTTCTCTTGCCTCTTTGTCAGTCGCCTCAAGTGAAGCCAGGTCAGGCGAAGCAATATAGGCAATATTTTCGATAGTTTGTTCGACGATATCCGGCATATCAGTGAATCGAATCCGGCCTGAAAGAAAAGTCCTGACAGCTATTTCGTTGGCAGCATTTAAGATGCATGGTTTATTGCCCCCTTCCGATAATGCCCTGTAAGCCAGTGAAAGATTACGGAATTTGAGAGGATCCGGTTTCTGGAACGTAAATGTAAAATGATCTTTGAAATCAAGTCGCGGCAGTTCTGACTGTAGTCTTCTGGGAAATCCCAGAGCATAAAGTATAGGCAGCCGCATATCTGGCAATCCGAGCTGAGCTTTCACGGATCCATCCCTGAAATGAACAAAGGAATGTATAATTGACTGTGGATGAATTACAACTTCAATTTGTTCCGGTTCAAGATCAAAAAGCCATTTTGCCTCAATTACTTCCAGCCCCTTGTTCATCATTGAAGCTGAGTCAACAGTAACCTTAGCGCCCATGCTCCAGTTTGGATGCTTTAATGCATCACCAGGACCGACATCTTTGAGTTTCTCAGCCGGGAAATTAAGAAATGGCCCTCCGGATGCGGTAAGTGTTATTTTCTCAACAGATCCGTGATTCTCTCCTGCAAGGCATTGAAAAATCGCTGAATGTTCAGAATCAACCGGAACTATTTCAGCGCCTGATGAAGATACAAGCCGACTTATTATTTCTCCTGCAACGACAAGTGTTTCCTTGTTTGCCAGGGCTATTTTTTTCCCGGCCTTAATTGCAGCAACTGTAGGACGAAGACCCGAATAACCAACTATTGCAGCAAGCACGACATCTGCGGAAGAAAGGCTGATAATCTCTTCCATTGCATCGTGGCCGGCAAAGACTTTGATCCCAGTACCCGAAAGATTATCACAAAGCTGTTTATAATTTTTTTTATCGCTTATTATGACTGAATCGGGGTGAAATTTCCTGGCCTGTTCCGTCAGCAGTTTTACATTGGTAGCTGCTGTAAGAATATCTACCTTGAACTCCTCAGGATATCTTGAAATGACATCGAGGGTTTGTGTTCCTATAGAACCTGTGGATCCTAATAGTGCTATTCTCTCAGGCATGCAGGTGATAAAGGTATTAGAATAAAATATGCTTTTCAGGATCGAGCGGGCTGCCTTTATACCATATTTCAAAATGGAGATGGGGCCCGGAAGTATACAATTCACCCGAATCGCCGATTATTGAAATTGGTTCTCCGGCTTTTACGAGATCCCCGGTTTCTTTAAGAAGGCTTGCATTATGCTTATAAACTGAAACTATATTATTCAGATGCTGGATCTGTATCACAAAACCAGTTTCCATTGTCCAGCCGGTGAAAATTACTGAACCGTCAAGGACAGCTGAGACTGAGGATTTTGGTTTAGCAACTATGTCTGTTCCGAAGTGTCGTGTCCGCTCATCAAATCTGCCTGAAATTATTCCTTTAACAGGCGGGAAGAAATGCATTCCGGCAAGGCTTACAACAGATTCAAGGGAAGAGGGACCGAGAGTAAGATTGTATCTTTCTTCATTTTCAACTCTTGCCCTTAAAGCTGAATCTTCAGGATTATTTGTGAAGACTATCGATCTGTAATTGCCGGTAGTATCCTGAACAGAGTAAAAATCATCCGGTTCCCTGCCTGAGATAATAGCATTCATATTTGCAAAATACTTATCTCTAAGTACAAGTTCTTTTTCAAGAGAGTCGAGCCGGATAGCACTCATAAGAATATTACGCCGCATTGTTACATCCGGATAACCTGGAATGAACTCTCTGAGGTTTGTAAATGCAATAAGGGATACTGTAGATCCTATTAAAAACAGCACAAGGGCTGTGATAAGCAGGAAGGCATTATATTGCGTAAGCCTCACCCGCCATACCTCTTCAAAAGTAGTGTCGTTGACTATTGAAAACCGGTATTTATCACGCCAGTTGCGTTTTTTCTTGTCGTTCTTTGCCATTTCAAATAAATAATCGGCCTGCAAAGATAATAAAAAAGGCGGAAGGCGGAAGGCATAAGGCTGAAGGTTTCTTCGCCTTTCTTAAAACCTGGATTGGAAAACAAATTCAGATCACTTTTACAGCTTTATCTTCACTTTGCCATAGGCCGTGCTTAGTACAGACAGACATTGCTGAAAGGTTCATTGACACATCGGGAGCGACAATATGAAAATCGATCTCTACGTGTGATGGCAGTGTCCCGTATACTCCGGCAGTATACCGGGCCTCTGCAAGCAGAGTTTCCCTGTTCCATAGCTGAATTGTACTGATGTAATGGTCATGGTCGTCCGGGTGGGGATATTCATCGCCAAGTTTCACCTTGACAGCAAATTTCTCACCTCTTTTCACTTCACCGGGGCATATCACATGAGGCATATGGCGGTCCAGATAATCCCGTTTTATCTCTTTTTCCTCCTTCTCTATTTCGAGAGCTTTAAATACGCGTGGCATAGTTGTAGTTTTAGGCAAACTTACGAATTTATTGAGAAAGTCGGAAGTCGGAAGGCGGAAGACGGAAGAAAGAGGTGAGCGGTGAGTTTTGAGCGGTGAGCGGTGAGTCTTGAGCGGTGAGCGGTGAGAGGTAGTTATGAGTGGTGAGTTATGAGTTATGGCAAGTAACTTCAGACTTCGGACTTCGGACTTCAGACTTCCAACTTCGGACTTCGGACTTCAGACTTCGGACTTCAGGCTTTCGACCAAAAAAAACAATTATATTTTGGTAATTGCGCTATAAGTTATAAATTTGCACGCATATTGCGGGGTGGAGCAGTGGCAGCTCGTTGGGCTCATAACCCAAAGGTCGGAGGTTCGAATCCTCCCTCCGCTACAAAGAAAAATCCCTTGCTGCGACAGCAGTGAGGGATTTTTGTTTTTGGGCCGAACCGCAAACGCAGTTTGAAGGTGAGGACAAAAAACAAAAAGACCTCAGTGGCGAGGAAGGAGCCACAAGGGATTTTTCTTTGTTAAGCACCCCCTTTGAGGATCATGAGCGAAGCGAATAATCCTTCATCAAAAAAGTGTGAGTGTGAGAGCGAGAGCGGGGAAAAAAGTTTGAATGCAAGGCTGAAAACCCCGACAGCCGACGCAGGAGGCTGACAGGGTTTTCTCTCCCGACGCTGCGGCCGGGATCTCCGCTTTGCTTCGATTTGGGCTGTTACCCCCATGAGGATCATAAAATAATCCTCCCCCTGATATAAGTGTGAGTGTGAGAGCGAGAGTGAGAAAAACCGAACAGCCGACGCAGGAGGCTGACAGGGTTTTCTCTCCAGACGCTGCGGCCGGGATCTCCGCTTTGCTTAGATTTGTTAAGCACCTCCTAAGAGGATCATGT
>JAEAME010002644.1_pt1 | contig 10145 bp, 7 predicted proteins | sample 8958731 | NCBI WGS metagenome assembly JAEAME01 (sample SAMN16933194, study PRJNA681113) | bioreactor sludge metagenome | isolation source: anerobic bioreactor sludge (Control) | place: India:Bengaluru | collected 2018-10-24
TAATGGTGTTACCCAGATCGGTCAGGCGGCGCAGGACGTTCATCAGATTGTGTATGTCGGCAAAGTGCAGGCCGGTGGTCGGCTCGTCGAGGACATAGAGGGTGTGGCCGGTGCCGGGCTTGCCCAACTCGGAGGCCAGCTTGACGCGCTGGGCCTCGCCGCCGGAGAGGGTCGTGCTGGACTGGCCGAGGGTCATATAACCTAAGCCGACGTCGCAAAGGGCCTTGATCAGGCGGACGATCTTGGGAAAATTGGCGAAAAACGTCTTTGATTCTTCGATCTGCATATCCAGCACGTCGGCGATATTCTTGCCCTTGTAGGTGATTTGCAGCGTTTCGGGGTTGTAGCGGCTGCCGCGGCACTCCTGACAGACCACGAACACGTCGGGCAAAAAGTGCATTTCGATTTTTTTGGTGCCTTGTCCCTGACAATGCTCGCAGCGTCCGCCCTTGACGTTGAAGCTGAATCGCCCGGGTTTATAGCCGCGAATCTTGGCCTCGCGGGTCATCGCAAACAGGGCGCGGATCAGGTCAAAGACGCCGGTGTAGGTGGCCGGGTTGCTCCGCGGCGTGCGGCCGATGGGCGACTGGTCGATCTCAATGACCTTGTCGATGCGGGAAAGGCCGAGGATGTTTTTGTGCTTGCCGGGCTTGGGACGCGAGCTGTAGAGGCGACGCATCAGCCCCTTGAGCAGGATTTCAGTAACCAGCGTGCTTTTGCCGGAACCGGACACGCCCGTTACACAGGTCAAGACCCCCAGTGGAAACTTGACGTTGATGTTCTTGAGGTTGTTTTCCTGGGCGCCGCGGACCTCGATGCAGTTGCTCATCACGACCTTGCGGCGGGTTTCAGGCAGTTCGATGCGTTTGGCGCTGCTCATATACTGGCCGGTCAGCGAGCGTTCGACGCGGCAGATATCGTCCAGCGTGCCGACGGCGACGACCTCGCCGCCGTGTTTGCCGGCGGCCGGGCCGATGTCGATGATGTAGTCGGCGTCGCGAATGATGTCGTCGTCGTGCTCGACCACAATGACGGTGTTGCCGATTTCGCAGAGCTTTCGCAGGATCGTCAGCAGACGATCGTTGTCCCGCCGATGCAGGCCGATAGTCGGCTCGTCGAGGACATAGCAGCAACCGACCAGACCGCTGCCGACCTGTGTGGCCAGCCGAATCCGCTGGGCTTCGCCGCCGGACAGCGTGCGGCTGGTGCGGTCGAGCGTCAGGTAGCCCAGCCCCACGTCCATCATAAATTTCAGGCGGGCGCGGATTTCCTTGAGCGGCTGGGCGGCGATGAGCGTCTGCTCTTCGTTCAGCGACAGGCCGTCAAAAAACCGCAAGGCCTCTTCGATGCTCATCTTAGCGACATCGCAGATGCTTTTATCACCAACGGTGACGGCAATGGTCTCCGGACGCAGCCGCGCGCCGCCGCAGGTCTTGCAGGGCTGCTCGGACAGATACCCGTGCAGACGCGCCTTGACGTACTCGCTGGTGGTCGTCTCCCACCGCCGCTGAAGGTTCGGGATGACGCCTTCAAACGAGGCGCCGTAGGTTTGCTCGTCGGTGTCGGTCGTGCCATACAGCAGAATCCGCCGCACCTCGGCGGGGATATCCTTGTAGGGGCCGCTCTTGCTGATGCCGAAGTTGCGGCAGAACCGCTTGATGAGCCGGTTGTAGAAGATATTCATTCGCTTGCCGCCCTTGCGCCAGGCGTCGATGGCGCCGGTTTCCAGCGAGACGGTCTTGTCCGAGACGATCAGGTCGGGGTCAAACTCCAGAATCGTCCCCAGCCCGTCGCACGAGCGGCACGCGCCGTAGGGGCTGTTGAAGCTGAACAGCCGCGGGCTTAACTCCGCCAGCGACGCTTCGGGGTGATCGGGGCAGGCGTATTTTTCGCTGAAGACCACGTCGTGCCATTGGCCGTTGCCGCCGCTGCTCTTTTCGTCGCCGGGGTCTTGCAGCATCAGAATGACCACGCCGTCGCCGATCTTGAGGGCGGTTTCAATCGAGTCGGCCAGCCGAATCCGCACACCATCCTTGAGGATGAGCCGATCCACCACCGCGGCAATGTCGTGCTTTTTGTTTTTGTCCAGATGCGGGATGTTTTTGATGTCATAGACCAGCCCGTCGATCCGCACGCGGACAAAGCCCTCGCGCTGAACGCGGACAAGGATGTCGCGGTGTTCGCCCTTTTGCCCGCGGACAAGCGGGGCGCAGACCTGCAGCTTCGTGCCTTCGGGGCGGGTCAGGACGGCGTTGACGATCTGGGTGGTGTGCTGGCTGGTGATCTCGCGGCCGCAGACCCAGCAATGGGGCGTGCCCACGCGGGCGTATAAAAGACGACAATAGTCGTAAACCTCGGTCGTGGTGGCGACGGTCGATCGGGGGTTGCTCGATGCGCTCCGCTGCTCAATGGCGATGGTCGGCGGCAGGCCTTCGATGTGTTCGACCTGCGGCTTTTGCATCTGCTCGAGGAACTGGCGGGCGTAGGCGCTGAGCGACTCGACGTACTTACGCTGGCCCTCGGCGTAGATCGTATCGAACGCCAGGCTGCTCTTGCCGGAGCCGCTGATGCCGGTGATGACGACCATTTTGTCCCGCGGCACGACAACATCGATGTGCTTGAGGTTGTGCTCGCTGGCGCCGGTAATTTGAATGACTTTGGATTCCGCCACGTCTGTCCTGTTTTTCGTGTTAAAAAAAGGGGCAATACCCCTACCCCGACTTTTGACAATTCCGCAAATAGGTCATTGTACCATCCTCGCCCGTCCGATACAAGCGCCCTTTTGCCGGAATGGGCAATGTGGCAGCGAAGGAAGTAAGAAGTCGGGGTTAATGGTGATGAATGCCTGTTTTTTGGAGCGGGGAAAATACGATTTCCTGCTTAAACAAGGAAGGAATGTCGCCATTGTATTTCTTGTTTTTTCAGTTGTGTCCACCATTTTCAATCTCTTTGCTCGTCGAAAAAAGCGTCTGACCTGCTCTCATTTACCCAAAGTAAAAACTTCAAAAGCCGGTTGTTCAAAATAAATGGCGTTGGGTGTGTTGGGTGTGGAAGCCGTATTTGCGGAGGAGTTCGCGATAGTCGTCTTTGGTGATGTGTTCAAAGTCGGCCAGCTTGGCCGTGATCTTGCTGTTCCAGTATTACTATGTGTCTGTCGGCCGTGGGGCGGGTGTGGGCCAAAATACTCGCACATCCCTTGAAAATGGCGAAAAAGCGTTTTCACTTTTGAGCGTGGTGCAAGTATAATAGAATGTTTTCTGGAAAAAGACGTATTTTGTCTGTTAGATTGAATTGTTGCGTTTCAAAGAGACTTTATTAAGGCGGTAAGTATGCGGAATGAACAGAGTCCTCATGTGGACCTTGAACGGATCGAAAAGGCGGTACGGGAGATTGGCGGCGGTGGGCGAGGATGGCCAGCGGGAAGGGCTAAAGGAGACGCCGCAGCGGGTGGCGCGGATGTATGCCGAGCTGCTGGCGGGGGCGCATCACGATCCGAAAGAACACCTGACGAGCATCTTTAACGAGAAATACGACGAGATTGTGCTGCTGCGGGATATTCCGTTTTACAGCATCTGCGAGCATCATTTGATGCCGTTTATCGGCAAGGCGCATGTGGCGTATCTGCCGGCGGGCAAGGTGCTGGGGATCAGCAAGCTGGCGCGGGTGGTGGATACGTTTGCCCGGCGGCTTCAGCTTCAGGAGCGGCTGACCGACCAGATCGCCGATTTTCTGATGCAGCAGCTTTGCCCGCAGGGGGTCAGCGTGGTGCTGGAGGCGTCGCATAGTTGTATGACGATCCGCGGGATTCGCAAGCCCGGAGCGGTGATGGTGACCAGTGCTCTGCGCGGGATTTTTAAGAAAGACCCCCGCAGCCGGGCCGAGGTGCTGACGCTGATGCATGTGGATAGAACGTAAGGAAATGTAAAATGTAAAAGGTTAAATGGCGGTATCCGCCGCGGGCGGATGACTTTTGTGATTGTGTTTGACGTGGGTGTAATGCACCGGCTGAATCGACAAGTGCGGTTTTCGGTTAATCCGTTTGAGGAGAGTCAGACGGGATATAATTCGTATGCGTCCAAGCCGTGCGGCAGCGGATTGAGTTTCTTTTTGGCGCTGTGGGTGGAACTGGCCGGGGAATTGGATGCGGATACGGGGTTTGTGGTCAATGTCTCGCGAATCGATCAGGCCGTGCGGGATCGGGCGATTCCGGTGTTTGATGCGGCGATTCGGCGGGCGGCCGGGCAGGGGCGGGGGTTGTGTCTGGAGGAATTGTGCGAGTTGCTTCGGTCGGCATGGGGGGTGGTTCATCAGGCGTTTGCGGAGTTGCGGCTGGAGCGGCTGGGGCTTGAATTGAATCCTTATCGGACGCTTTGCATAAATGCGGAGGATAGCGATATGTACTATTTCTGCGAAAAATTTGAGTTTTCGGCGATGCATCGGCTCTGGAATGCGGATTTTGATGCGGCGGCGAATACAGAGATGTTCGGCAAGTGTGCCAACCCGGCCGGGCACGGGCATAATTATGTGATCGAGGTCACGGTGGCAAAGCAGGCCGTGCCGGAGCCGGCGGATTGGCTCGCCCGGTTCGAGCGGGTGGTGGAGGAGTCCTTTTTGGCGCTGGTTGACCATAAGAACTTGAATGTGGACGTGCCGGGGTTTGAATCGCTGAATCCGACAGTGGAGAACTTGGCGTCTTTTGCCTGGTCGAAGCTGGCCGGGCGATTTGAGGATTGTCGATTGGTCAAGGTGACGGTCTGGGAGAACGACAGAACGTACTGTGTGTACTGCGAATAGCGAGAATTTGTTTAATTTGAATATGAGGAGTCGGTTTTTTTTGAAGTCCCGCTAATACTCTGTTAACTCTTTACCGATATTAACGTTAGCGTTTCAGGGGGAACGGCTGGGCCTTTTGGGTGCATCCGACGGGTACGGAGTATAGATTTTTATAAGACATAACAAGTCGCAATTAATGCGGCATTAATCGCTTCAGAAATAGTTGGGGCGATTTTCCATCGGTCTGCTGCGCAGAGCCGAAGCCACCCAATCGTTAATGGGGGCGTAGATCGCTTTTTGAGGTTTAATGTAACTCGATTAATATTAGGGATTTAAGATGAAAGTGGCGGCGGTGGGGGTTGGCTATGTGGGGCTGGTGGCGGCGGCGTGTTTTGCCGACGGGGGTAATCATGTCGTCTGTGTGGATACGGACACGAAGAAGATTGACGACCTGAATAGGGGGATTATTCCGATTTATGAGCCGGGGCTGGCCGAGATTGTCAAGCGGAATAAGGATGCCGGGCGTCTTGTGTTTACGACCGATCTGAAGCAGGGCGTGGACAGTTCTCTGCTGATATTTTTGGGGGTGGGTACGCCCAGCGCCCCGGACGGCTCGGCGGATATCTCAGCGGTGTTGAGCGCGGCCGAGCAGATTGCTGATCTGATGACCGAGTACCGGATTATCGTGACCAAGAGCACCGTGCCGGTGGGAACGCATAAGGTGGTCAGCGAGCTGATTGCGTCCAAGACGGAAGTGCCGTTTGATTATGTGAGCAATCCGGAGTTTTTGAAGGAAGGCTCGGCGGTGGAGGATTTTATGAAGCCCGACCGGGTGATTATCGGCACGACGAATCCGGCGGTGATGGAATTGATGAAGGTGCTGTATGGGCCGTATATGCGCAAGAGCAGCCGGATTTTGTTTATGGACCCGGCCAGTGCGGAGATGGCCAAGTATGCGGCCAATGTGATGCTGGCGACGCGGATTTCGTTTATGAACGAGCTGAGCGCCCTGTGTGAGAGCTGCGGTGCGGATATCGAGAGCGTGCGGGCGGGGATCGGCAGCGATGGTCGGATCGGCAACTCTTTTTTGTTTGCGGGCGTGGGCTTCGGCGGGAGCTGTTTCCCTAAGGACGTGCGGGCGCTGATTTATAAAGGCCGTCAGATGGGCGTGCCGATGCGGATTGCCGAGGCGGCCCAAGCGGCGAATCTGGCGCAGCATCAGCGGTTTGCCGACAGGGTGCTGGCGTATTTTAAGGATCGCACGGATATTCGGCTGGGGGTGTGGGGGCTGGCGTTTAAGGCCCGGACGGATGACACGCGCGAATCGGCGGCGGTGTTTTGCATCAAGCGGTTTTTGGAGGCGGGGATTGCGGTCACGGCGTTTGACCCGGAGGCGGTGTGCCCGGAACTGGAGGGCAAGATTCGGCGGGTCGAGAACGCCTACGATGTGCTGGACGGGGCCGACGCGCTGGTGATTTTGACGGACTGGCAGGAGTTTCGCACCCCGGACTTTGACGCGATCGCCGAACAGCTCAAGCAGCCGGTGGTCTTTGACGGGCGCAACCTGTACAGCCCGGCGTTTGTGCGAAAGCAGGGGATTGAGTATCATAGTATCGGACGCCCGTAGGAGAGGTTAAAGGGTAAAGGCCAAAATTTAAAAGTGTGGGATGCCTTCGGCATGACTAAAAAACAAGATACAATGCCGCGGTTGGATAAAACCGCTGTTTCGGTGGGGCGTCTGGGTGAGGACTCCGATGAGAGAGCATACTGGCATTCCAAGACGCCTCAGGAACGTCTCGAAGCGATGGAATTGATGAGGCAAATTCATTATGGCTATGATCCGACTACCGAAAGACTTCAAAGATTTTTTGAGGTTATTGAACGCCCACCGCGTTGAGTATCTGTTGGTTGGCGGTTACGCGGTCAGTTTCCACGGATATCCTCGCAGTACAGGCGATATGGATATTTGGATTGCGATCAGTCCTCAGAACGCCCAGCGTACAGTCGAAGCGCTTCAGAAGTTTGGTCTTGACGATGAGAATCTTTCGTCGGAGATGTTTCTTAAGAAGAATCAGATTCTTCGTATGGGTATGCCCCCCATTCGGCTCGAAATAATGACTTCGATCTCAGGTGTTGAGTTTGATGAATGTTATTGTTCGCGTATCATTGATGAGATTGACGGCGTTGAGGTGAATGTTATCAACCTTGATGATCTCAAGAAAAACAAGAAGGCCGCGGGGCGGCATAAAGACTTGGGCGATGTGGAAGAATTGCCATAAAACTCAACGTGTGAAAAACGCTTTATTTCAGAAAACGGCAAGAAAACTTGGTTGATCCGGGAGTAAGAGCATTGACAGTTTTGGTGACAGGGGCGGCGGGGTTTATCGGGTCGCATTTGTGCGAGCGGCTGGTTCATTCCGGTCGGCGGGTGGTCGGGCTGGATAATTTCGATCCGTTCTATGATCCGGCGATCAAGCGGCGCAATCTGGACGCACTGCCGGCGTCAAAGTTGTTTGAGCTGGTCGAGGGGGATATCCGCGATGCGGGGCTGGCGGCGGCCGTCTTTGATAAACACCGATTTGACTGCGTGGTGCATCTGGCGGCCAAGGCGGGGGTCAGGCCGTCGATTGAAGACCCTGTTGGGTATATGGATGTCAACATCAATGGCACGGTGGTGATGCTCGAGGCGACCCGCAAACACAACATCAAGAAATTCATCTTTGCCTCCAGTTCGAGTGTGTATGGCAACAATGAGAAGGTGCCGTTTGCCGAGACGGACAACGTCGATACTCCCATCTCGCCGTATGCAGCGACAAAGAAAGCGGGCGAGTTGATCTGTCATACCTACAGCCATCTGTACGGTATCGGGATGACGTGTCTGCGGTTTTTTACGGTGTATGGCCCGCGGCAGCGGCCGGATTTGGCGATCCATAAATTCGCCCGGCTGATCGAGGCGGGTGCGCCGATTCCGGTGTTCGGCGATGGGTCGATGCGGCGGGATTTTACATATATCGACGACATCATCGACGGGGTGGTCGCGGCGATGGAGTCGTGCGGCGGCTATGAGATTTACAATCTCGGCGAGTCGCGTCCCGTGCGGCTGGACGACCTGATCGCGGCGATTGAAACGGCGCTGGGCAAAAAGGCGGTGCTGGACCGCTTGCCCGATCAGCCAGGCGATGTGCGGCAGACGTATGCCGATGTCGATAAGGCGGTCAGACGGCTGGGGTATCGGCCCAAGACCGAACTGACGGACGGCTTGAGGCGGTTTGTCCACTGGTTACGAAACGAGCAAAAACAGAAAGACAATTTATGAGCGAATCGCACCATGAAAAATCGTTTGCGCTGACCGGGGCGTGCGGGTATATTGCGCCGCGGCATCTGCGGGCGATTCGGGATACGGGGCATCGCGTGGTTGCGGCGCTGGATAAAAACGACAGTGCCGGAGTGATGGATGCGTATTTTCCCGATGCACACTTTTTTACGGAGTTTGAGCGGTTTGACCGGCATCTGGAAAAGCTTCGCCGCAAGGGCGAGTGCGTCGATTTTGTGTCGATCTGTTCGCCGAATTATCTGCACGATGCACACATCCGATTTGCGCTGCGGATCGGGGCCGACGCGATCTGTGAAAAGCCGCTGGTGGTTAATCCGTGGAACGCGGTGGCGCTGGGCGAGATCGAGCAGGAGACCGGGCGGCGGATCAATACGATTCTGCAACTGCGGCTGCACCCGGCGATCGTCGCGCTCAGGGGGCGGGTTGAGCGGTCGGCGCCGGGCAAGGTGTTCGATGTGGATCTGACCTATATCACGTCGCGCGGGCGGTGGTATCAGGCGTCGTGGAAAGGCGATGAGAGCAAATCCGGCGGCATCGCGACCAATATCGGCGTGCATTTTTTCGATATGCTCAGTTGGATTTTCGGTTCGGTGCAGCACAACGTGGTGCATCTGTATGAGCCGACGAAGGCGGCGGGGTATCTGGAACTGGACAAGGCCCGCGTGCGGTGGTTTTTGTCGGTGGATCGGGAGGACTTGCCGATGCCGTTTGAGCCGGGCAAGGCGGCGACGTATCGGGCAATTGCCGTCGATGGCGAGCCGGTGGAGTTTTCGGAGGGGTTTACCGATCTGCACACCGAGAGCTATCGGCGGATTCTGGCCGGCGGCGGGTTTCGCTGGCAGGAGGTGCTGCCGTCGCTGCAAATCGTTCACGACATTCGCCACAGCCGCCCGACCGGCTGCCGCGGCGACTATCACCCGATGCTGGTACGATTGAAAGAGGAATGAATGACGACCGAATATTTTGTACATGAGACGGCGTGTGTGGACGAGCCGTGCCGTATAGGGGAAGGGACGAAGATTTGGCATTTTTCGCATGTCTGTGCCGGGGCGGTGTTGGGGCGGCGGTGTATCTTGGGGCAGAATGTGTTTGTCGCCGGAAGGGCAGTCATCGGCGACAACGTCAAGATTCAAAACAACGTCTCGGTCTATGACGGCGTCACGCTGGAGGATGATGTGTTCTTGGGGCCGAGTTGTGTGCTGACCAACGTCTCCAACCCGCGCAGCCAGGTCGTGCGGCATGGGTTATACGAAACAACGCGGATCTGTCGCGGGGCGACGGTCGGGGCCAATGCGACCATTGTCTGCGGCCGGACGATTGGGCGTTACGCCTTGATCGCGGCCGGGGCAGTGGTAACGCAGGATGTGCCGGATTACGCCTTTATGCTGGGCGTGCCCGCACGGCAGCGGGGTTGGGTCAGCCGGCACGGGCATCCGCTGGGACAGCCCGACGCCGAGGGGGTGATGACCTGTCCGGAGACGGGGTTTCGTTATCGGCTGGCGGCGCCGGACGTCTTGCGGTGTCTGGATTTGGATGAAGAGGCGCCTTTGCCGCCGGAGTTGGCGACGGGAAAAAAATCGTATCGTGAATTCACATCTACATAAACGTTCAATGGAGTGAGATATGCAGGTTCCCTTATTGGATTTGGTGTCACAGTATAAAACGATCAAAGAGGATGTCTTAAAGCAGATCGGCGAGGTGCTGGACACCCAGCGCTGCATCGGCGGGCCGAAGGTCGAGCAGCTAGAACGCGACATTGCCGACGTTTGCGGCTGTCGATATGCGGTTGGCGTGTCCAGCGGGACCGATGCGCTGCTGGCGGCGCTGATGAGTCTGGACATCGGGGCAGGCGACGAGGTGATTACCACGCCGTTTACGTTTTTCGCCACGGCCGGGTCGATTGCCCGCGTGGGGGCGACGCCGGTGTTTGTCGATATCGATCCGAAGACGTACAACATCGATCCGTCGAAGATAGAAGCCGCCGTGACGGCCAAAACCAAGGTGATTATGCCGGTACATCTGTTCGGGCAGATGGCCG
>JAEAME010002645.1_pt1 | contig 10144 bp, 5 predicted proteins | sample 8958731 | NCBI WGS metagenome assembly JAEAME01 (sample SAMN16933194, study PRJNA681113) | bioreactor sludge metagenome | isolation source: anerobic bioreactor sludge (Control) | place: India:Bengaluru | collected 2018-10-24
CGGTGGCACAAACTTGGGAAGGGATGATTCAACGTCAATCAAAATTGGGCCGGTGGTGATTAATGAAATCATGTATAACTCACCCCCTGAAATGAATTCCGGGGATTGGATTGAACTGTATAATCCTCAACCAGAAAGTCAGGACATTTCTGGCTGGATTATCAGGGATAACGATGATGCTCATACGTTTCAAATCCAGCCGAGCACAATCATCCCGGCAAAAGGATACCTTGTGGTCTGTGCCGACACGGTTGCTTTCAAGCAAGTTTATCCTGATGTAAAAAATATTTCAGGCAATATCACATTCGGATTTGGCGAACATGACCAGGTTCGCCTCTTCGTTTCGTTGGATCGGCTTGTGGATAGCATGGCCTACGAAAATGAGGCTCCCTGGCCTGATGAGGCAGATGGAAAAGGTTACAGTCTTGAGCTTTTGAATCCTGAAATCAATCATTCTTTGCCAGAAAACTGGGCTAAATCGACGCAATATGGTGGCACGCCAGGACAAGCAAAGCGGTCAACTGGTATCGAATGGAAACCGGAAAGCGAGCCCCCGACTCAGTTCATTCTGGAGCAGAATTATCCCAATCCATTCTCATCGGGAGGCGGATTTGCATTTGCCGGGAATTCAGGAACACGGATTGAATTTGCTATCCCAGCGCCAGGAAAGGTCAGGCTCGTTGTCTTTGATATTATGGGGCATCAGGTATTTAATATGAATGATAATCAGTTCCGGCCGGCAGGATGGTATCATGCTAATTTTGACGGCAGGAATTTACCAAGCGGAACTTACTTCTATCAGGTTCAGTTTATTGATGAGCGCGGAAAGAAACAGACTCAGACCAAAAAGATGTTGTTGCTCAAATAATTTAGATCAAGATAATTAAAGTCAGAATAGTTTTACTTTACAGGCTTTTAAAATAATTTTTCTCATAACAAATTAGTGAGAGTTGATAAGCTACCCATATTGACGGAGTAATTTTGTTAATTGCCCAAAACGGAGTACAATAATGATAAAACCGGCGTCAGAAAAACAGGCGAACTGTAACCTTTACAACCTGGTCATTTCTCTGATATTTTTTATCTCAGCCTTTCTTTATATCCGGCTAAAAATTAATCCGCTGCTTTACTATCAAAATCAAGAACCGATCTTTTTCAGCGACTCAAGATTTTTTCAGAAATTTCTCAATTATCCTGGGGGATTGGCTGAATACGCATCTGCATTCTTATCACAATTTTATTACATTCCTTGGGCAGGAGCTCTGATTGTTGTTTTGCTATTCATTTTTATCAGCCTGACCGTATTGGGAATACTCAAAAAATTAGGTTTGAAACAGCCAATGATGATCGCGAATTTAATTCCAGCCGCGCTGTTGCTGGTTCTTCATAATGATTATGACCATAAATTAGCGGTTACCTTGAGCCTGTTAATTACTTTGATTTTTACCTACCTTTTTCTAAGTTTCAATTTTCAAAAATTAATCCCACGTTTGCTTGTCTTCATTTTAGCCGCTGTACTACTTCATTATATTGTAGGGGGACAGTTTTTTTTGTTTGTATTGCTGGTGACGCTGGCTGAAATCGTGTATTTTAAACGGCATATTTTAGCACCTCTTTATATTGTCATTGCAGCTATTATTCCATACATTTCATCTCATTTTTTGTTCACAACCGTGAAGCAGTCTTATCTGAATTTATTAGTTTTTCAAAACAACCATTCTTACAAAATTATTTTGATGTTCTTATATTTATTCATGGTGTTTTTAATTTTCCTGCCTAAAATATCAAACAGATTTAGCACAACAAAATCGAAGGGAAATAAAATATCAAAATCTTATGGTCAATTGACAAAGCGAATTCCAATTATTTTAAGAGCCACGATTCTGGCGGTGATTCTTTTGGGAGGCACTTTTATAGGTTTAAAATTATCATTTAATAATTATATGCAAAAACTGCTGTTGATCGATTACTATAATCGACATGAAAATTGGCGCCAGATCTTGAAATTGTGTGAGAACAATGTGCTCAATAATAAATTGACGGCATTTCACATTAATCGAGCGTTGTTTCATACGGGTCAACTGGGGGAGCGGATGTTTGCTTATCCTCAAATTTTTGGCGTTGAAAATCTTATTTGCAAAAGAGATGTTGCTCTTGGCTCGCCCCTGGATCGGAGCGACCTCTATTTCGATTTCGGCCATGTGAACGAAGCGGAACACTGGGCAATTGAGAATGTAGCTACGAAGGGATACACTCCCTATACTTTACAACGTCTGGCATTGGTAAAATTGCTAAAGGAAGATTATGAAGCTTGTCGAAAGTGCCTTTTGAATCTGAAGAACAATTTTCTCTTTGATCGTTGGGCAGACAAGTATCTGACTTATATTCAAGATACAACATTGATCGCGCGAGATACCAGGTTGAAAGAAATTCGGTCGTACATGATCGAAAAGGATTTTATTGTCGATATGGAACATCCCGAATTTGATATGGAAAGATATTTGGAAATCAATAAAAATAATAAAGCGGCGTTTGAATTCCTCATGGCTTATGACTTATTATCTGGAGAATTGCTCGATTTTGTAAAAAATCTGGATCGATTAAGTGATTTCCATTATGCCAAAATTCCCAGACATTATGAAGAGGCAATTGCAGTGTACTTGTCATTGACCAAGCGGGATGAGCGAGTCGCCCAGCCAAAAGTCAGCATGAACACTTTTCGTGATTTTCAAAATTTCCAGAAGATTCTTAACAAATATCAGAATGACAAAACACTTGCCCGGAATGAGATTTTGAGCACATTAGGAAACACTTACTGGGCGTATCTTCTTTATAACAAGCCAGAAAAAAAGTAGCATACCATCGATAATAGAGGAGTGATCCTATGAAAAGAATGGCAATTATTTTTTCGAGTATATTAATTTTGTGTAGCGTATTTGCGCTCTCGTGCAATCGGATGCAGATCAGGGATTACAGCCAGGTTGAAAGATTGCCGACAATCGCACCAGAATATATTGATACTGTCATTCCACCGAATATTGCTCCGCTGAATTTTGTCATCAAAGAGCTGGGGAAACAGTACTTTATCCGGATCAGTTCTTCAAATGGAGAGGCGATTGAAATTTCGAGCGATAATCCAAAAGTCGATATTCCAGTCAAAGCCTGGCGAAAATTATTATCCCAGAATAAGGGACAGGATTTGAAATTTGATATTTATTTTTTAGATTCAAAGGACAAATGGAATAAATTTGAAACGATTACCAATAAAATCGCCGAGGAAGAAATTGATAAATATCTGGTCTATCGGCTGCTACATCCTGCATCGAATTTGTGGAGTGAAATGGGAATTTATCAGCGTCATTTGGAAGATTTTGATGAGTCACCAGTTCTGACCAATAAGCTCACTGAAGATAATTGTATGAATTGCCACAATTTTTGCAAAAATGATCCCAATAAAATGGTCATGCATTTGCGGGCTGGGAAATCCAGTGGGACTCTAATTAACCGGGATGGAAAACTCACCCGAGTAAACACCAGCACCGATTTTAATAAAGCTGGCGCTTATCCGTCATGGCATCCTAAGGGTAATTCGATCGCATTTTCGGTGAATACGTTATCCATGTTCTTTCATACGCATGGCGAAAGTCGGGATGTGATGGATCGCTATTCTGACGTGATCGTTTATCATATCGATAAAAATATGGTCACGGCTTCTCCAAATATTGCCAGCCCGGATCGGATGGAAAGTTTTCCCTGCTGGTCTCCTGATGGTAAATATCTCTATTTTTGCAGCTCTGGAAAATTTGAAAGCTATTTTGGTGAGATAGAAGGGAGAAAGGATTTATTATATGAAAATATTGATTATGATTTGAATCGCATATCATATAATATTGAGACTGATACCTGGGGCGAACTAGAAACAATACTCGCTGCCAGCGAAACCGGATTGAGCATGACAGAGCCACGAGTTTCTCCCGATGGCAGATATTTATTGTTTACTGGTGCCACTTACGGAAATTTTCCGATATATGTAACCAGCAGCGATGTTTATAATCTGGATCTGGAAACCGGTAAATATTCCAGACTGGATGTAAATAGTGATAACACGGATTCATTTCACTCCTGGTCCAGCAATGGGCGATGGTTTGTGTTTATCAGCAGAAGAGCTGATAAGATGTGTTCGAGACCGTATTTTAGCTATTTTGACGGCAGTGGAAAAGCCCATAAACCTTTTCTATTGCCTCAAAAAAATCCAGCGTTTTACGATGATTTTTTGCAAGCCTATAATGTCCCGGAATTGGTCCGTGATAAGATAACGATCAGCCCACAGAAGTTGGCAGAGGCAGCTTATGGAAATACGATTAAAGCGAATTTGGATCCACGAGTGAAAACGATAAAAGAAAGCAAGTCGGCCGCTGCCGAAGATTATCATTCCGGCCCTCATTAATGTACCAGGAGTGTGAAGAGGAACTGGAGGTTTTCGCTACATTCGGTTCGATCAATTACAAATAAAATAATCCAATTAAATTCCATCGGAAGATGGCTGAGAGTTATTCTCTGCGTCTTCTCCGATAACTCTGTGCAAAAAATATTTTTAATAATGTCTAAGGAAAGGGAGATGAATGAGCAAACGCACAGTTGAGCAACATAGTGCTTTTACAATTTATACCACTTTTGTTAATCAAAATCAGCTATATATTTCAGCCCCGGTAACCGACAAAAATGCCGATCCGATTGTCACTTATGCAGAGATTTTTCGCCGAATACTGGATATTTTGATGCAAGAGCGAATGCAAATTGTTCATGAACGTTTGTTAGGGAGTAACAGTCTTTTTGCAGAAATTGTTAAAACTCGTGATGAGATATTGCATGAAAAAGGTATCGACAAAGATTTGCCGTTTACATACATCCAGGGACAGCCCTGTTGGGGCGAGGGAATCGCTGGCATACAAATCCGTGCAGTCGCCCCTCGCCAGCCTGGCGACAAAGTCTGGACAATCTATGATCAAAATATTCCTTGCGGACGAGGTTGGAATCGGAACGGCGCTGCTTTTTTGATGTTGCATGGAATTCATGACATCAAAAAAAATCCAGAAGCTGACAATAGCCGGGAACAACAAACCAGTCGCATGTTTGATCGGACCGAGAGAATCCTGCAGGAAGCGTCGGGTTCTTACAAAAATGTTGTCCGAACCTGGATTTTTCTGGCGGATATTCTGGATTGGTACGGAGAGTTCAATAAGGTCAGGAATGCTAAATACCAGCAGTTTGGTTTCATCGCCGACAGCACTGGCAAAGTTGAAACTGAACAAATCTACCTTCCGGCAAGCACTGGCATTGAGGGAGCCAATCCTTATAATGCAGCAGTTGTGATGGACGTTCTGGCGGTAATCCCAAAATCTGGCGCATCAATAACGGTTGAACCGACGAGCGGTGTAAAACAGAAATCGCCGTTCCGCTACGGATCAGCTTTCTCACGCGCCATGAGCATCCGCGAACCCAACACAAACATCATTCTGGTTTCCGGCACAGCATCTATCGATGAACAGGGGAAAAGTGTGCATCTGGGCGATACCCGTTTGCAGATTCTTAAAACAATCGAGGTTGTTGATGCTTTGATCAACGAAGAGAAAGCCTCCCTCAAAGATATTTGTGATGCTACAGTCTTTCTGAAAAAGCTTGAAGATTTTGAGATTTATCAGCAGACGGCAATCGAATGCGGTCTCGAGGGGATCCCGGCTGTTTGTGTGATTGCTGATGTCTGTCGGGATGAGTTGCTGTTCGAACTGGATGCGACAGTAGCATTGGAAGGCTCTAATCTATTTTAGTATTGAACTAAAACGATTCCATCGCTTAGAGCGATGGAATCAGTTCAGGAATATTTCTTTAACAAAAATTTGGGAGTTAATAATGAGCGTATTCAAAATTTACCAAAAAGTTCTTTATGTCATATTTTCACTGTTGATTTCAGGTGCTGCCTTATCTGCTCCATTGGAAGTATTTGTGCAGGATGATACGGTAAAAGCTCCTGATGTTACTGCTCTCCCCCTGATTGATGGAAAAGGAGATGATGCCTGCTGGCAAAATATAAAATGGCAGTCGATAGACCAGGTCTGGATTCCGTACGGCGGTCAAGTAGATTCATCGGATTATTGGGGGCGATACAAAATGGCGTGGTCTGCCACAGAGAATCTGCTTTATTTCCTGGTAGAAATTTTTGATGATATCGCTGTCGATGGCTATATTAAAGGAGTAACGGCAGATTACTATAATTTTGATATTACCGAAGTATTTATAGACGAAAACAAATCCGGCGGCCTGCATGTCTTTGACGGCACTGGAAATGTGGCACGGCAGTATGGAACCAATGCAGAAAACGCTTTCACCTATCATATGTATGCTAAATTTCCAGCGGAAAACGAAGTCACTACTGAAAAAAATGTGATGGATATTGCCGGCACTGACTGGTCTCATTCAACAAATCCAGACTATGCTTCGCACTTTCCAGAATTTGCCTTCCGAAAAACTGGGAATTTATATACCCGCGAATTTTCTTTGATCGTTTATAATGATACTTATAACAACAATAATCCAGCAGCTTCGCGAGTCCAGCTTCAAACAGGAAAAATATTAGGACTATCAATAGCATATTGTGAGAATGATGATCCCAATGAATCGCCCCAAGCACGTGATAATTTCTTCGGCTCGGTTTGGGTTCGACCTGAAGCCTATAACAATCATTGGATGGACGCCGATGATTTTGGAACAGTTCTGCTTGTTTCAACGACGGGCATTACTGCTCCCAATGAAAAATCTAATTATTTGTCATCGTTTCATCTTTATCCTAATCCTGCCACAAATTTTGTACAGTTGGAAATGGCAAATGACTACTTTGGCAAATATACCATCAAGCTATTTAATATTATGGGACAAGAGGTTTATCGTCTCTCACAATTCAAAAGTAATCAGCAAGCTCAGGCGATTGTATCCTCTCAAAATTTACAGGCAGGCGTTTATTTCTTTGAAATAATTTTAGAAAAACAGCGTTTTGTAAAAAAGATTGTGATTACCAAGTAATGCCAAGAAAATTTTGGGCAGAATGATTTTTGCCTCAATATAATTTGAATTTGGCGATTTAATTTCATAGAGCTTGCCGTAAATAACATGGTCGCCAGCAGGTGGACCCTTATAGCATTCACTCATCGACGGATGTTTACCTACTCTTAGGTTGAAATAAGTACTAACCATTAAGGAATGATTAATGAAAGAAAGAAAAAATTACAATATTTTTTTAATTCGATTGATAATGATTGGATGGCTGTGCCTGAGCGTACAAGCGCTCTATTCCGCCGATGATTTCCCAAATACCCTTAGCTATTCTTTCGACCGGGGCTTCTATCAACAAGCGTTCGATGTCGAGCTAACTGTTGATACAACAGATGCCATCATCAAATATACGCTGGACGGATCTGATCCTTCCACTTCAACTACGGCAAAGACAGCATCTGCGCCAGTTACTATTCGGATCGATCCAGATAATAAAACCGATCGTTTCACTGCTCCAGCGGTCTGCCTTCGAGCCGTCGGCTATGTCGGCACAAAACAGATTACGCGCGTCAAAACTCATACTTATCTGTTTGTCGAAAAAGTCATTTCGCTTTCTCCAGACGGTATTCGCCCCGGAACGCAATGGCCTCTGCCCAATAATTCCGGGAGCAGTCAGTACATAGACTACGGCATGGATGGCCAGGTTTACACTGACACAAGGTACAAGGACAAAATGATCGCTGCGCTGACCGCCATCCCGTCAATTTCAATCGTGACTGACCTAAAAAATTTATTCGACCCGAGTACCGGAATTTATATGAATGGCTTCGGACGTGGTTTAGATTGGGAGCGGCCAGCATCGGCTGAACTGCTCTATCCCGATGGCTCCGATGGTTTTCAAATTAATTGTGGCCTCCGAATTCGCGGCGGTTGGAGCCGCCATAATGATAATCCCAAGCACGCATTCCGACTTTTTTTCCGCGCTGAGTATGGCGATCCTCAGTTGAAATATCCGCTGTTCGGGGATGAAGGCGTCAGTGAATTTGATAAAGTTGATCTCAGAACCAGCCAGAATTATTCATGGGCTTTCAAAGGAGAGGGAAATGACACGGGTCGGCATAACACCATGCTCCGCGATGTCTTTTCGCGTGATTCGCAACGCGACATGAGCGTGCCTTATACCCGCAGCCGCTACTATCATCTTTATCTCAATGGCGTTTACTGGGGCTTATTCCAGACCCAGGAACGACCTGATGCAGCTTTTGGCGAATCGTATTTTGCTGGGAGTCGCGAGGAATATGATTCGATAAAACGAGATCCTGAGGCAGGTCGTATGGAAGCGAACGATGGCACGCTGGATGCCTGGAATGGATTATGGGAGATTGCTCGGAACGGCTTTTATTCCGATGAAGATTATTACCGAGTTCAAGGCCTGAATCCTGACGGCACCAGAAATCCAGCCTACCCGATTTTGGTCGATATTGACAATCTGATCTGCTACATGCTGTGTACTTATTATGTCGGTGATTACGATGGTCCCATTTCGGCGTTTGGCAGCAATGATTTCTCACAAAATTGGTTTGGCATTTACAACCGTGTGAATCCTGATGGATTTAAATTTTTCCGTCATGACGCTGAGCACACGATGTTCCTGCAGGAAGGCGCTCTTCCGGGACAGGGCATTGATCGGACGGGTCCTTACCCGGCGGGAAACACCCAAAGCGAGTTCAATCCCCAATGGCTTCATCAGCAGTTAACCAATCACCCTGAATATATTCTCCGGTTCACGGATCTGACTTACAAGTATTTTTTTAATAATAGCGTCTTTACGCCAGACGCCGTAATTAATAGAATTCAAGATCGAAGAAAGCAGATCGAGGTAGCTATTATTGCAGAATCGGCTCGATGGGGAGACTCCAAAGTATCCCAACCCCGGACTTATGATAAGGACTGGCTGCCTGCAGTGAACTTCCTGATCAATGATTATGCGCCGGTTCGGACTGAAATGGTGCTAAATCAATTCAGAGCCAAAGGCTGGTACCCTGATGTCGAGCCGCCTCGGTTTAGTCATTCCAACGGTGTTATTCCCAAAGGAACGATGCTTTCGATAACGGCTGATGCAGGAACGATTTACTATACCCTCGATGGTTCCGATCCACATGTACCATCGGCTTTGAGTCGTTTCAATTCTTATACACTCGTAGAGAAGACTGCTCAAAAATACGCTTTTGTGCCACAGTCGGATGTTGGTACTGCCTGGCAAGCTGATTTAAATTATGATGTAACAGGATGGGATGTCGTAAGCGGAAGTCCCGGAGGAATTGGTTATGATACTGGCTCAGATTTTGTTAACCTCATCTCCTTTGATGTTAGAGATAAAATGTACGATCCCACCGGAGCGAATCCAACGGCTAATACCTGCTGCTATGTTCGGATTCCGTTTACGGTAAGCAGTGAGGTTCTGGACAAATTGACGTCGCTCGTTTTCAAAAGCCAGTACGATGATGGCATTGTCGTTTATTTGAACGGAACTAAAATTTTGGAAGATAATGTGCCAGCCAATCCAGTCTGGAATTCCACAGCTTCAAGTGCCATCCAATCTGAAACCGACGAAAAATCCTTCAATGTTACCGATCACCTGAAAAGGCTGGTTGCTGGCGATAATCTGCTGGCGATTCACGCACTGAATTACTCACGACCGAGCTCAGATTTTCTGGTACTGGTATCGCTGATCGCAACGGACAAAACAATCAGCGGTGTTGTTTCCGGATCAGCTATTCAGTACACTGGCAATCTGATTATCGACCAGAGCAGTTTGGTAAAAGCCCGGGTATTGGGTAATAATGGCTGGAGCGCTTTATCAGAAGCTAAATTTTGGGTGTTGGAAGATGTTCATGAACTGAGAATCACAGAAATACATTATCATCCGATGGATGAAGGCGTTGAAGATAACGATTCCGAATATGAGTTTATCGAGCTAAAAAATATGGGAGCAACCGAATACGATTTGAGCCAGGTCCAATTTAGCAATGGAATCAAATATACTTTACCGCAGGGCAAAAAATTGCAGGGTGGAGAAATAGTGGTTCTGGCTTCC
>JAEAME010002646.1_pt1 | contig 10137 bp, 10 predicted proteins | sample 8958731 | NCBI WGS metagenome assembly JAEAME01 (sample SAMN16933194, study PRJNA681113) | bioreactor sludge metagenome | isolation source: anerobic bioreactor sludge (Control) | place: India:Bengaluru | collected 2018-10-24
TTTGAGCGGGCGCGCCCAGCAGGATTCGAACCTGCGACCTACGGATTAGAAATCCATACTTGCACGCTCTCTCTTTTTCCGCTATGTTACGCCACGTTGAACGAATTACCATGATCTGGACATGGTTTTCTTAGTGATGATGGAAAATGAGGGAACAGAGTGTGAAAACGAAAACGTCCACGCAATGTCCACGCTACCCGAAGACCGATGCGCGCTACTGGGAGCGGCGCCTGTTCCGTACGAGGGCCGCCACCGGACGCCCATCGACGACCTGGAGCATCCGGTTCCGGTTCAAGCGGCACCGCCTCTTCTTCAGCACGGGACTCGCCAACCGCACCGCGGCCGCCCGAATGGCGCGGCAGATCTACCTCGACCTGCTCGCCTTGGGCGTCGAGGGCGCGCTCGGCAAGTATAAACCCGAGGTCGTTGCTCCGGCTCCGGCCGTGGCGACGATTGGTATGTACGTCGAGCGTGCGCGAGCCCATTTCGGGGGAGAGTCCGCGACGTTCAACGCCTACGCCGCCGCCCTGCGCCGGATCGCCGCCGCCATCGCCCGGCATGAGATAGACCGCAGGAGGTTCGGCAGGGCGACGAGCGCCTACCGGAAGAACACCGACGCCCTGCCTCTCGACATCCTGACTCCCGCCGCCGTCGACCGATGGCGCATCCGCTACGTCGAGGCCGCCCGCGACCCTGCCGCGAAGGCCCGTGCGAGGACGACCTGCAACGGCGTTCTCCGCGGGGCGCGGGCGTTGTTCGCACCCAGGAGGCTCAAGCTCGTGACCGAGGGCGGGGCTCTTGTCGTGCCCGACCCGCCCCCATTCCGCGATGTAGTGTTCTGGCCTCGAGAATCGACAACGTATCACTCGAAGTTCAGCACCGCCGAGCTGCTGGTCGCCGCGCGCGAGGAACTGGCCGAGACCGACGCGCCCGCGTTCCTCGCGTTCACGCTCGCCATCGGGGCCGGACTGCGCCGCGCCGAGATCGATGCGTTGACCTGGCAGCAGATCGACTTTCAACGGAGGCGCATCATCATCGAGCCGACCGTGAGCGGCAAGCTGAAGAGCGCCCGGTCGGCGGGGGCCGTGCCCATCGATGAGACGCTGACGGGAGTCCTGCGCGGGTTCGCCGCCCGCGCCACCGGCGCCTTTGTCATCGAGGACACCGGCACGGACGCCGGCGCGCCCGCCGCGCGAACGTGGGGCCGATCCTATCGTTGCGACCGCACGTTCGCCCGTCTCATCGTCTGGTTGCGCCGGCACGGCGTCGAGGGGCGCACGCCGCTCCATGTTTGCCGGAAGCAAGCGGGCGCGGAGATCGCGACGCGGCACGGCGTCTACGCCGCGAGCAAGTTCCTGAGGCATGGGAGCGTTGCGGTGACGACGATGCACTATGCCGACCAGCTCGTGCCGACGCCCGTGGACATGGGCGCCCTGGCACCGCCGGCAAACGTCGTGGAGATGCCGACCGCCGCGGCACCATCACCCGCGCCGTCGAAGCGGCGCAAGACTGCCGGGAGGGTCCGCCAATGAAGCGCAAGCTCCAGAAGTCACCGAAGCCCGCGCCCGCTACCATGACACCACCACCGCCCGAAACGCCCGCCACAGGGCATCCTGACGCGAAGAGCGCGGCAAGGGGCGCACCCGGCACCGTGCGCGACATCCTCGCGGGGCGTCTTGGCTGGAGGTTTCAAGACGATCGCCACCTTCATCTCTGGACTCTGTACTGCACCGAGAAGGATGCGCGCGAGCGGGTCCGCGAAGCGATTGGTGAGCTGGAGCAGACTTACGACGCCGCCACCGCAACCGGAGCCTGGCCCGCCGCGTTCATGCTCGGGAATGTTGAGGCCGCCGCGTCGACGCTGGCCCAGAAGGTCAAGCCGCTCGCCCGCGCGGAGTGTACGCGCACGTTCCTGCAGGCGATCCGCGTCATCGACCGCGCCGACCGCGCCGGCCGCACCGATCACCCGCTCCGCATCGAGGCCCGCATCCTGGCCTTCCTTGGTCGCGTTGCGAAAGCGTGGCGCGCGGGACTGCCTCGTCTCGTCATCCTGTTGATGGAGGCCCGATCTGACCCGGCGAAGCGAGAGGGGGTCGAGGCTCTGTTCAACTTCATCGGCGAGATCGAGCGCGAGCCACCGCTTTCATTCATCGGAGGCGCGAAGGAGGAGAAGTGTCTGGCCCGCGCGAAAGGGTTCCGCCATCTACTGTTCGAAGACGCCAGGAGGAGCCGGGACGCCTTGGACACCGATTGCGTCCTGCAAGCGTATGCCCTCGCCCTTGAGCTGTGGCAATGGGCGGCGACCGAGGGCGTGGCATCGGCGCCGCTCCGCGAATGGGCGCGTCAGCTCTCGAACCCGCGCCGCAAGGGTGCGCGCAACCTCGACGCGTTTCAGGAGTTCGCCCTGTGCGTCGATGAAGAGTCCGGCATGACGGATCGAGTGCGTCGGGAGTTGCGGAGATTGAAGGGGCGTCAGCAAGCCCGGCGACACCGCGAAAGACGCCGGGACGCCGCGAAGTAGCCCGCACATTGCCTTACGCCGCCGCGGGCATTAGTGCCCATTCCCTAGGGTTTTTGCGTCCCGCGCGCAAATTGCCTTACTCTCTCTCCGATAGAGGGTTACGCAGACGCTTTCCCGTGCCTTTTAGCTTGCTCTGTGGTTATGTAGGTTGTGATGAAAGAGCAAGGCGTTGACGAGCGTCACTTGACTATTGGCGAGTTCTGTAGGCGATGGAGCATCACGCGGCAGACCGCCGCGCGGTGGCACCGCCAGGGGCGCATCAAGTTCTTGAAGGCCGACCGCCGGGTCGTGGTCGAGCGGTCGGAGGTCGAGAGGTTCGAGGCCGCCTGCCGCGCCTAACAAAGTTCGGCCCGCCGTCTGGGAGGAGCAGCGGGCCGAGGAGGCAAGCAATGAAATGTACCCGTTCGTCTAGGGCTGTCAACCTTCGCCGGCCGTCGCACCGGGCGCGGGACCGTCGCACCGCCGAGATCGCCGCGGCCGAGCTGCATCTCGGACTGCTCACCTTCCGCGACCGGCTGGTCGCACGGACCCGGCGCCGCGCCGCGAGCCTGTGGTTCTCGCGCCGCTACGACGCCGCGAGGCGCATCTGGCAGACGCTCGCCCGTCTCACGCCGTCGCCGGATATCACACAACCCAAGGAGGACGCCCGATGAACCAACCCGTCCATACCGAGCTGCACCCGCACCCCGTCGCCGAGCTGTTCCCGATGCTGGCCGATGCCGAGCTGCAAGCCCTGGCCGATGACATCTCGCGCAACGGCCTCCTGCATCCCGTGGTTGTCAAGGGCGGCGCACTGCTCGATGGCAGGAACAGACTCTGCGCGTGCAAGCGGGCGGGAGTGAAGCCCACGTTCCGCGAGTACAAGGGTGACAACGAGGTTGCGTTCATCGTCGCCTCGAACCTGCACAGGCGACACTTGGAGACGGGCCAGCGCGCCGCGTTGGCGGTCGAGCTGATGCCGCGTCTAGAGGCCGAGGCCGCGAAGCGACGCGGAGGCGACCGAAGGAGTCGCGACTATCAAAGTGGCAATCCTGCCACCTTGGTTCGGGGCAAGTCGCGGGATCATGCCGCAAAGATCGTCGGAGTGTCTGGCCGGACTGTCGCCGACGCCGCCGCCGTCAGAGACAACGCGCCGGAGCTATTCGCGCGCGTCAAGGCGGGCAAGCTGACGGTCGCCGCCGCCCGGCGGGAGATGCGCGCCAATGAGGCGAGGACCGTGCTACAAGCGGCGCAGGCCAAGGTGTCTGCGGCGCGAAAGCGCAACCTCGCATCCGTCTGCGACATCCGCGTCTGCTCCTGCACCGACCTGTTCGCCTCGGGCATCAAGCCCGACGCCGTCATCACGGACTTGCCGGACTCGGAGAGGCTCTCGTCTGTCTGCTCGGAGTTAGGCCGCGCGTGCGCCGCCGCCAAGGTGCCGGTCGTCGCCGTCATGGTCGGGCAATTGTATGTGCCAGAGGCTCTCGAGCGGTTCTGCGAGCATCTCCGCTACCGATGGACCCTGGCCTATCTGCCCCCCGGCGGGCAAGCGGTTCAGCAATGGGAGAGCAAGGCCAACTCCTCATGGAAGCCCGTCCTACTGTTCGGCGAGGCGACGCATTACCTCGGCGACGTTGCCAGATCCAAGCCCGACGATAACGACAAGCGGCTCCATGACTGGGACCAATCGGAGAGCAGCATGGCCGATCTGGTCGAGAGGTTGACCAAGCCGTGGTGGCTCGTCTGCGACCCGTTCCTGGGCGGCGGGACCACGGCCGTGGTGAGCCTCGCCCTAGGTCGGCGGTTTGTCGGGTGCGACATCGATCCCGCGCGCGTCGAGCAAGCCCGGCTCCGCGTGGAGGCGCCACCAGCATCGCCAGCACCGCCGGCGCCACCGGAGGCGAGCGAGCCGACGAGCGAGTCGCCCTCGGCCCCGCTCAACATCGACGAGTTCGCCCCCGACTGTGCCCGTCGCTTGCGCGAGATCGAAAAGGTTGCGCGCCGCGAGGTGCCCCTGTTCGCGCGCATCTTCAACGGCACGGCGTCGCCGCTTCACGCCATCGAGGGTCATTGCCTGACCTGTAGGTGTCTGCGGCGCCGCGAAATCGCCACCTGTGACGATTCCTCGTGCACGCTCTGGCACCACCGGCCGACCGGCCTGGGAGCGAAGGAGGGCGCGAAGTGAGCGACGCTTCTCCGCTCGAGCGTGCCAAGGAGATCCTGACCGTCGAGGCCGTCTGGCTCGCCCTGGGCATCCCCGGCGAACCGCCGCGACGAGGCCGTCCTGCTCGGGTGCCGTGGCGCGAAGACCGCACCCCGTCCTTTGGCGTTTGCCCAGACGGCCGGCGGTGGCGCGACTGGGGCCGGGGTGAGGGAGGCGATGTCGTGGATCTTGCCGTGCGCTACCTGGGCGTCTCCCCGGCCGACGCCGCGCGTCGCATCATCGACATCGCACCGCCGCGACCGAGGCCGAGGCCCGAGCCCGAGCGGGACACCCGAGCCGCGGAGATGGCCGAGCGGGAGCGCAAGCGGGCAACGTGGCCCGAGTTCGAGGTCGGCACACCCAACGATCTTGGCGCCCTGGCCGAGCTGCGCGGGTTGGCTGTCGAGGCCATCGAGATCGCGAGTGAGCGGGGTCTACTGCTCTTCGCCGACATCGCCGAAGGCCGTGCGTGGATCGTCACCGATGGAACTCGACGCAACGCTCAAGCTCGGCGTTTGGATGGGAACCCGTGGCAGCACATCAGCGGCTCGAAGGCATGGACATTGCCGGGGAGTGAGGGCGCGTGGCCCGTTGGACTGGAAGAGTCGCGACCGTTCCCGAGCGTGGGCATCGTCGAGGGCGGGCCGGATCTGCTGGGGTTCCTGCATCATGCCTGGTGCAGCGACACCGAGGCCCGCGTGGCGGTGGTCGCCGTCCTGGGCGCGAGCATGGACATCCCACCCGAGGCCGTCGAGCTGCTGCGCCGGAAGCGGGTCCGCATCTTCCCACACCTGGACCCGAGCGGCACCGGGTTCGGCGCGTGCGTCCGTTGGGCGCGGCGACTGGCTCGGGCCGGGTGCGCCGTCGATGCGTTCAGCGTCGAGGGACTGCGCCGCTCGGATGGCGCGGCCGTGACCGACCTGTGCGACCTGGCCGCCGTGGGCGTCGATGACTGGGAACAGCACCGCCATGCCATCGATGCCGCGTTCGATTTCTGACCCGATGAAAGGACCGAGGACCATGCCAAGAGTGATTCCGATGGAGGAGATGGACGCCGGCGCCGCGGCCGACGCCCTGCCCGGCATCGAGGCGCACGCCCCGGCCCCGGCGACCACCGCGCCCGTGTACCCGCCCGTCGATTGGGACGCGCCGGAGGGAAATTCCACAAATTCCACAACTTCCACAAGGGGTTATAAGCAGACCGCGATCCTGCCTCCCGATTCGATCCTCATGGACTGGTTCGAGCGTCGCAAGGAGGTCTCGGAGGCTGCCGACTGCTTCATCGCCGGGGCGATCCTCCCGGTCGTGGGGGCGATCCTCGCGCGCAACGTCTGGTTCCCGTGGGATGGCAAGCAGTATCCCAACCTGTTCGTACTGCTGGCCGGGAAACCGGGCGACCGGAAATCGACCGAGATCAATGCGGTCGAGCGGTTCGCGAGGAGGCTTCTCCCGGCCGAGGCGTTCCTGCCGGACAGCTTCTCGCCCGAGACCCTGTTCGACGCCTACGAGGGCCGGTCGGACAAGCTCTGGGTCGCGCCCGATGCCAACCCAACCTTGACCGACTGGAGAAAGGAGTCGAACGGCGTCCGCGTCGCGTCGAGGTTCTTGAACCTGTACGACTGCCGCGGGCTGTCTGAGTCCTTCCGCCGCAACATACGAAAGGGAGACGAGGATCGCGGGCCCGCGCGCACCGTCGCGGAGACATCGACCAGCATCGTCTTTGGTGCGACGTTCAACATCGCGCGGTTCCAGGGGCAGGAGGTGCGGGCCGGGATGGCTCGGCGGTTCCTCTACTACGTCTCCGAGGGCATGGGGCGCATCGTCGTGCGTCCGCGATCCAGATCGGATGCGGAGATGGACGCCTTGCTTGAGCTGTTCCGGCTGCTCGGAGAGCTGCGCGGGGAGATCGACTTCTCCCGCGGTGCCGAGAAGGTCTGGCATCACATCCAGACCGAGAACCGCCGAGCGATGGACACCGCCGATCCCTTCGATGAGACGCTGCTCTCAAGGCTCGCGTCCGCGCCCATGCAGACCCTCCACGTTGCCATGATCTTCGAGGCGACAAGATGGGCCCGCAACGGGGGCGACTGGGACAACCACCGGGAGATCGAATCCGAGACGCTGGAGCTGGCCGACCAGCACGTTGCAGAGTGCCTCCGCGCCGCCGCCCACCTGGAGCGCATCGCGAACCGCGCCACGGCCGCGCAGGATGCCGAGATCCTGCTGGCCCATGTACGTCGCGACTTCAAGGCGAGTCGTGAAGACCCGAGGACGATCTACTGCACGCGGAGTGCGTTGACCTACCGCTACGCTCGCAACCCCGGTCGGAGCGGGTGGACACCCGATGATCTCTACTTGCGACTGCTCCCGGCTCTGGAGCGCATGGGGCAGACCCGGCTGGTACAGCGACGCACCGATACGAAGCCCGAGGTCTACGGCTTCAAGGTCGAGGCTCTGACCGTATAACCTCCCGTGGAACTTGTGGAAATTGTGGAAGTGCCTCCCGCTCAACCTCCCGTGGAAATTGTGGAACTTGTGGAAGAGCCTCGACCGCTGCGCCGCAACGCCGCGCCCAGGATGCCCGTGGAGGGCGTCCGAGCGGGCCGGGGGTATGGGGGGGGTGCCAAGGAGTCTCCTTGGCCAAATCGCCCCGGTCGGGTGACAAGCCCTTTGGCCGAATGGAGAGAGAGCCCTCGCGAAAACCCATGTCCGCCGTCCAACCCATGAAGAAGCACCAACCCGCCAACTCGTCCGCCGCCCCCGCGGCGCCGCGCTACGTCCGCTCGATCTCCGAGGCCGCCACGCATCTCGGCGTCAGCGAACGTCATGCCAGACGATTATTGGCATCAGACGATGCGCCGCGGCCGGACGCGAAGGGGCGCTACCGCACCGCCGATCTGGCCGAGTGCCGACGCCGGCTCGAGGATCGCCGCCGGGTCCAGCAATCCGATCCCGAGTTACTCGCGCTGAAGAAGGAACGACTGAAGATCAGCAACGCGCGCCAGCAGCTCCTCCTCGAGCGTGAGCGTGGCGCGCTCCTGCCGGCCGAGGCGGTGCGCCAGACCTGGGTCGGGGGCGTGGCGCGGCTGGTCGGCCTCCTCCGCACCGCGCTCGAGTGCGAGCTGCCGCCGATCCTGGCGGGGCGGTCGGCCGTCGATGTCCTACATGAACTGCAACGCGTGGTGGATCGCACCATCCGCACGATGGCCGGGGTTCTGCCCGATGGCGGGGCGCCCGCGCCGCCGCCGCCCGCGCCGCCCCCACCGCCATCCGCACCTTTGACCCGTAAACCGAAACCGAAGCACACATGAAACGCGAACTGAAACCGACCACCACCTGCACCCCGCCCGCCGCCGCCAAGCTGCTGGGCGTCTCCGAAACGAGCCTCCGGCAAATCCTGCGAGCTGCCGGCGCACCCAGGCCCGACGCCCGAGGCCGGATCGACGCCGCCGAGCTGGTCCGGTTCTGCGACGCGCTGCACCGCGCCGCCCGCCGGGCCGACAAGGATCTCGACCGCGCCACCCTGGCCGATATGCGCGCGCTCAAGACGATCCTCGAGATCGAGGACCGCACGTTGCGCGAAGCGATCCGTGCCGGGACGTTCCACCCACCCACCCGTGCCGAGCAGCGGAGGGAGATGGACGCGGGGTGGCGGCGCGCGTGGCGTCTCGCCGGCCGTGCTCGGTGACGCGCCCGAGGCGTCGCCCCTCTAGGACGCCCCGCGCCCGACACCCCAACCGCAGCGGCGGCTTGGTCGCGGGCCCGGCCTTTCTGATCTTCAGGAAGATAGGGCAAATTTGCCACATCTTCCCCGTGCCGTTGCCCGCCAACACTCTTCATCTGCACGCCTGCTCTTCGAACAGCGGGCGGAGCGTATCGGCGATCTGGTGGTAACCCTGATACGCGCGCGCGCGCGAGGGCGTGCAGGGGCATCCTGGCTCAAGAACGAGCCGTCTGCTGAGGCTCGTCCAGGGCGCGAATGACCTTGACCCCGTGGCATCGCACGCGCAGGGTCGGGGGCACGATGCAGTACGGACGCCCAAGTTTCGTCGCGCCGACATCGGGCGTGGCACACATACACACACACCAGGAGAATCGAAGTGAAACTGACCGTAAATGTAGACCAACGCGCCGCGCTCCGACGCGGCATCGACGCGCCCAACAGCACCGCGCAGATCGAGGTCGATCCGGCCGCCCTGCCACCGCCCGTCCGCGAGTGGCTTGCCACCCACCTGCGGGATGGGCACCGCGTCTCCACCGCGATCTCCATCGTGGCCCCGACCGTCGAGGGGCTGGTCGCCGCCGTCGAGGCGCAGCTCCAGCAGGAGGCCGACGAGCGCGCGAAGGAGGAAGCCCGCGCCGCCGCCGACGAACCCCTGCGCCGCGCGTGGATGGAGTATAGCGAGCGGGTGGTGGCCGACCCGAGCCTCATCAAGGCTGATGTGTTCGGCCGCTGCACCACCCTCGAGGGCGCCCCCGCCGGGCCGATGCGCCTGACCGGGGAGGCGCAACAAGTGCTGCTCCGCGTCGAGCGCGAGGCCCGCGAGCGCCGCACCGCGGAGGCCGAGGCCCGCGCCCGCGCCCGCCGCGACGCCCTGCTCGACGCCGCCGGGAGGTTTGGTGGCGCTACGACCCGCGCCCGGTTCGACGCCGGATACGCACCCGAGAGCGAGGTCGAGGATATCATCCGCGCCGCCGCCCTGCGCGAGCTGGGGCTCGAGGCGCCCGCCGAGCGGGACCGCGAGCAACCCTGGCGCACCCTGACCGACGAGCAGTTCGGCCGCCTACAGGCGTTCCGCGCCCGACTGCCCGAGGGTGCCGAGGTGAGCGCCGTGCGGAAGTGGAACGAGGACGAGGACGACGACGACGGCCGTCGTACCGCCGACGAGCTGCTCGTCGCCCGTGGGGAGTGGACCGTCTGCCCGCCGCTCGATGTGACCGTGACGGCCGAGGCCGCCCTGGACTGAAGCCCGATGCCCGTCGCCTCCGCTCGTCCTGGGCGGGGGCGGCGAGGCTGTGGCCGCGCGCGCCCCAGGATGCCCTGTGCGGCCTCGCCGGGGCCGGGGGGTACCAAGGTACCACCCCGCGGTTGCGCGGCCGTGGCGGCGGTCGGCCTCCGCGACCGGGCCGCCAGAGCACCACCCTCGAGGTCGGGCGTCGCGATCTCGACCGTGCCCAGGGCGGCCGGTTCCGGTGGTGCCGCGGCGCCCGTCGATGGGGGCGAGATGGGGCACCGGGGGCGCCGTGGAGGGCGTCGGATGCCCATCGCCGGGGGAAAGGTTGCTCGGCAAAACGTCCACGCAATGTCCACGCTACTCTTTTTTCTCCTGCCGCCGGCCGCCCGTCTGATGCGCGAAAACGCTTGATTCTACCTACGTTTTTGAGCGGGCGCGCCCAGCAGGATTCGAACCTGCGACCTACGGATTAGAAATCC
>JAEAME010002647.1_pt1 | contig 10134 bp, 7 predicted proteins | sample 8958731 | NCBI WGS metagenome assembly JAEAME01 (sample SAMN16933194, study PRJNA681113) | bioreactor sludge metagenome | isolation source: anerobic bioreactor sludge (Control) | place: India:Bengaluru | collected 2018-10-24
ATCCTGAGTGCGCACCAAAGCAATTCTATTTCTTTTGGCGGCACTCGCACATTTAGCTGAAAAAAAATCATTTCTGCTCTTTAAATCTTGTGTCCGATATGCATTGGCAAATAAAATTCCTTTCGCCAGCCTGTCGTTATCTTCACGCGAATAATCTTCAAGAATTTTCACCTCCAATTGCCTCAATTTTTCAAATCCGATTGCTTCATCATCTGTTCCTTCTACTTCTATAAAAAATTTTCCTTCCTCACTTTGAAAAACCATCTCACCATTTGATTCAGCATTATTATTTTCAAATCCTAACAGTTTTAAGCTTTTTGAAATAGCTTCTTCTAAAGGTTTTCCCTTTTCATACAACAGCCGTTTATAAAAACCAGCTTGAACTATTTTTGATTTCACAAGCTCTTTTTCTTTTAGCAACTCTTCAAATTTTAAATCGACTTGCAGTAGTTCTTTTTTAAATTTTAATTCGATCGGGAGTTCAAATGAGTTGTCATCAACCCAACCTGGAGCTGGCAAAGAATCTGTTAGGGGAATGGAGCTCTTATCCACTGGTTTCGGCGATGATTCTAAAGGTTTATTCACTGTTTTGGGTGGCGGGATCAAGGTCTTCTCAGCTTCAATTGGCTGCACTTTTAGAGCTTTGTCAATTTCAATAATTGACTTTAAGAATTTTTTTTCAATTGAAATACTCCGGTTGAAATTTGCAAAAGGCAGCAGAAGGATGGCACCGTTGGTTAATTTATTTTGTGCCAGCGCTCCAGCGATTTTTTCATCTGTCGTAAGAAAAAGAGGGTAGGTCAGCTTTTCATCAATTACAACTTTGCACTCTGATAAATTAGCAAAATCCTTCCAATAACCATTAATGATATCAGAGTTCGGAGCAAGTCGCATTACCTTTCCAGATACATTCACTGGTTTTAGCCGAAGAGGTATGGCGTCATAATTGCTATAAATATCAAATAGTCGAGTGACTTTTCTATTGCTGCCTTCATCCGAATATTTCCGCTCCCCAGAGTCGATATAAATTTCCTGAACCTCATTTAAAATAACAATTATGGTTTTATTAGAATTAAAAGCATTCAAAATTTCCCGTCGCCAGTGCTCTGCCTGCTCCTTCAAGGTAACAAAGAACGATTCAGACAGGGCAGGCTTTCCTTGAAACGTATTATCAGTCAGCTCATAATAAAAAGAAATATCCGGGAAAAAAACAATAATATCCCAATCTTGAAGCGATATTTTTGAGTCAAACCCAGTATTTTTGACCATATCACTTGCAATATTAATTCCAACAGCTAAAATTTTCGATTCAGCCATCTCAAGCTCCACTTTTCCTATTTCAGTAAAAAAGAAACATATTATCAATAGATGCAAGAGCCTGCCGTTGCTTAATTTAAAAAATGTAAAGTTTGAAACAAATAGACATGAAATATAACTGTCTTTTTTTTAAAATCTGTTTGAGGATTGGAATAGATTCTTAACAGAAAAACGGATTGAATGTTAAAATCGAATCAAAGCGCAGACTGAAAAAATGGCGGGAACTATTTTGGATTATAATAAGATTTGTTGTAAAGAATACCTTCGGCGTTGCTCAGCAAAAGCAGATCTACTGGCTGATGAACAGAATGGCCATGCGATATTAGCTTTGATGGCTATTGCCAGTTGGCGGATACCTCATTCCTATCCGCCAACTGACGGAAGACCATTCACTGAATTAAAAATTAAACGTAACTCCAACTGTCGCTGTCAAAAGATCGGTAGTCGATTGGCTTGGCGAATAGGTCACTGTGGTACCCTCTCGTATGATATCGCCTTCTTGCAGGTAAGTTGCCTCACCACCAAATAGATAGCGCACCCCAAGATCGATGTTAATCGAGTAGATGCCATCAGAATTATCCTTGTTGCCCTGGTAAACCCGAATCATCAAGCCACCACCGCCACCATAACTCAGCGCTGCATCATCGTAGTTCGTGGAGCTAATGTCATCAGCGTCCCAGTCATTATCCTTTATACTCGTTTCAGTCCATAGATAATGAAATCCCACAAGACCTTCAAAATAGGGTTTGACAACAGCATCGCGCGTGATCGGCTGAACGCGCGCCAGCAAATGTCCTGTAAAAATGTTATTTGTGGTTTCTACATCAACAACGACATCCGGGATAGTGGGGCTTAACTGCTCTTTTCTGGATTCAATTCCATAAATCAAGAAACCAATGGCTGCACCCAGTGCGACCGGGCTTCTCGGGATTTGATAATTAAAATGTCCCGATAATCCAAATCCAGTATGATCGACATTTTCTTTAAATTCAGCTTGCGGTAGTCCTACTGAAAGATTCAAACCAGCCTGAAATTGCGATTGCGCCCCAACCAGGGAAGCAGACACGAATAGCAATAAAAAACTCAGCGAAATCATTATTATAGTTTTCATCATTGTACTCCTTAAATTTATTTTGTTGAAATTTAATGTAACAATAGACGGAGCTTTTAAGAAAAAGTTTCTTTTTATAATGATGAAATTTTAAAAAGGCACAGTGAGAAAATCGACTGGAACGTTTTTGATTTTACAAAATTCCTTGTCAAGCATAGATACACTATTGGAGAAGTTACAAATGGCGGATGATTGGGAATTAAAATTTTACTCCTCCGATTGGCTGTTGGCTTATTTTAAATTATTAATTATCGAGATCAGTCGCTATCGAATAAAAGCCTAATATGCCTTTCTCAGCCAAAGGAAATCTGTGTTAACCGTTTGAAAAAGCAATCCCAAAGTCCAGAATTACTGTTTGATTGACGAGTAATACTCCTGCAAACTCATCACGGAAATCGCTTTACTATTCTTCTGTAATTCCCGAATCGCCTCCACCGCGGCAAAAGAAGCTGAAAGCGTGGTCAAGCAGGGGATGTTGTACTGAATCGCAGCGCGATCCATGGCATATTCATCGGAGCGAGAGGTTTTGCCGAGCGGAGTATTGATGATCATCTTAATTCTTCCATTGATAATATGATCCACCACGTTGGGGCGATCCTCGGTGATTTTAAAAATAGTTTCCGTTTCAATCCCGGCCTTGCGAAAGGCGTCTGCGGTTCCTCGGGTCGCTAAAATTTTAAATCCCAGATCATACAATTTGCGGGCGATTTTAGCGGCTTTTGGCTTATCAAAGTCATTGACGCTGATGAAAACATTTCCGTCCAGTGGCAGTTTGGTGCCAGCACTCAACATTGATTTCGCAAAAGCTAATCCGAAATTGGGGGCAATTCCCATCACCTCGCCAGTGGAGCGCATTTCTGGTCCCAGATGATTGTCCACGCCAGGAAACTTGGCGAAGGGAAAAACCGGGGTTTTCACAGAAACAATTTTGGGAATGATTTCCCGGGTGATCCCCAGATCTTTAAGTTTCTTACCAACCATGACCTTTGCAGCTATTTTAGCCAGCGGAGCGCCGGTCGCTTTGCTGACAAAAGGCACGGTACGCGATGCTCGTGGATTGACTTCCAGCACATAGAGGATATTATCTTTGATGGCGTACTGGATATTAATCAAGCCTTTTACCTGTAGTTTCAACGCCAGCATTCGGGTCTGCTCTCGCATCATCTCGAGGTGTTGCTTGGAAATCATGTAAGAAGGCAATACACAGGAGCTATCGCCAGAATGGATGCCAGCTTCTTCGATATGCTGCATGATGCCGCCAATAAAGACCTCTTCCCCATCGCACACGGCATCCACATCTACCTCAAACGCATCCTCCAGAAAATGGTCGATCAAAACGGGATGCCCTGGAGAGATGCGAGCCGCCCGTGTCATATAATTTTGCAATGCAATTTTATCATAAACGATCTCCATGGCGCGACCGCCAAGCACGTAAGACGGACGCAAGAGCACCGGAAAGCCAATTTCATTACTTACCTTCAGCGCTTCATCAACAGAGAAAGCGAGCCGGTGTTCCGGCTGACGAATGTTCAGTTGCTCGACCAATAGCCCAAATCGCTCCCGATCTTCTGCCAGATCTATGGAGTCTGGCGTGGTGCCGATGATTTTCACACCAGCATTTTCCAGGGGAATTGCCAGTTTCAATGGCGTCTGTCCACCAAATTGAACGACCACGCCCTCAGGCTGTTCGATGTCGATGACGTTCAAAATATCTTCAAAGGTTAGCGGCTCAAAATAAAGCTTATCGGCAATATCGTAATCCGTGCTCACCGTCTCCGGGTTGCAGTTGATCATAATAGTCTCAAACCCTTCTTCCCTGAAAGACATAATGGCATGAACGCAGCAGTAGTCAAATTCGATACCCTGTCCGATGCGGTTGGGTCCGCCGCCCAAAATGATAATCTTCTTTTTATCGCTCCGCACCACTTCATTTTCCTGTTCATAGGTAGAGTAATAATAAGGCGTGGAAGACTCGAACTCAGCAGCGCAGGTATCGACAGTTTTATAGACCGGATAAATGTCTTGTTTTTTTCTGAGTTGTTTAATTTTGTGTTCATCGCTGTTCAACAGCACAGCAAGCCGGCGATCGGAAATTCCCATCGCCTTCGCCCGATGTAGCAGATCGAAACTCAGCGTTTCGATCTGATCCCGAAAACTTGTGAGATTTCTTTCAAACAAAATGATTTCATGGATCTGTGAGATAAACCAGGGATCGATACCAGTGATTTCACTGATCTCCTTTTCACTCAATCCAGCTCGCAGCGCGGAGCCGAGCCAGAAGATTCTGCCGCCGGTCGCCTTTTTCAATTTCTTTCGAAGATTTTCGATGATCTCTCCAATAGAGAAGAAATCATTTTGACGCCCATTTTCAAAGATATAGGCAATATCATCCAGACCATAACGATCGATTTCAAGTGAGCGCAGGCCTTTGCCCAATGCCTCTTTGAAGGTCCTTCCAATGGACATGATTTCGCCGACAGATTTCATCTGGGTGCCAAGCGTGCGATCGGCTTTGGGAAATTTCCCCATATCCCAGCGGGGAATTTTGACCACAACATAATCGATGGTCGGCTCGAAACTGGCCGGCGTCTTTTGGGTAATGTCATTGGGAATTTCATCCAGCGTTAAACCGACTGCCAATTTCGCAGCAATCTTAGCAATGGGAAATCCAGTTGCTTTGGATGCCAATGCCGAGCTGCGGGAAACCCGGGGATTCATCTCAATGACTACCATCCGCCCATTTTGGGGATTGATAGCGAATTGAATATTTGATCCACCGGTATCGACGCCGATCTCACGAATAATTTTAATCGCCGCATCTCGCATGGCTTGATATTCTTTATCGGTCAAAGTTTGGGCTGGCGCAACCGTAATGCTGTCGCCAGTATGAATCCCCATAGGATCGACGTTCTCGATAGAGCAGATAATGACCACGTTGTCGTTCAAATCCCGCATGACTTCCAGCTCAAATTCTTTCCAGCCAACCACCGATTCCTCAATCAGCACTTCGCTGACCGGGCTCTGGTTCAAACCCCAGACAACTTTTTCTTTAAATTCTTCGATATTATACACTGTACTGCTGCCGGTGCCTCCCAGCGTAAAAGCTGGGCGGATAATTAATGGGAAAGCCGTTTCATTGACGATTGCCAGCGCTTCATCTAAATTATGGGCAAAGCCGCCCTGAGGTAGATCAAGCCCGATCTTTTCGATCGTCTGTTTAAATTTTTCCCGGCATTCTGCTTTTTGAATGGCTTCAAACCGGGCGCCAATCAGTTCGACACTATATTTTTTCAGCACACCCTGTTCGTGCAGCGCCGTCGCAATATTCAGGCTGGTTTGCCCTCCCATCGTTGGTAGCAGCGCATCGGGGCGTTCTTTTTCAATAATTTTAGAGACAAATTCAACTGTCAATGGCTCGATATAGGTTCGAAAAGCTAATTCAGGATCGGTCATAATCGTGGCAGGATTGCTATTCACCAGAATAACCTGGTAGCCTTCCTCGGTCAGTGCTCGACAGGCTTGCGTACCAGAGTAATCAAATTCACAAGCCTGTCCGATCACAATCGGTCCGGAGCCAATGAGCAGAATTTTATGAATATCGATTCGTTTGGGCAAATTCCTTCTCCAAAATTTATTTTTCAAACTGATGCCATCCCTTGGATCGATGGCATTAGTACTTACCAATTTAGATTTTTCCGGTATTAATCCTTTTCTTTTTCAAGGAAATCAATAAACTGCTTAAACAAATACAGCGAATCATGCGGTCCCGGCGACGCTTCGGGATGATATTGCACGGAAAAGATCGGCAGCCGTTTATGACGCATTCCCTCCAGCGTTCCATCATTTAAATTAATATGTGTCATTTCGAGGGCAGCCGGATTGAGTGATTCAATATCCACGGCAAATCCATGATTCTGAGCGGTAATTTCGATTTTGCCGGTTTTCAGATTTTTTACCGGGTGATTGGCGCCATGATGTCCGAATTTTAATTTGAAAGTCTTTCCGCCAAACGCCAAACCGAGGATCTGATGTCCCAAACAAATGCCAAAAATTGGCTTTGTGCCAATCAGCTTTTTGACGTTTTCTATAGCATATTCCACAGCAGCCGGATCACCCGGACCATTGGAAAGGAAAATACCGTGCGGATTCAATTTCAGGACCTTTTCTGCTGTCGTATCTGCTGGAACAATTATTAGTTGACAATCGAGCGAGGCGAGGCATCTCAAGATGTTATTCTTGATTCCAAAATCATAAACTACAACTCGATATTTAGATTTTTTATTCCGACCTTTTTGATATTTTCTAAATTCTTCAGATTGCCATTGTGGCTTGCAGCCTTCCTCCCAGGTAAAAACGTCATTTCGTGTCACATCCTTTACCAAGTCACGTCCCTCAAGACCTGGCGATGCTTTCACCTTTTGTAGCAGACTATCAGGATTTAAATCCAGATTCGATATAATACCTTTCATTGCCCCTTTATCACGAATATGCCGCGTCAAAGCTCGGGTATCGACACCCTCGATGGCAACGATGTGGTTTTCGATTAAAAAATCCTGAAGATTTAATTCGGATCGCCAATTGCTGGGATAGGAACAAAATTCTTTAAGAATAAATCCGGAGAGAGCTGGTTTTATCGCTTCATAATCATCAGCATTCAGCCCATAATTGCCAATGTGCGGATAGGTCATGGTGACCAATTGACCACAGTAAGAAGGATCGGTCAGTATTTCTTGATAGCCGGCCATCGACGTATTGAAAACAACTTCACCAAAAGCTTCTCCCTCACTGCCGATCGAAGTTCCCCAGAAAATTCTTCCATCTTCTAATACTAAAACAGCTTTCTTCTTTTGATCCAATATTAACTTCCTGTAAATAATTTTAACTACATACAAATCACCCCAGGTATCCGAAGATACTGGGGCGTAAACTTTTGCATAAATTATACCAGTTTTTCTGGTGACTGGTTGATCACGCGATGCGCCATAGGCGCATCTTGTCAATAGGCGGATCAATCCATCATGGCAATCTTATCTTCCAGACTTCTAACCAGGTCATCGTGTCTCAATGGATTCATCAAATCGATCCAATAAATCTGGTATTTTCCCGTTCGATTTGAATGAAAAATAATTTTTCTTTTATCCGGCGAAAAGCTGGGATAGCTTTCCTGCGCCGGATCATTGGTAAGCTGGGTCACTTCTTTGGTGACAGGATCCAGCATGAAAATCTCGTAGTTATCGTTGATATCGGCAAAGAAGGTGATCATCTTTCCATCATGAGAAAAATGTGGCGCGCCACAATTTCCTTTCATGAAGGAAAGCTGCTCTACCATACTCCCTTTCAAATCCATGCGATAAATCTGGTGAGTGCCAGATCGATCCGAAGTAAACAGCACCCATTTTCCATTGGCTGATACTGAAGGAGAGCCATCATCAGCCTCATTTTGCGTCAAACGTAATAGAGAAGAATTCTTAAAGTCGCAAAAATAGATGTCACTCCATCTTTCGTGAAAAGAAACTTCACGCAAGTCATCTCGCTCTGACACAAAAACGATTTGTTCGCCGCTCCCCACCAGCGCTGGATACCAGTCATCTGCCTCATTCTCCACGATACGGGCAGCATTTCCAGCAGCGATATCCATCAGATAGATATTGCGGGTTTTATCCAGACGTCCTTTGTGCAGTGAGTCATCCCGCGTCGATGTAAACGCAATGATATTATTATCCGCTCCAAAGACTGGCATTTCGTCCTGGGCTTCATGATTGGTAAGGCGAACAGCACGGGCGCCATCAGCGTCCATTAGATAAATCTCCCAATTGCCATCTCGGTCCGATTGAAAGGCAATTCGGTTATCGTCAGGGCTGAAGCAGGGAAAAGCATTGTTGTAATCGCCACTGGTCAATGGATAAATCGGATAGGGCTGCCCCATTTGAACTCGAATTTCTTCCACATATTCATCGCCGGTTTCACTTTTTAAAATTTCAAGATATTCGGTGTAGCCCTCTTTGATGCGATTTTTTTTAAACAATAAATTTGCCCGGAGCAATTTTGCTGGATTCAGTTTTGGATCAAGCCCCAGCGCCGTATCGACTGTTACGAGCGCATAATCAATACTGTCCAATTCCAGATACACTTTACTCAGCTTGTAGTAAACATTGGGATCTTTGGGATTGTCTTTCAGCTCTTGAAGCAAAAAACTCAAATTGGTTTGCGGCGAAGCGAGGCTGACTTCCTTTACTGTTTTTTTTGCAGAGCTACACCCCATAATCAAAAGGAGGCTCATAATTCCCCACCACAGCGCCGCTTTTTTTGCTCGGTTGTCGTTCATGATGCAAATCCTTTCAGCAAAAATTAAACCTTTTTTTCACGCTAGAAATTATTACCAGCTACGATCACCAAAACATTCAGCTTGCTAATTATAATCATTTTTTTTGAAATTGTCAAAGCTTTTTATGTTAAAATGTTGTCACCTCAAAAACATAGGTAAAATGTCGTCTTGCTTTATAAAAAAGGACAGAATGCCATCTTCTTCTGCATCAGCAAAAGGTCAAAATTAAGTTGCTCAGCCATACTGATCTTTTTTTTGTCACTCATTCTATTCCTGATTCTCGTTCTTCTCCTTTTTATCTTTGTTCGAAGAACGATCCTGGTTTTTCAATTGTTCGGCCATATCATCCAGCTTTTTTTCCACCGCGCCAAATACTGTCCCGTTGGGAAATTTTCCATTCTTTTGCCGCTTTCCCGCTTTTATGCCGGTCAATATTTCGATGCCTTCATCAATCGTGGAAACGGGATAAATATGGAATTTCCCATTTTTAACCGCTTCAATAACCTGGTCATTTAACATCAAATTGATGACATTCGTTTGGGGAATGAGCACACCTTGTTCGCCAGTCAGCCCCTTCACTTTACAAATATTGTAAAATCCTTCAATCTTTTCATTCACTCCGCCAATAGGCTGAATTTCTCCCATTTGATTGACCGAGCCAGTTACGGCAATGCCCTGCTTGATTGGAAATTCCGATAAGCTTGATAATATGGCATACAGCTCAGTGGAAGAAGCGCTATCCCCCTCTATTCCCTCATAGCTCTGTTCAAATGTAATGCTCGCCGACATTGAAATTTGCCGTTCCTGACCGAATTTGCCATTCAAATATCCCGAGAGAATCAGGACGCCCTTATTGTACACCGGTCCGGTCATCTTTACTTCTCGATCAATAGAAATAACGCCACTCCGCCCCAAATAGGTCCGCACCGAAATCCGGTTGGGTTTCCCAAAAGCGTAGTCTCCAGTGCTGATAACGGAAAGCCCATTCACCTGACCAACCGCTTCACCTGTCGTGTTAATAAAAAGCGTTCCATTTTCAAACATATCCTGAACGCGAGTTTCATATTTATTTAATCGATACTTCATGGTTTCAATTGCGGTTTTAACATCCTCTTCGGTCACGAGCGGATGTTCCTTTTTGCCAGCCCAGTAATGGGCTTGGATGAGCAAATCGTGGATGTCGGAAAAACGGGCTGATATTTTGCTTTGATTGTCCGTTAATTTCACCCCATATTCGACAACCCGACTGACAGCGGCAGCATCAAAATTTTTGAGTTTTTCTTTTTCACACTGATTATGAATGAAACGAGCATAATTCATAATATTCTTTTTAAACTTTTATTATGAATTTAATGAATTATTTCTCTAGAATTTTTTCATG
>JAEAME010002652.1_pt1 | contig 10117 bp, 8 predicted proteins | sample 8958731 | NCBI WGS metagenome assembly JAEAME01 (sample SAMN16933194, study PRJNA681113) | bioreactor sludge metagenome | isolation source: anerobic bioreactor sludge (Control) | place: India:Bengaluru | collected 2018-10-24
ATCCCCGATGTCGAGAGAAACCAATTCGCCGGCCCGGAGTCCGGCGCCGTATAGTAACTCGAGAATGGCTCTGTCGCGCTTTCCGAGGATGGTATCAATATCCGGCGCTTCGACAAGTTTCGTTACCGCATCGATGGTCAGATAATCGGGCAAACGTTTTTCAAGCTTCGGAGAGGAAACAATCCTGGCCGGATTGGATCGGATGGCATCCTGCGCGGCCAGATATTTCATGAATGAGCGGACTGTTGCCAGCTTTCTTGCCACCGATGATTTCCTGTTGGATTTTTGATACAGGGCGCCCAGGAATTCACGAATAGTGATGTTGTCGATCTGCTCCAGGTCGGGTGCCGGACGCTTCTCTCCTTCCGGAGTGGTGGTCAGAAAAGAAAGGAACTGTTCAAGATCAGAGGCATAGTTGCGAACGGTATGCGCAGAAGCGTTCCGTTGATAGCGAAGGTACTCGAGAAATTTTTCCACCCAGGAACCAAGCGCATCTGCCATTTTACCCCCGCGGGCAGTTGTCGTACTTTCACATTTTCAACAACTCTATCCACTCGTTCATCTGTTCCAGCGCCTCCCGGACCTGAACGCGATGCCTTTCCTTCCTGTCCCTGCAGTATAGCTTGGATCCAACCGTTATTTCCGGCAGAATGCCGAAGTTCATGTTGACGGGCTGGAAGTTTTCCGGGGCGGCATGGGAAATGTAGTGCACGAGGCTGCCGCAAGCCGTAAATCGCGGCGGGGATAAAGCGTCGCGGCCTTGCGCAAGACGAGCGGCATTGATGCCGGCCAGTAGCCCGGTGGCGATGGATTCCATATATCCCTCAACGCCGCAGATTTGACCGGCGAAAAAGAGGTCCGGCTTTTTCCAGGCCTGGAGCGATGGGGATAATAATCCGGGAGACTGGATATACGTGTTCCTATGAATCTGTCCGAAACGGACAAACTCAGCATTCGCGAGGCCCGGGATCATGCGAAAAATCCGATTCTGCTCCGAAAATTTCATATGGTTCTGGAATCCCACCAGATTATAGCAGTCAGCCATGAGATTCTCGAGCCGCAGCTGAACCGCTGCGTATGGGCGCCTTCCCGTGCGCGGATCTGTCAAGCCCACCGGTTTCATCGGGCCGAAGCGCAGCGTATCCACTCCCCGGCGCGCCAATTCTTCGAGCGGCAGGCATCCCTCGAAATACGAATCTTTTTCAAACGACCTCAACGGCGCCGGTTCGGCACTCGACAGAGCATCGAAAAAGCGGAGATATTCTTCTTTCGAGAGAGGGGCATTCAGATAATCTTCTCCTCCCTTTCCGTATCGCGACGCCGCAAACAGTATGGACCGATCAAGCGTGCCGGCATCGACAATCGGGGAAATGGCGTCGCTGAAATAAAGGTTCTGCCTTCCTGTAAAGCGGACGATCGACTCCGCCAAAGAATCGGAAGTCAGCGGGCCACTGGCGACAACGGTAATGCCCTCACGCGGCAGTTCCGTAATTTCCTCCCTCAGAACGGTGATCCGCGGGATGCGCACGATCTCCTCGGTTACGCGGCGGCAGAACAGGCTTCTGTCGACAGCCAAGGCATGGCCGGCCGGGACTTTTGCTTCATCGGCGATGCGCATCAGCAGGCTGTCCAGACGGCGCAGTTCCTGTTTGAGAAGGTAAGGCGCCGTACCCGGAAGATCGGATTTGAGTGAGTTGCTGCAGACAAGTTCTGCGAACTGATCCGTCGTATGCGCCGGCGTGCTCACCGCCGGCCGCATTTCGCAGAGGCAAACATTTATGTCCCTGCGCGCAATCTGCCAAGCAGCCTCTGAACCCGCCAGTCCTCCGCCTATCACAGTAACAACTCGATTCATTCCAGGATTCTATCAGATTTCATACGCCGGATTTCGGATTCCCTGAAATATCGCTGGCCAGCCTTCACATGCTCGGCTATCATTTCGGTTTTCTGAGATCCATATGACTGAAGCCGCACGTCAGGCAAACCGCTGGATCGTTTCCCTTTCGGTTGTATTCGCAACGTTTATGGAGGTTCTGGACACGACCGTAGTGAACGTATCGCTGCCCCACATCGCCGGCTCAATGTCGGCAACGGTCGAGGAAGGAACGTGGACGCTGACATCCTATCTGGTTGCAAATGCCATTATTCTTCCGATGACAGGATGGCTCTCGCGGGAATTCGGACGCAAGCGGCTCCTCCTGACGGCAATTATCGGTTTTACGACCGCTTCATTCCTCTGCGGGCTCGCGCCGACCCTCACCAGTCTGCTCATTTTCCGCGTCGTGCAGGGGGCCTGCGGCGGAACGATGCAGCCTTTGTCGCAGGCAATAATGCTCGAAGCCTTTCCCCCGGAGGAGCGCGGAAAGGCAATGGCGGCGTGGGCCGTGTGCATCGTTACCGCACCGATCCTCGGTCCGGTAATCGGCGGATGGCTGACGGACACCTACAGCTGGCGCTGGATTTTCTACATAAACATCCCTGTCGGCATCGTCTCTTTTGCAATGGCAAAAGTGTTCGTCTACGATCCCCACTATCTGCAGGGAAAGCCCGAAAGAGTCGACTATTGGGGATTGGGCATGCTGGCCGTCGGGATGGGGGCTCTGCAGATCATGCTCGACAAAGGCCAGCAGGAAGACTGGTTTTCGTCAAACATGATCACCGTCCTGGCAAATATCGCCGCGGTGCTGCTGCTGGCTTTCATCATTCACGAGTTTTACACAAAGAATCCTATTATCGACCTGCACGTGTTCAAAGACGGCACGTACGCCATCGGCGTGTTTCTGATCACGGCCGTGGGATTTATTCTGTACGGAAGCCTCGTTCTTCTACCCATCATCCTCCAGACACTCCTCGGATATCCGGCGCTGCAATCCGGCATCGCAATGGCGCCCAGGGGGTTTGGCTCGCTGCTCTTTATGCCCGTGGTGGGCCTCGCAATGGGACGTATCGGCGCCCGCAAGATGCTCTTCGCGGGCATCATGCTTTGCTCGCTCACTCTCCTGTGGTTTGGAATCCTGAACCTGAACGCCGGCTATTGGGATTTCTTCTGGCCCCAGTTTTTCCAGGGCATTGCCATGAGCCTGCTGTTCGTGCCTTTGACGACCATTGCCATGGACGCTATTCCCAGGCGGGAGATGGGCAACGCAACCAGTCTCTACAACCTCATGCGCAACATCGGGGGGAGCATCGGGATTGCGACGGCCGCAACCATGCTGGAAAGGAAACGCCAGGCATACACGAACATCCTCGGCACCCACATCACGGGCTATGGACTTAAATCGCAGCAATGGCTGCAGCAAATGCGTTCTGCATTGATGTCAGCCGGCTCCGACCCCGTTACCGCAGGGCAGCGCGCAAATGCGCTCGCGTTCGGCCTGGTTCAGCGCCAGGCGACCATGCTCTCATTCATCAGACTCAATCAGGTGTTCGGCCTTTTATTCCTTATCTGCCTCCCTCTGGTCTTTTTTATGCGCCCTCCCCGGACATCAAAAACTTCCCCCGCCGGAGCATCTCACTGAACTCATTTTCCGGCTCGTGAAACTTGCAGCGCATCACAGCATCTATACGGATGCACGGCTCCCGCAGCCTTGAGTTCCAAGCGGGACGTCACGCCGGCAAAGGAGATTCGCATGCGAAAGTCACTGCTCGGAGTTGCCTTGATACTCTTGATCCCCATGGCCGCAATCGCGCAGGCCGGTTATCCCAAAGCCGACCTGTTCGGGGGCTATTCCTATTTCAGGGCCAATCCGGATGAAATGAACTTGAGCGGCTGGAACGGATCGGTAACGGCCAACGTCACAGACTGGTTTGGCGTGGAAGGCGATTTCAGCGGACACTATGGATCTCCGAGGATTTTGGGATTCCAGGTCCCATATGTCGACGTCAGTTCGCATACATTTATGGGGGGACCCAAGCTGACCTATCGGTCGTCCAAATCGGTTGCGCCATTTGCCCACTTTCTGATTGGGGCCGCACGCGCAAGCACCGGAGCCTATGGATACAGCGTTTCCAACACCGCTCTGGCAACCGTGATCGGCGGAGGCATCGACATCAACCTGAGCGAATCCCTGGCAATTCGAGCGGTCCAGGCGGATTATCTAATGACCCGCTTTCATACGGGCCCTCAGATCTTTTTCAGCGGATTGGATGATCGACAGAACAATTTCAGGTTTTCCGCCGGAATTGTTTTCAAGCTCGGCAACTGAACGTTTTTTTAGCTCATCCAGACGCTGCGGGAGCGGGGACCGTCGAACTCGCAGAAATAGACCGCCTGCCACGTGCCGAGCCGCAGTTGCCCGTCTTCTACAATAATCCGAACCGACGATCCCATCATGCTTGCCTTGACGTGGGCCGCGGCATTTCCTTCGCAGTGTCTGTAATTCGCATGCCAGGGGATGGCCTTTTCCAAAGCATCCGCGATATCCGAAGTTACGTCCGGATCCGCATTCTCATTTATTGTGATTCCGGCGGTGGTGTGCGGCACGAAGACGGTTATCGTCCCATTCTTCAGGCCAAGACCGGACACCGCCGACTGGACTTCCCGGGTGATATCCACAAACTGGGTGTGCGTCTGAGTTTGAACCGAAATGACTTTCATGATGATTTCCTCAAAAAATTGAGCGTTGTCCGGTGAGGATTGGCTGGATATCTGATTTCAGATTCCAAATTCCGGATAAATATTTAGGAACGCAGTCCGGCATCTGCGTTCCGATATTTGTCATCCACAGAAATATAATCCAGTTCAAAGCATCAATACCAGGTCCGCAGGTATTTAAGCCGCATTATTCATGAAGGTTCATAGCGAGGAGGCACAGATGAGCATGGGTACGCTGCCTCGCTGACCCCAGCGCCGCAGAGAATCCCACAGGCATACTCCACCGTGCGTCGAGGAACCCCGCGGAGGGTGAAGAAGCGGATCGCCTCCGCAGTGGAAGTTTCATGAATAGCACGGATTCATATCATGGCTGGCCGAGGCGGGAAGGCGCCATTGCGGTGTCGCGCTGCAAATAGCGCGCCCCGACAAGCCAGAGCACTCCCGCGGCGAGGAACATAAAGCCGACCACAAAGAAGGACTTGTTCATGTCCCCGTACCAGTCGTTCAGGAATCCTATGACGACTGGCGAAATGACGTCTCCAAAAGCATGGATGACAAAAATGTTCAAGGCGAAGGCCGCCGCGCGCATGGAGGGGTGGGTGACATTGGCCAAAATTGTATTCGTCGGGCCCGTGTTGAAAAAAAGGCAGAAGCAGGCGAAAAAAATCATCACCCAAATTGCCCATGGAAAAGGAGCCCGGAGCGCCGCGAGAAAGACCGGAAAGCCGGCGATCATCGCTGTGCCGGAAACAAGGAAATAGGATCCTGGGAAACGGTCGCGAAGCCTGTCTCCCGCAATCCCTCCAAGGAGCGTGGCGATAAGCCCTGCGACCGCGGTAATTGCGCCGAAAATTATGGTGGAATTCACGGGAGCACCGGGCCGGTTTTCAAGATAGTATGGCATCCAGAACGCAATTCCCCCGATCGCAAAAGTCATCGCCGTCTGTCCCAGCGTGCACAGGACGTAAGACGGCGTCCGCACCATAATCCAGTAATCCCTCCATCTTACGGACGCAGGCTTGCCCGATTCGCCGAAATCAGGATCCCCCCGAGGAGGCTCTTTCATCACAAGACTCTGCAGTCCGAGCAAAATGCCGGGCACCGTCACCAGGAAAAAAGCCCAGCGCCAGCTTTCGTGCTGCAGCCCGGTCCAGCCGGATCCCCATTCCCCTATATTCGAATTCGCAACCAACCCGCCCAGGACGTAGCCAAGAGCACTTCCAACCGGTATGGCCACATAAAACCAGGCCATGACCTTGCCCCTAACTTTCAGGGGGAACATGTCGGAGATCATGGCAGGGGCCACGGGTCCGTAGGCCGCTTCCCCGACTCCAACGAAGCAGCGCGTCAGCAGGAGCATGATGAATGTGTGCGCAATCCCGGAACCGCCGCTGGCCAGGCTCCAGAAAATCACGCCCAGCGCAACCAGCCCCCAGCGCGATCGCTTTTCCGCCAGCCGCGCGAAAACCGGCGCGCCGATCATGTAGGTCAACATGAACGCGGTCCCTAAAAGGCCTAACAAGGCATCTTCAGGTTTGAATCCCAGCTGGTTCTGAAACCAACGGATCACGAAGTCTAATGCTTCGCTTCCCGTAGAACCGACTTCCCCGTTCTGACCGAAAAAAGTCTTCTTGATCGGCCCGATCACCGCCGACAGGACCTGGCGATCGACATAATTAAAAAGGTTGATCAGCAGCAGCAGCGCCAGAGCAGGTTTGGCGCCGGCGAATTTTTGCTCAGAACCTTCAACCAAGCCTGAATTCATAAGCCTCCTGCGGCCTGCCTGCTGCGCCAATCATTGCACACATTAACCAAATTCGACAGCAACAACGGATCGAATCACATCCGTGGGAACGCTTCTCCGGAGAAGCCTGGTTCTGACATCCGGGGTTTAACCCGCATTTCTCACGGGCTTTCTGCTGCGGCGGCGGATCCGGGCATATCTACTTCGTTGCGCTCCGTCGGGCTCCTCGACGTACTGTTGAGTACGCCTGCGGGGCCCTCGGTCGCGCGCCTTGTATCCATGCGCGTCTGCGCCGCCTCGCTACGAAATCCCGTGAGAAATGCGGGTTAACGCCGGCTATTTTAGATTTGCGGCGGCTGTGGGACAATGAATCTTTGAAGCAAATGTCTATTGGAACAAAAAGGAGACGGCATGGACGAGGTCGATAAGATCCGGAATGAAATCAATCAGGTGGATGAGCGTATTCTCGAAGCCCTGGCGAACCGGCGTAAACTCGCCGAACAGATCATACAGGCTAAAGAGATCGCGGGAACGCCTATACGCGACTCTTCGAGAGAAGAGCGCCTGCTGGCCGATCTCATCACCAAGGGGCGAAACCGGGGACTGGACGCGCACCTTGTTACCCGTGTGTTTCATGAAATTATCGACGATTCCATCCGCTCCCAGCAGCTTCACCTGCTCGATTACGGCAAAGCCGGTTTGAGCCGCGTGGCGTTTCAGGGAATCCAGGGAGCCTACAGCGAACTGGCCGGACGCAAACACTTCGCCCCCTATCTGGACAGGACCGTATTCACGGGAGTCGAAACCCTGGAGCAGGTTGTAAATGCTGTAGAGGACGGGGACGTCGAATACGGACTTCTACCGGTGGAAAACACGACGGCGGGAAGCATGAACGAAGTATATGACCTGCTCTCCGTCGCGCAACTCTCCATCGTCGGCGAAGAGGTTCTGCGCGTGGAACACTGTCTGCTTACGGCTGACGACGTGCCGCTCGCCGGCATCCGGCAGATCTATTCCCATCCGCAGGCTCTGGCCGAGTGCATGAAATTCGTGGCGAAGCTGCCGAACTGCCAGGCCATGCCCTATGCCGACTCCGCCATGGCCGTAAAAAAGGTCAGCGACGAGAAAAGCTCAGGCATTGCGGCCATCGGCAGCGAAGAGGCCGGGAAGCTCTATGGATTGAAAGTGCTGCGCCGCAATATTGAAGATCAGCAGAACAATTTCACTCGTTTCCTCATCCTTGCCAGGAAGCCGGCGACAATCGATCTGCGGATTCCCTGCAAAACGTCGCTGATCATGGCGACGCCGCACGAAGAGGGATCGCTGCTGAAAGCCTTGAGCCTGCTGCACGAGTATAAAATCAACCTTACCAAGCTCGAAAGCCGGCCGATCCCGGGAATGCCCTTTCAGTACATCTTCTATATCGATTTTGAAGGGAACACGGCCGAAGGACGTATCGCGGAGGCGATTGAGAAACTGCGTACGGCCACGACTTCGCTCAAAGTCCTCGGATCGTATCCTGCACAACACCGCGCAAAAACGTCTCCCCGTGTGGAGGTTCTTGCCGGCGGGGCGCCGGAAGTAATCGAGGAACCCCCGGAGCAGCCCGCGGCAAGGAAGGAAAAAGTAGGGTACAAACTTGCAAGCCGCGATCACAAGCCCGATGACACTATCATCGATGTGCGCGGCGTCAGGATCGGCGGTCCCGGATTCGTCGTGATTGCCGGGCCATGCGCCGTGGAATCGCCGGAACAGATCCTAAAATGCGCCCGCTATGTCCGGGAATGCGGTGGCGCACTCCTGCGTGGCGGCTGCTTCAAGCCGCGCACATCTCCCTACAGCTTCCAGGGACTCGGTTTTGAGGGGTTGCAGATGCTGGCGGATGCGGGCAGAGAATACGATCTGCCGATAGTGACGGAAGTCCTGTCCCCGGCAGACGTGGAGCCGGTGGCGCGCTACGCAGACGTCCTGCAGATCGGGGCGCGCAACATGCAGAATTTCAGCCTGCTCAGCGAAGCCGGCCGTTCCAACCGGCCGGTGCTGCTGAAACGCGGAATGATGTCCACCATGGACGAGTTTTTAAATGCAGCCGAATACATACTCGACCGAGGCAATCACCAGGTGATTCTGTGTGAGCGCGGCATCCGGACTTTCGAAACAGCAACGCGCAACACCCTTGACCTTGGATCTATCCCCATCCTTAGACGGCTAACCCATCTGCCGATTCTGGTGGATCCGTCTCATGCCGCCGGCAGGCGGGAATTGGTGATTCCGCTGGCTCTTGCAGCTCATGCCGTGGGGCCGCACGGGTTGATTGTGGAAATGCATCCGGAGCCTGAAAAGGCTCTCAGCGACGGCCCTCAGGCGCTGCACTTTTCCGAATTCGCCGATCTGATGCGGCGCATTTACCAGGGATAGCCGCAATATTTACCTCAAATCGGCACACGTCGGTATCGGAATCGCTATCGGGATCGGCATCGCCATCCGCAATCGGCTTCTGAATTTGAACGAGCAGGTACTTACTCGATTAATACAAATGCAATCAGTTTAACAAAGCCGGTTTTGAACCGCAGAATGTCGAATGCAGAATGCAGAATATCGAAGTGCCCGCCATAAAAATTGCTGTTCAGCATTCCGCATTCGACATCCTGTGGTTCGATATTCATTTATGGACATTCCACATTCTAATTACCCCCGGACAACGGCATTGCTGCGGCGTTCCCGCTCAACGGTGGAGGTCGGACTCATACCGTAGTTGTGGCCGGGAAGAACCACCGTGTCCCCGGGGAGCGTATAAAGCTTCGAACGAATGGAATATTCAAGCTCCGCATAGGAGCCTCCGGGAAAATCCGTTCTGCCAACCGATCCCACAAACAGCGTGTCTCCGGTGAAGACCATACCATCCAGATAGAGACACATTCCCCCGGGGGTGTGGCCGGGCGTGTGAATGACTTTCAAGGCTATGCCCCCTACCCGGATCAGGTTCCCGTCGGCTACAAGGATGTCCGCCCGCGGAGGCTCCTCGGCTCCAAACATATCGAGGATATCCGGGGGCGTGTCGAGAAGGCCTTCGGCATCCGCTTCGTGAATGACGACCTTCGCACCGGTTCGCTCCGCCATCTCCCGGTTTCCCATGGAGTGGTCGATGTGACAATGAGTGTTGACTATATATTTGATGGTCAAGTCGTGCGCCTTCGCTTCTTTGAGCAAAAGGTCATGGTCGGCCGATGGGTCAATGAAGAGTCCTTCCTTGGCCTGCTCGTCTGCAACCAGATAGCTGAAAATGCTGAAATTACCCACTTCAATTTGCCTTATGATCACTGGCTATTCTCCATTCCGCTGTTTCGCCTAAACATCATACTGTATCCGACGGAATTATTCATGAGACAGGAGTCAGGTTTCAGGTGCCAGGTTTCAGGTGCTAGGTGCTAGGTTCCAGGTGCCAGGTTTCAAGTTTCAGGTTACAGACACCTGGCACCTGTAACCTGTAACCTGAAACCTGTAACTTGTAGCTTGTGGTCGGAAGCCTGAATCCAATGATTTTTATTCTCCGGCTGCCGATATCTGATAGTATAGAGGTTGAAGAAAGCGAAATATGAGAAACGGTTTTGGCAGGTATTATTATTGCTCCTATGAGGCCGGCCCCTGAAGGCTGCGTCTTTGCTTTCTTTGCGCATTTCAGAAAGAAAAACGCGGCCCACCATGAAATTGGCGGGCCGTTCGCATTTATGGAGACGGAATATGATCATCAGCTGTGAGACCAAGGCCACGGACCCGCC
>JAEAME010002653.1_pt1 | contig 10117 bp, 8 predicted proteins | sample 8958731 | NCBI WGS metagenome assembly JAEAME01 (sample SAMN16933194, study PRJNA681113) | bioreactor sludge metagenome | isolation source: anerobic bioreactor sludge (Control) | place: India:Bengaluru | collected 2018-10-24
ACCAGCATCCAGGAACGAATCCGCGCCTGGCAAAAGCAAAGAGAAGATAACGTTTTCGGTGCTTCAATTCCGGTCGATTCGACCAATGCAGCGTCTGCCGGCTGGCTCTGTTCCATCCAGTCCGATTCGAGCCACCGCGGCATTCTCCAGATCACGGAAGACCAGTATTTCGATCTGGTCGATCAATCCGGCCGCATGCTTCGATCCGATAAACGCGGCGCCATCGATGCCGATCTTGCCCCTATCCTCCTGCGCATCGGCGCCAATCCGGAAGCCTGGATCGACACCATTTCCCGTTTCGAATCCAGATTCAGGCTGGCAGCCGGATTGCTGTCCAGTCTGCGTAATTTCGCGGATCAAATCGGAAGGTGCTGGTTGGTTGGTCTTGCTGCGGCGCGGGCTGTATTTGTGACTCCGGCTAAACAGTCGATTTGATGCCTATTCCCGCTGTGATCCCTGTATGAAATAACCGGTGCGGTCTTTGAACGCCGTTGAATGCCTTCGGCGCAACACAGACATTCTTCGATCTAATCGGGCTCGGCATATTAACTCTCGCCTGCGTATTCTGCCGCTATGCATTACCATCTTCCAATATTTTTCAGAAGCATTGAGGCCTGAATCCGGTCCAGCTCAGGATCTGATGCAAATCTGAGTCCGCAAAGTCAGAGTCAGGAGTCGGCAGTCTGGATTCAGGAGTCAGAGTAAAAACAGTGGGTGTCCACGCTTTGGTTGGTGGTTGGTGGTTGGTGGTTGGTGGTGTCCACGCTTTCACGCTTTATTTAGAAGTCCGCTCAACTCAAAAAGCGGACAGGTTTTTGTCCGCACCCATGTCCGCTGAAATGCATATTTCCCTTGCTTTTAGTAGGGCGTGTCAGGAGATCTGAATTTATGATCTGTTCCGGATACGTTTATAGTCGAAACAGGTTCTTTTCAAATCCTAAATAGAGAAGTACTGCCCAAAGGATACAAAGCATGAATATGAATTGCTTCGCCCTTTTCTTTGAGATAGCCCATCGAATAAAGCTTCCATAGCCAAACCAAATCATTCCGCCAAAGAGCGGATAATATACCAATTCTCCAAAGTACGGCTCATAAATCAGCTGAGATATTATCCACGCCGGAAATGTCAAACAAGCAAGCGCTTTCCAAGTTGCGCTACTGCCTACCTTGATAATTTGCGGACCGGATCGGAGTTCGTACTGGTTATCTTGATCTGGTTCAAAACTTGCGACAAATAGTAATCCATTAATGTAGATAAACATTACCAAAAACAATAATCCGCAAAAAATGACCTTAGCTTTTTCACAATCACTCATTTTTAATTCCCACACTGATCATTCATAAGCGACTTCCATGCCTGGTCAGCATTCAGATTTGCTGTAGTATAGCCAGCGCTTTCAGCGATTCTAAGCAGATCAACATGATCCAGATTTTTCTCCCTGATACCAGAGGTCCTCTCTAGATGGAAGAATTCATGTATTAGGGTTAGAATTGGATCCGGATTGTTTGAATAGAATCTCGCCCCCAAGCTAATGGCATTGCCTTTAGTTCTCGCTATTGTCCAACCTCCACCTCCAAAACCTGACGAAAAGCCTGGTCCAGTGCCGGCGTAATTTATAGTCGCGTTCTGTAAGCCAAAAATTACGAAGGTTGCTGGATCCATATATGAGTGGCTTATAAATAGCTTTCGATGCATGGCATCAATAAACATAGCACATTTGCCTTTTATGCGATCAGCAACATTGCTGTAATACTTGCCCACTACGCTTTTATAGTATTTCACTTTTATGAAGATGAGCACGTTATACTTGTCCCTATACATACAAGAACGCAAAAGGCAAAAAAAAATGACTACTGATGTTAAAAAGTTTTTTTGGTAATTACGCACGCCTGTTCCAGGATGCTCTTTGATAGTTCACTATATAAAGGACCTTCCAGTTGTCAGCGGAATATGCTTCCGCTGACTTTCCACCCATTAAGATCTTTAAGGGAGAGCAATGCTAGCTTTGCTGAGTAGGATTCTTAGCCTCCCATAGTGCGGAAATGAGAGCGCGATCATGAGGCCTCCGGGGAATTCGCGCATTTTCCGTTCGTCTTTCGCACAAATCCCTGCATTTTTTTTCGCTCAATTTGCGACTTGGCAGTTAGACAAATGTGGGCGGGAGCAAATATGGGCTCTCGCATGGGAAAACCGCCATGAGGAGGATTTGTATGACATCAAGAAAAGCAAGGATTGTGTGTGTGTTGGCGCTGTGCCTTGGTCTGGCGCTCAGCTCTGTTTCCGTGATGGCTCAAAAACCGGCCGCTGCTTCAACGGAAAAAGTCAATCTGAACACGGCGACGTCCGAACAACTGCAGTCCATTCCCGGCATCGGACCTTCGACGGCAAAGAGCATTCTCGACTATCGGGCCAAGGTAGGGAAATTTAACAAGATCGAGGAGATCATTAATGTGAAAGGAGTCGGCGAGAAAAAATTCCAGAAAATCAAAGACCGCCTTGCGGTCTGAGGACAAAACAACCCATCACCTCGTTTCATCGGAATCGGGATCGTTATCTCTATCGGGATTTCTGTCCCGAATATGGGAGAGGAAAAGACGATACCGATAGCGATATCGATTCCGATAGCGAATTAACAGACATGGCTAATTGAATGTAATGCGGGGATGGACGCGGACCCAGCGCGCGGGCTGCGCGACGGGAGAGGCGAAGACCTGGATGTTTTGCGCCAATGCTATGATTTCGCCGGATTCATCCAACAGCCGGAACTCCCTGGACTCGGCATTGGCCGTAATCAGGTTCAGATCCATTCCGTTAAGCAGCTTCCCCTTATCGTTCTCGGAAATGACGATTTCGGGAATATCCTGCAACAGCTTCCGTATCGGAATTATCCGGCTGATGAAGAACTCACGCGGATGAAACTGCTGTTCCTCGCCTAGCTGCACGGCGGACTCAATCGGGAATTCTCCGCTCCTTGTTCTTCGCAAACGTATGAGATGCGCGCCGCAACCATATTCGGCGCCGATGTCGTGGGCCAGGCTGCGCGCATAGGTTCCCGCCGCGCAGGTCAGTTCAAATTCCGCTTCACAGTGATCGACGTTGAGTAGTTTCAGCGATTTCACATTGACTTCTTTAGTGGAAGGGCTCAGTTCGATACCCTTGCGCGCGTAAGAATACAGAGGTCTGCCCTGGACCTTTTTCGCCGAGAAGGGCGGCAGCGTCTGGCGAATGATCCCGATATACCGCGTAAAAATTTGAAGCAGCCGCTCTTCCTCCAATTCCGGATGCGTGTCCTCGCCGACAGGATCTCCGTCCACATCATAGGTGTTCGTGGCAAAGCCGAAGCGCATGACTCCATGGTACACCTTGTCGGAAGACAGGAAATAGTTCGTCAAACGAGTGGCGCGTCCAAGCGTGAGAGGCAGGACGCCGGTGGCGAAAGGATCAAGGGTTCCCGCGTGCCCGACCTTTTTGATTCTTGTCAGGTTCCTGATTTTCGCAACGACATCGTGCGAAGTCCATCCGGATGGTTTGTCGACTACGAGAACGCCGTCTGTGATGTCCATGCTAGTGTTCGTGGATCTCGTCAATCAGTTTGTCGATATGCTCCCCATACTCCTGGGACGTATCCATCTGAAAGGCGATTTCCGGAAGAAATTTCGTGCGAATCCTCTGGCCAAGCTCGTGCCGGATCCATCCCGCCGCATGATTGAGTGCTTCGAGGCTGTCCTTTTTCTCACTGTCGGAACCCATCAGCGATATGAAGATCCTGGCATGCCTCAAATCCGGACTCAATTGGACGCCCGTGACGGTTACGAAGCCGACTCTCCGGTCCTTCATGTCACGCGAAATCATTAGACTCACTTCATGCTGGATCTGTAATGCCAATCTCTGGGGTCTTCGTGACGGTTGCATAGCAAACTCAACCTAAAAAAATAAAGCGTTACAGGTTGCAAGTTTCAGGTTGCAGGTTAAATGGTTGGTCTGCAACCTGTAACCTGAAACCTGTAACCTGTAACCCGTTAAGCAGCGTCTGCGCCCCCGATACGGCCCCCACATACAGAGCCGTGTTTATGTATCGATATAGGAGACCTGACAGTCGATCAGGATGTCTCCCAGGACGTCTTCGGCCTCCCGGACGAATTGCTGCATGACCCGTTCCAGAACCGCATCACTGGCGCCCACGGTTACGGCCGCCAGTTTTGCCCGCTGCCACAGATCCTGATAGTCCACTTCGGCGATCGAGAAGTTCGACCTGGCACGCAAACGGTCCTGGGCCTTGCGCAGGACCATCCGCTTTTCCTTTAGCGACTGGGAGTACGGAAGAAAGAGTTCAAGAGTGCAGTAGGCTATCGGCATCTTCTGATTTCAGATTTCCAATTTCAGATTTCCGATTGAAAACACACTTTCAAGTGGAATGAACGCATCTTTTAAAGGGTGTGATTTCAACCGTCCATCGAAAACCGTCAATCGCCGGTTAGAGAGAGGTCGGTTGCACTTTTTCGATGACGTATGCCTCGATAATATCGCCCACTTTGACATCGGAGAATCGCTCGAAACCGATCCCACACTCGAATCCGGACTTCACCTCGGAAACATCGTCCTTAAAGCGACGCAAAGAGCTTATCTTTCCTTCGTGAATTACCGTGTTGTCCCGAAGCAACCGGGCTTCGGCGTTGCGGCGGATAACGCCATCCAGGACATACGATCCTGCGATAAAACCGAATTTGGGCACCCGGAACGTGTCCCGGACTTCGGCCCGTCCCACGTATTTTTCGTTCGTCGTATATTCGAGCATACCGATCATGGCCGCCCGGATTTCGTTCGTCAGGGTATATATGACGGTGTACAGCCGGATCTCGACTCCTTCGGAATCCGCCAGTTCCTGGGCTTTGCGTTCAGGCCGCACATTGAATCCGATGATGATCGCATTCGATGCTGAGGCGAGCAGCACGTCGGTCTCGGTTACCGCGCCCGCGCCGCTGTGCAGTATCTTTACCTTCGCCTTGTCGGTGCTGAGCTTATTCAGCATGTCGGTGACGACTTCCACCGATCCCTGCACGTCGCCCTTGACGATGAGCGGAAGCTCCTTCACGGCTCCTTCGCGCATCTGCTCATACAGAGCCTGCAGCGAAAGCCTGGCCGTCTTCTGCATGGATTCTTCCCGCGCCTTGGCCTGCCTGTATTCCGCTACCTGGCGCGCTTTCGTTGCGTCCTCAAAAACCTGGAAAATATCACCCGCTTTGGGCACATCCTGCAGGCCCTGTATTTCCACCGGGATCGCGGGCCCTGCGGAGTCAAGATTCAGCCCGCGGTCGTTTATGAGGGCGCGCACCCGCCCGTGTACAGAGCCGGCAACGAGGGAATCCCCGAGTTGAAGAGTGCCGTTCTGAACGAGTACCGTCGCGACGCAGCCTCGGCCTTTGTCCACCTTCGCTTCGAGAACGACCCCCGAAGCGAGGCGTTTTGGATTGGCCTTCAGGTCCTTCATATCCGCTACGAGCAGGATCATTTCAAGCAGCAGATCCAGGTTCGTCCTCTGTTTTGCCGATACCGGAACCGTAACGACGTCTCCGCCCCAGTCTTCTGCCAGCAAGCCCTGGTCTGCGAGCGCCTGCTTAACCCTCTCAATTTGGGCACCCGGTTTGTCTATCTTGTTGATGGCCGCGATGATCGGTACACTGGCGGCCTTGGCGTGATGTATTGCCTCGATAGTCTGCGGCATTACGCCATCGTCGGCGGCGACCACCAAAACCACGATATCCGTCGCCTGGGCGCCGCGTGCGCGCATCATGGTGAACGCTTCGTGGCCCGGCGTATCCAGAAAGACTATGCTGCGGCCGCGGATATCCACCTGATATGCGCCGATATGCTGCGTAATTCCACCGGCCTCCGTGGCGGTGACGTTGGTTTCGCGTATCGCGTCGAGGAGAGACGTTTTGCCGTGATCCACATGGCCCATGATGGTAACCACGGGGGGCCTGGTCATGTGGTCCACGGGATTGTCCGGCACTTCCTGTTTGGCTTCGGCTTCCTGCTCGAAGCTGATGACTTCAGCACGGAAACCGAACTCGGCGCATACTTCCTTTGCCGCATCGAGATCAAGGGCCTGGTTGATGGAGGCGAGAATGCCCTTGGAGATGAGCTTCTGGATGATATATTTCGACTTGATATCCATCTTCTCCGCCAGTTCCTTAATCGTGACACCTTCCGTAATGGCAATCGGCTTGAATTCTTCAGGCGAAGCCGGCGGACGGGGCAATTCGACTACTTTCGCGACTCTCTCGGGCGTCTCCGCTTTTCCGAGCTTTTTCTTCTTTACAAGCCTGGAAGGAGCGAAAGTCTTTACGGAAACAGGCTTGTCTTCCCGGAGGCCTTTCAGAATGCGGTCTGTGATCTCGGGCGTTACCACCCTTTCCGTGCTGGTCCGCATCAGAATCTTGGTTTTGGCCTTGGGTATGACGATCTTTTTGGAGACGACTCCGGGGTGGGTTGCGGACTCCGGCACATGCGCAGCAGCTTGCGGTGCGGCCGGTTGCTCTGCCTCGACATGAACCGCCTTTTCGGGCGCGCGCTCGACAACCGGTGGAGGTTCATGCACGGGTACCACCGGAGGGGCTTCCGGCGCAACCGGAATATGCACTTCTGCTGCGGGTGCTTCGGCCGGTGCAGGCTCTGACGGGATAGCGGCTACCGGCGGTGCTGCTTCAACTGCTGCAATCGGGGGTTCTTCCAGAGGCGGTGCCTCAATAACCGGCATTTCTCCCGGTTTGGGCGGCACCAACTCGACGAGCTCGGCATGTTCCCGATCGTAATGTTTTCTGCCTTTGCGAGGGGCCAGAGATGCCTTCGGCGCAACTTCCTCCGGCTTTACCTCGACAGGCTTCTCCGCTTTCGCAGCCTTCTTGGCTTTTTTGGGAGCCGGAGCTTCGACCGCAGGGCGCTGGTCGGCAGCTGGTGCGGCGGCCTTCTTGGCGGCTTTTTTCTCGGCTTTTTTCTCGACTTTATCCTTCTTGGCTGCCTCGGCTTCTTTTTTCTTTTCCGCTCCCAGCGCTTTGGCCTCTTCAGCTTCTTTCTGGGAAAGTATCTTTTTGCGGATAGTTTCTGCAAAGCTCGCATCGATGGTCGCGGTGGGCGAAAAAACGTATAGACCCAGGCGTTTCAGCTCAGCCAATACTACCTGATTTTTTACTGAGCATTCTGTGGCCAGTTCGGCCACGGTAATTTTATCCATTTTCGCAAAGACCTCGACCACGTTCACTATATGACCCGGCAATTTCGGGACAAATAGACATCTTAAATCAACCCGGCTGGCGTTTGCAACCGTGCGCCCGGCTCAAAACCGTAATACAATCCTGCCTGCTCGTCAGCCGGATGAACCTTGCCGAAGAGGAGCTTTAATCCGCATTATTCATGAAGGCGAATTATGCGGGCTAACCTTTGCTCTCTTCCTCTGCTTTTGCGGGCTCGGCGGTTTCTGAATCTGATCCGGACTCTTCGGCCGCTCCATCATTTTGCTCTTCGGCCGCGTTGGCCTCCAGCGGGCCATCTTCAGCCAGGGCTTCTGAACCGGACTCCGAAGCCTTTTCGTCATCGGAGGATTCATCCTCGGCGGCCTGAATCGCGGTAGGCAAATCCATGCCTTCCGGAACTTCTATTTCCACTTCTTCAAAGAGATCCTTGGCGGCTTCCATGATTTTTGCAGCCGTTTTGTCGCCAATCCCTTGAATTTCCATTAATTTCTCTTCGCCCAATTCCAGGATGCGCTCGACATTTTCAATCCCCGCTTCGCGCAGGCGCTCGATAATCCGGTCGCTGACACCCTCCAATTCAGTAAGAGATGTGGAGGACGATGTCAGGGATTCCATTACGCTGAGCACTTCCTGCTTCTTCTGCTCTTCGCTCTTGACGTCGATCTGCCACCCGATCAGACGTGAAGCCAGGCGAACATTCTGGCCTTTTTTACCGATGGCCAGGGACTGCTGCTTTTCCTCGACAATCACTTCCATCCGCTTTTCTGCCGGATCAATAATCAAAACCTTGGAAATCTTTGCCGGATTCAGGGCGTTTGCTGCATACTGCGCCGGATCGTCGGACCACTGCACGATGTCGATCTTTTCTCCGCGGAGTTCACGGATGATGGCGTTGATTCGGGATCCCTTCATCCCGACGCAGGCGCCCACCGGATCAACATCCCGGTCGAGGGAGGCTACGGCGATCTTGGCGCGGTCGCCCGGTTCATGCACAGCGCTTTTCACGACGATAGTCCCGTCGTAGATTTCCGGAATTTCCATTTCAAAAAGGCGCACGAGCAACTGCGGATCGGTTCGGGACAGAATAACCTGAGGGCCCTTGGCAACGGGAAGGACCTTGACGATAACGGCCCGGATACGCTCACCTTGCTTGTACATTTCTGCGCGGGACTGTTCGCGGAGCGGCAGGAGAGCCTCTGTTTTGCCTATATCCACGATAATATCCGGTCCCTCGAACCGTTTCGCGACGCCATTGACCATCTCACCGATCTTCTGGGAATATTCGTTGAAGATGTTCTGTCGTTCGGCTTCCCGCACTTTTTGCAGAATTACCTGCTTTGCCGTTTGAGCCGCAATTCGTCCGAGAACGTCGGTGGGCTTCGGTATTTCGACCGTGTCGTCGATATCCAAAGAGCTGTCGATCTCCTTCGCCTCGCTTAGCGAGATCTCGAGGCTGGGATTCTCCACGGTTTCGACAACTCTCCGTACCGCAAAAATTTCCACGATGCCCGTTTCGGGATCGAATCGCGCGTTAATATCCTCGTTGGTCTTATAGAATTTCCTGGAAGCGGCAACCATCGCATCTTCCAGCGCGCCGATGATAATCTTCGGATCGACGTTTTTCTCTTTGCTGATTTGTTCGATCGTTTGAGCAATGATGTTCGACATAATTCAGGCTCCCTGCGGCCTCATGCTTAACTCAGCCATCAAATTGGCTTTTTCGATGTCATTCAGGGCAATTTGGACTTCCTTGCCCGGCGCGACTTCGAGCTCCAGTCTGCCTTCGGCGACGCCCAGGATCTTTCCCCTAAAACTTCTCTGGCCGGCGACAGAAGATCGCGTCCGTATTTTTGCGTTTTTCCCGCTGAAACGTATGAAGTCCGCTTCCTTGATTAACGGACGATTCACACCCGGTGACGACACCTCTAAAACGTAATGGAACGGAATCCAGTCTTCCACGTCCAGCGAAACTGAAAATCTCTTGCTGAACCGTTCGCAATCATCCAGCGTAATTCCATCAGTCTGGTCAATATATACCCTGACGATGCTGCGGCTTCCGTCGCCTTTGATTTCAACAAGAACTATCTCCATCCCCAGCGAAGCGGCTATCTGTTCCGCCAACTCGGCGACTCTGAGTTCCAGGGACCGTTGCTCGCTCGAATCCAACACTGCCATTATGAGCCCTAAACAAAAAAAGTGGGCACTCGCCCACTTTGTACAAAAGCAGCAATCCGAAGTATACTCGACGGGCAGCGAAATAGCAACTACCCGTCCATTCCGGATTTTTGCCCCTTCGGGATGGCCAAGTCTCCCCTATGGATCGAGGCTGAAGAGATTGTCTCAGAACTCATGCAAAATTCGGGATGGGTATCGAATGGCGCTTAGATAAAGATATAAAAAGGGGCCCTGAAAGGATCCGGCATTGTAGCCCAGGGCATTGTCGCTCCTCATAATCAGAGTCCTGTAAGGGCCAAATATTCTGTATCGCCCTTGCAGGTCTGATTTTCATCGGGGACTTGCTCCCAGGGATCATACCCATAAGCGCTAACTTAAACAGGAATCATATGAATTTATTCTAAAGAATAGCGAATTTCGAAGGATTTTTTCAATTCTGCGGCTCGAAATTCCATGTTCGACATTAGATATTCGAAAATCAATTTGTCAAATTCATTTATCTTGGCGCTAATAGGCTCATACCCTAGGCTGTACTGCGCCGCCCCTCCCGGAGTTAAACTATTGCATCTTGTTGGTTTTTCAGGAAAAGTCGCAGTCCCCATCGAGCGTGACATTTTCGGTTGCAGCCCGGTCCGCGCTGGGATAAACAGGCTCTTGAACAATGGAGGATCAAACCGTGTCTCCTTCCCGC
>JAEAME010002651.1_pt1 | contig 10110 bp, 6 predicted proteins | sample 8958731 | NCBI WGS metagenome assembly JAEAME01 (sample SAMN16933194, study PRJNA681113) | bioreactor sludge metagenome | isolation source: anerobic bioreactor sludge (Control) | place: India:Bengaluru | collected 2018-10-24
GATGTTGTCTGACTGCAAAATCACTTTCTTTTTTATTTTCTTTGCGGCTTGACTCTCCCCTGGGGGGAGGCCATATTCTGATCCCAACGGAGAAAATCCGACGACTTTTCGGGCGTAACCAATGCCCTGAAGGAGCCCGGATTTTCGATTAAAGAACCGGCGCTTCAATGCGCCGGATCAACGGAGGGATCGATATGGAAAACAATTTGAGACGGCGAACATTTCCGCGGGATGCGGTGCTATTTATCCTGTTTATGGTACCTACGGCATTTTTGGCGATTATCGCGTCCGTTACGGCGCACGAGGTGATCGGGCACGGCGTCGTCGCCGTGCTGCTGGGCGGGAAATTCACGGGCTTCGGCATCCGGGTGGACGGCATGGGCTGGGCGAACGTCGATATCATCGGTATTTCTTCTCTTCGGCAGGCGATGGTGTTCGCGGGCGGGGCGGTTGTGACCACGATAGCGGGGCGTCGGTTTTTCGTCCTGGGGTATGTCTGGCGCGACCGGTTTTTTCGCTCGGCGACGCTGTGGGTTTTCGCGTTCGCGTTTCTTTGTGACGGGATTCCGTATTTTTTCTGGGATTCGATCTATCAGGGCGTTATCGGCGATCCGTCCGCGATCCTGCGGCTCTACCCATCGGAGGGCATGAGGCTTTCTTGGATCATCGGATCGGGCATTCTCGGGATCGCGAGCATATGGGCGTTCAATCATCTGATGCTGAAGTACGCGCTACGGTTTTTTGAGAGCCGGCAGCAAAAGCCGGTCAAGAGAACCGCGATCGTCGCCGGAATTCTTTTCGGGATCCAGGTCCTCGCCTGGCTCTCGTTTGACTGGGCACAACTTGTTCCGGTCGCGAATATCGGCATCACTCCGTATATCGTTCCGATTGCGTTGACTGCGATCGCGCTGGGCGCGGAGAGTTTTCGAGCGTTACGGAGCACACGAAAAGAAGACGCCGGAACTGAAACCCCGATTTCATGGAAAACTCCTTTGATCGCCTCCTGGGCAGGCGCGATCGTAGTGGCGGTTGCTGTCGGCGGATGGCTTCAATACGGAGTTACATTCAGATGATACATAGACCTGTGGATCGAAGGCTCATTCGACTGAAACAAGAACGCGCAGTTCCCAGACGGGGTTCTCGTCGCGGAAGATCTCTGTAAGAAGTTCCGCCTGAATGATCAGACGCGGTACGAGGCGATGCTTGGCGAGGTAGCGGTTGAGAAGCTTCTGGCGGGCGAGCGCGTTGCTTTCGGAGAAACTGACGCAGACGTACTCGCCGCCGGGAATGAACAGATAGTCTGCCCCGGGGAAGGGATGGGCTACGGTTGTGAATACAAGGCTCGGGACGGTCGAATGCTCGCGAATTTCGAAGAGCACGCCGGCCTCGTATGTAGCGATCAGGCCTAGCTCGTCGACCCGGCGATCCAGCCCGGCGTAAACCTTGAGATATTCCTGAGGATCTTTATATTCGACCCAGGGTGTGGAGAGCGCATGGATGGGCTCAATGTGCCGGTGGTAGACATCTTTTCGCGCGAATGCTTCACCCGCATGGTGGTAATTATCGAAGATTATCCCGGTGCCGGCGACGACGTTCTGCAAGCGCAGAAGCCGCTCCGCGGTTTTTTCACGGTGCTCGGAAAGAAGCGCCATCAGGCCGTCCGTGTCTTTTTTATCGAAAAAAGGAACCAGCTGATTCGGGCTGATCTCGAGGCTCCTGGCCGCCTTGATGATATCGATGAGAAGCATCTGATCCGGGTGATAAAAGCGATAACCGCTGTCCGGATCGATGAAATGCGGCTTCAAAAGGCCGATCCCGTCGTAGAAGCGAAGCGCCTTGATGGTGACTCCTTTGGTCTTGGAGACTTCGCCGATTGAAAATAACCCGTCCTTCACGCTATACCCTCACCATTGCATTCTATATAAAAAAAGAATATCGGTACGCCCGGCGGAAGTAAAGAGAAAAGAAGTTCTTGCATTCATTTACAAGCAGTAATATTATGCTTTCGGCGGATGCATCCCTCTTGCGGATAGTGAAAACTAAAACTCGAACATTTTTGTTGTGTGCTTGTTTCGTGTGTCTAAATAGACCGTGAGTACGAATATCTGATTCATAACGGAGGCTACTATGAAGCATTTCAAGTCGTTTCGTAACGTTATACTTCTGTTCATTGCCATTATTTCAATAATTATCATTTCCGCATGCAGGCCGGATAACAAGGATGGCACAACAGACGTTACGAGTAGCACAAGCGCCTCCGAAGCGACTACTGTTGCAACGACACCGACACCGGAGACGACACCGACATCGGAGACGACACCGAGTCCGACTCCGGATGTGGACTTATCCCTTTTTGCGATAAAGCCGAAGTACAGTTATGCCGAAGAGTTTAATAAGGATGGGTATGCGGTCGTAGCCATGATCTCTGATTCCGGCTACATGGAATACCAGATCATTGATGAGAACGGCTCGGACGTATTCGGACCGGTCGATTGGGTCCTTCTGGACCAGGGCCCGAACCTATCGCCTTTTTGCGAAAACGGAAAATACGGATATATAAATTCGAAATTTGAGGTCGTGATCGAACCGGAGTATGATTCCGGCAGTCGGGCTGACGAGGACGGATGTTATCCCGTAGAAAAGAACGGGAAATGGGGTCGCATCGACGAAGCGAACCAATGGATTTGCTTGCCTCAATTTGATGCTATCGAAGGATATTATTCAGACGGCGAGACCGGTTTTATAAAAATATCTAATGACGGAGTATGGGGAGTGGCGGATCGATCCGGAAATATAATTATAGAGCCGAAATACTCATGGATCGGACTGCCTAACGAGATACCGGATTTTGATATGATCACATGGTATCCCAACAAGACGGGTTTATTCATGATCTGTTTAGGGGAAAACTATGAAAAGTCCGGTCTTGCGGACAAGAACGGGAATATTCTCTTTGAACCCGTCGCCGAGTATGGTTTTCTCTTTGCCGAAAACGGCCTTGCCGCGGTAACGATCGACGGGAAAACGGGTTATCTCAACGCACAAGGTAAGATCGTGATCGAGCCGCAATATAATTGGGCATATATGTTTAATTCCGATGGTCTGGCGAAGGTCGAGTTTGAGGACTATAGGTACGCCTATATCGATGAAACCGGACGCCTTCTGGATACAAAAACCGTCGAAGCGAAAGGTGTATTTGAATTTACGCGCGATGGAATCAGCTTCGGGACTAAAGACGGGGTGACCGGATTATTTAATTCAGAAGGGAAATGCATTTTCGATACAAAGGGAAATTACCCTTATATAACAGAGATATCCGGAAAAGAAGTTTATTATATTGTATTCGAAGATAAGTCTGTCTTTGTGGATCTCAAGGGGAATATCATTTTCGAGTACCCGGTCATTGTGGAGCATGTTTTCACGGAGGATGGCACAATGATCTTTCGAGAAAACGAAAAGTACGGCATGATGGACACGGAAGGAAATCGTCTGATCGAACCCGTGTATGAACGGGTTTACGGAGATTGGAATTCCAATTACCACGAAGGGGGAAATATTATTAATTATTCCGATCGGGAGCTTGTGATGACACAAGTTCAAGAAAACTATCTCTCTTCGCCTATGTACGGGATCCTGTCCTCCGACGGACAAGAATTGCTGCCGCCGATCTGTCCGAACTACATAATTATTTCCGCAAACGGGATGGTCCCCGTTCAAGTCGGAGAATTGTATGGTTATATCCACATTGATCTCGGGTAAGTAAAAAAGAGCGATTTTCGATCGATACGAAAGCCTTACCGTCTTGTATAATGCGATTATATAAAAATCGCACGAAGGCAGGCTCCCCCTGCGCGTGTGTATCGGGAGGACCTTTCATTGAAATACGACGTGATCGTTATCGGCGGAGGGCTGTCCGGCCTCACTGCGGCAAGCCTACTGGCAAAGCGCGACCTGCGGGTCGCCGTGATCGAGAAGAGTTATAACCCGGGCGGGTCGTGCGGCATATTCAAAAGAAAACATGTGACCTTCGATCAGGGGTCGGCGATGATGTACGGATTCGGTGAGAAGGGCTTTAATGCCCACCGGTTTGTTTTCAACTGCCTTCAAGAGCCGATCGATATCATCCGGCACGACCTTCTCTATTGCGTGAATTATGACGGGCAAAGGATCCGGTTTTACGACGACGTAGAAAAGTTCGCGGAGGAACTCTCGGGCGTTTTCCCGAGTGAGAAAGATAATATACAGCGTTTCTATCACGATATGACGGTGATGTACCAACACGTTATGGTCGAATCGCCGAGCTACAACACCGCAGACGAGACGAACGGCAGGACCGCGCTTAAGAGCATGCTCAAACACCCGCTCTCCTACATCCGATTCCTCGGCTGTCTCAATCAAAGCGCGAAGTCGCTTCTTCAAAAATACTTCTCGGACCCGGAGATCTTCAACTTTTTCGATAAACTGACCTCGACGTATTGCTATGCGACCGTAGAGGAGGCGCCCGCCGTTCTCGCGGCGGTGATGTTCGTCGATAACCACGTCGGAGGAAGCTACTATCCGGCCGGGTCGACGCTTTTCGTGCCGGGAAAGCTCGAGAAGGTCATCGAGGAACACGGCGGGGACATGTTTCTTTCCAGCGAGGCGGTGTCGATTCTTTTCGAAAAGGACCGGCCCGCGGGCGTGGAACTTTCGGACGGAAGAAAGCTTTTCGCCGACGACATTATTTATTCCGGAACGGTGTGGAATTTGTACGGGAAGCTCATCGATCCGAAGCACTCGACCGCGAAGCGCCGCGCCTGGGCGGAAAAACAGGAGAAGACCTACCCGAGCGTCGTCTTGTATTCGGTCGTGGATCGCGCGGTGATCCCGGAGGACACCCAACCGATCGAGATGCTCGTCGGGAACCCGCAAAAACTCGATGAGAGCGAAGTCACCGCCTATATCCTGAGCATCGACGACCGGACGCTGTGCGCGGAGGACGAGCACACCGTCATCGCGATCGGCCCCACCTTCGAGAACTGGGATGAAGGGGACACTTCTTCGTACAAGCGCAAAAAACTCGCGGAGCGGGACCGGTTGATCGGTGTTCTGGAGAAGCGTTTCCCGGGCTTCGGCAAGGCGGTGCGTCATGCCGAAGTGGCGACTCCGCGAACCATAGAACGATATACCCTCAAGAACGGCGGCGCCGTGGCGGGTCCCAAGCAGATGCTCGGACAGCACATGTTTAAACGACTGCATACACGAACCGAATGGAGTAATTTCTTTTGCTGCGGCGAGTCGACCGTCATGGGGACCGGGACCCCGACCGTAACCACTTCGGGCATTTCTGCGGCGAACGCCGTCCTGAAGAAACGTAATCTGGAAACCTTCGTGTATCAGAAGGACTTGAAAAATGTCGTCCGGATCGTGAATCATCCGTTTACCGCGGATCAATTGAACGCGGGTGCGGACGCGCCGACCCGCGAAGTGATGGCAAAGGCAATGCGGTGCCGCTTCTGCGAGCGCCCGACGTGCACGCGCGATCGGGACATTCGCGGGATAATGCGTCGTGTAGCGGTCGGGAATTTTACCGGCGCAAGGAAGATCTGGACGAAGGATCCGGCCGATCCGGACATGCTTGCACAGTATGAGTCCAAGTGCATCCGTAGTATCGAGGAAGGTCTGGCGGTGGAGATCCGGGAAGTGGTTCGATTTCTTGAGAGGTAATAATACGCTCAGGGGAATATTTCAATCTGGACATGGTCGCTTATTGTGTTGACTAACGAGATCGCCATGGCAGCGATAAGGCCGATCAAAGGAAACCAGATTATATTTAGCCCGATCGTCCCCGTAATCGGCCCGTAGAAATAATCGGATAAATGGGTCAGTACATGCAGAAGATTCACAGATTCTTGTCCTTCAGCCTCCAGAAGGCTGACTCTGGAAATCGAAAACGCCATGATTCCTTCCAACACAGTAATAACGGTACAAATGGCCGAAGTAATGAGGACACCCGGCACGGATATTTCATCGGTTGCTTTACCGTAAAAATAGAGGGCAATTCTTGAGAGTATGTAAATGGCCGGTGAAGAAATCATCATATAACCCGTAATGGCCGTTCCGTTTATATCACCCTCCAAAGGAAGCGCTTCAGTCAGAATTCTCGCGAAAACAGGGATCCACAGAAACGAAGGAAGCGCCCTGAAGAAAATGACGCGCAGGAGATATTTCTGCCAGTTTTCGCGTTTGTAACCGCTTTTTACACCCGCCTCCGATTCCCGGAGACTGTTTGCCTCTTTCTCGAGCAGGAGTGTATCACAGGCTTCGCAAATATAGGTGTTTTGATTCGCCGCCTCGTGCATATATACAGACGGGTCGACGGAGCCGCAGAGGAAGCATCCGCTCTTTATATCATTTTCATCGGCCCATTTCGTCATTATTGCGATGCTTTTTTTCAGGCAGTCGACCCAACCCGGCTCGACCGGAATCAGGATACTGACGAAGTGATCCGAAAAAACGGGTACGGGATGAGCAGAGTCGAACGTCTTTTCCCAAACGCGCCCGAGTTCTGTCCGCAGATTGCCGCTTGCGCCATTAATGCCCATACTGAGAAATAGCATATTGTCATCCGGTATCTGTTCGAGACGAAAAAACCTGCCATTGATCTCGGCTCCGAATAAACCGGGGCGATGTTCCATCATACCCGTAGAAATAATTATATCTGAAGAGACGTCCGTCATTTTTATCCTTTATCGCGCACCGAAACGTTTCACCAATGATTTAGAGTGTACCACAAATGAATTGAAATCGTATGCACCCTTTCAAATGTCCCGAATGTTGCACAAATAAACTTTTCAGTATAATTTAGTAATATTGACCGTCAGTGACAGGAAGGGCAGGAAGAGTTTTTGAGTAAAACGTTGATTAATGAGAAGAAGAGCCGTTACCTTGTACCCCTGCTGTTGGTTTTGTTGCTTCTGGCCATTTTTATCGGCATTGAAATGGTCAGGCCCTATTTTTTCCTTCAGGACGACAATCGGGATTACTATCTCCCGTATTACGTGCATAACTATGACAGCCTGTTGAGCGGTGAATTGGCTCAGTATAATTTTCATCAATTTATGGGTGTACCGTCTTTGGCGATGGGGCAGACCGGCGCGCTCTATCCGTTTACTTATCTTTCCCTTGGACTGAGTCGTCTGGTGTTCGGACATGTTTTCGGGACGGTCGAAATATTTGTGATATTCCATCTGATCCTTGCGGGCATCGGAGTGTATTTGCTGCTTCGCCATTTTCGGGCCGGTCCGGGCGCAGCTTTTTTTGGCGGTTTGACCTGGCCGCTTTCGAGTTTTGTCGTTTTTGCGTCAAATTCATGGGTGATTGTTTCGGTCATCGCGGCGTATTTCCCGCTTATTTTATTGTGCACTTTTTGTGACTACCGATCTCCCTCTCGCGTCACTCGATTCCTGGGGATTGTCGTGCGGTTGCTCCTTTTTTATAACGGGCACATCCAGTATTTCATCTATTCGGTGATTTTTGAGATGCTGACTATGCTTCTTTATATCTTTTTTTCCTCGCGAAAAGGGGAGCGGAGAAATAATTACTTCAGGTTTTTCGGTCAGTTTTTTACAAGTTACATCATCGTGTTTTTTCTGTCGCTTCCGCTTCTTCTGCCGATGTGGCACGTTACATCGATCTCGGCGGATCGAAGCGCCCAGTTACAGTTGCAGTATTATTTGGGGGACATGTATCCGCTCGACCAATTAATCCTGGGACTGTTTTTTCCCTTTTTTCAGGCAAAACTCGGCATGACAACAGCATGTCGCAATTTGATGAATCTCTCGCATATCGGTTATGCGGCGACCGGTCTTGCGACAGTCGGTTTATTCGGGCTCGTTTTTGCGTTGCTCCGGAAATCTGCAAAAGAAACCATTCGTAAGTTCCCTGAGGTTTGCGCATATGCCGTATCGGCCTTGATCGGCGGGTTGTGGGCGTCGAGCCTGATATTTAATCTGGTCGTTTATTTAATCCCCGTTCTGAATCGATTTCGATGGTCTTTTAAGTTGGCATTCTATTTGGATTTTTTTCTGGTTTTGGTTGCCGCGTCGGTACTGTCGGAATTGCTTCGTCGTTTTCGGGGGAAAGCCCGGAAAAAAAATGGAGTCCTCGCGGCATTGATTGTCGCTCAAGTCATCAATTTCTGGTTTATGTATACGGTGATGCCCTATAAGGATTTCGGCGAGCATCACGCAGACCCGGTCCCGCTGGAAGAACCCATCAGAAGCGACCTGTCTCAAGGCCGGATCATCTCCGCCGCGTTTGATACCTGGACATTCACCAAATACAACGACCATCCCTATATGACGGGCCCGACGATGGGCTTCAATTACGCGACACTGTGGAAGCTGGATCATTTTGCCGGCTATGAACCTCTGCTTCCGGGGAACAATGCGATCGCGACACTCGGGTTGAATTTCAGTGCGATATTACCGGAGAAATTCATCGATAACTTGAATTATTACAGAGCGGCGGGAGTTCGTTGGTACATCGTTCCCGCCGAAAAAACGGATGACATCAAAAAGAAATATCCATCGCTTCGTTGGGAATCCGAAATGTCCGACGAATTCAGATCTGTTTTTCGTGACGACGCCGCTTTACCGCTGATCTGTTCGTCGGACGGAGATGCACTTGAAATAACCGGGAATGAAAATCGGGCGAATTCAATCTGTGTGGACGTCGAAGGAAAGCGGATCGAGAGCATATCCTTTGCGTACGTCTATGACCCGTTTATTCAGGCGTATGCGGACAATGAGCCGGTCCCGATCACTCCGGTTCATTTATTGAGATTTGATGTATCTGTCCCGCAAGGAACCAGGCAAATTGTTATCCGGTATGAGGATCCGTATTTTATAATCGGAGTATATATTTCCGGAGGTTTCTTGATGATTATCGGACTTCTTTTGCTTTTGGACCGGTCGCGACCTTATACCCGCGACAAATATCAGGGAAATGATTATGCCGGAGCTGTTACAGGTCTGGCTTGGACTGCTGTAGGTGGTGAAATACTGTTCGTAGAGACTAGTCTAAGTCGCGGAAAAGAGGGAAATGGAAGAAATGCAGATCCGGGGAGTCTGTCCGGGTTACCGGTATCCATTCTGACCGGAAAACTCGCGGCGGACGCCGTGCATAAGTCATTACCCGGAAAGAAAACGTGAGGAACGCGGCACGCCTGAAGGGGGGCAATCGATGACGGTCATTGTGATCGAGTTTTGCATCGTTCTTCTCGGGATGGCGATGACCGCCGTGCTTTTTTACCGATTTCCGGTGTTGCCGGATCCGACCGGGGAAATCACGGACACCCCTTCGATCTCCGTGATTATTCCCGCTCGCAACGAGGAAAATAACCTGCCGCTACTGCTTCGGGATCTGAGTGCGCAGACCCTTACAGTTCGGGAGATCATCGTAGTGGACGACATGTCGGAGGACGGGACGGCCCGGGTCGCTTCGGAGGGCGGCGCCAAGTTGATCCGCTTAACGGAGAAACCGCAGGACTGGACCGGAAAGTCCCGGGCGTGTCAAAGCGGAGCGGACGCCGCCGAGGGCGAGATCCTCCTGTTTTTCGACGCGGACGTGCGGCTCGGGAAGGACGGGATCCGTTCGCTTTTCGAGGCTTATAACAAAGCCGGATGCGCGATCTCCGTTCAGCCGTATCATCGGACGGAGAAGGTATACGAGCAGTTCTCGATGATGTTCAATCTGATCCAGATCGCCGCGAACGGAACAGCCCTGCCGAGACCTCTGGACATCGGTCTCTACGGCCCGGTCATCATGATCGCTCGTCCGGATTACGATAAGGCGGGCGGCCATGAAAGCGTCCGTCAAAGTGTCATCGAAGACATGGCGCTCGGCGCGCGGCTTCGGGAGACCGGTGTACCGTACCGGCTTTTCACCGGAGATCCGTCGGTTTCTTTTCGCATGTACGCGGGCGGACTGCGCGATCTTCTTTACGGCTGGACCAAAAACATCGCGTCCGGCGCCGCCCGGATCCCGCCCGCCCTTTTCGCGGCGGTCTTTTTCTGGATTGCCTCACTTCTTTCGGTCCCGATCCAGATTATAAAGTTTTCCGTATCT
>JAEAME010002656.1_pt1 | contig 10108 bp, 9 predicted proteins | sample 8958731 | NCBI WGS metagenome assembly JAEAME01 (sample SAMN16933194, study PRJNA681113) | bioreactor sludge metagenome | isolation source: anerobic bioreactor sludge (Control) | place: India:Bengaluru | collected 2018-10-24
CGAAACAATTCCGCCTGCGTGTGAATCAGATCTATCGCTATTTCGCCGCCAACAATCCGAGTCTTGCCTATTGCGAAATCGATATGCTGGAAAGCGAAATGAATGCGTTGGTCAGACCTTTTGCTGGACCTAGGGAGGGTTGATTATGAAATTTTACGATGATCATCAGCAAAAAGTGAGGCATCAATTTGGCTATTACAGTGTGCTGGTGATGACAGCGCTGCTGCTTGTTTATGTCTCAATGCCGGAAGACCAATTTGGCGGGATTTCCTCCCAGAATGCGATCAAGATCATCATCATGATCACTGCCCTTTTCTTTTCGGTGAATGTTGTTTATCGGCACGCTTTCTTTGACCAATATACGGGCCGACCGTTCTGGAGCAACGCTTTCTTTTTGGCGATGGCCGGGCTGCAGGCGCAGCAGGCTTATCAGCTGTATCAGCTGGGCAGGGCCCTCCCTGAGCCGATCAATAAAATGGAATTTTTGATGCTGCACAGTCTGCAGATAGCCCTGTACCTTTCGATCCCTTTGACGTATGGCGTGCGCAGGCTGATCGATCGGCTAGCAGCAAAGGAACAGAATAAGGAAAAATCCCGACAGTCGTCCTGAACGGCTGTTTTTTTCTGCACGCAGTCATTGATTTTTGCGAAACCTTTCTCCGCATGCTAGGCTTAAGGAAATGAAACCAATCGAAAAGGGGACGACTCAAATGGAAACATCAAAAATGACTGTCAAAGGCAAGGGCTTCGCCAGCGCGCCGCCGGATGCCATCGCCATCTCGCTGCAGTTGGAAGGCATCAAGGACACGTACGAATTGGCGATGCAGCATGCCGCTTTGGCGCTTGAGCAAGTCCGGGAAACACTGTTGCCGCTCGGATTCCCGAAAAAGGAGATCCGTTCCACGCACTTTTCGATCGACAGCGCGTATGAGCACCGGAACGATTTCCGCGGCGAAAGCAAGCGTTACTTCCTCGGTTACCGCTACCGCAACGACCTGAAGATCACTTTCGGGAACGACAGCAAACGCCTCGGCGAAATCCTCTTGGCGCTGTCAAGCTGCGAAGCGGACCCGGAATTTTCGGTCTATTTTTACCTCAAGGATCGGCAGGCGGTCGAACAAGCTTTGCTGGAGGATGCCGTGCGCGACGCCAAGGAAAAGGCCCGGATCTTGGCTGCTGCAAGTGGCGTCCTGCTCGGTAAGATTTTGGCGGTCGATTACGATTGGGGCGAGATCGAAGTGCGCTCCCGTGTCTATGCGGCCTCTTCGAAGATGGCCTACGAAAGCGCCCAGATGATAGATCTAGATACTGAAGACATCAGCAACAGCGATACGTTGACGGTCGTCTGGGAAATCCTGAATACGCAAAAGGGCTGACGGACACGGCTTGTGTAATCGCTAAAGCATATTTGAAAGTCCGAAAACTATCCTAATATTTTTGCGCCTACCCAGTGGATTCTGCAACATAGCATTATCGGAAAACGCCCCTGATGTTGTATCCTATACAAAGCAACGCGTGTTTCTTATGAAAATTCATAAAAACTTCGCATTTGGTAAGTATACTGAAACCCGCCAGAAACAACATCAAAGGAGCAAGTCCATGAAACTGAAAGAAATGTTGTCTGATTATCAGCTGGGAGAGCAGCCAAGGTGGGATGGAGAACAAATAATCACCGGCATCACCGACAGTTCCAGGGACATCACGGAAGGAAGGGTATTTGTCGCCATCGCCGGCTTCGAGCAGGATGGCCATGATTATATCCGGCATGCAATCGAGCAAGGGGCCGCTTTGATCGTCGGCGAACATGATTGCCCGGAGACTCTGCCGATCCCATACCTGAAAGTCGCCAACAGTCGTCAAACGCTGGGGCAGTTGGCGGATAAATTCTATCGCCATCCTTCCGGCAGGAAGCGTATCATCGGCATCACCGGCACGAACGGAAAGACGACGACCGCTTTTTTCCTCAAGCGTTTGCTGGAGCAGCAGGGGTTTGGCGTTTCGATGATCGGCACCATCTATAATGAAATCAACGGCATCCAATATCCGACGCTGAACACAATGCCGAATGTTGAAAAAGTGCACGAGTTGATTGCAGCGTCAAACGATGACTTCGTCGTCATCGAGGTGTCTTCGCACAGGCTGATCCAGTACCGTCTCGAAGGCGTCGCATTCGACTACGCCCTGTTCATGAACCTGCAGCATGACCATCTCGATTACCACAAAACGATGGAGGCTTATTTCGAAGCCAAGGCGCTTTTGTTCGCCAAGCTGAAGCCGGATGGGAAAGCGGTCGTCAATACCGATGATGCCGGGGGATTGGAGTTGGCGCAGCGTCTGGTCGCCCAAGGGATACCGGTCATCACCGTGGGCCATCAGGAAACATCCGTTTTGTCGATAAAAAAGATGACGAATCAGGCAGTCACATTGGCCGTTTCGGACGAGACGGCGGCGCTGGATCCGCACATGCCCGGCGAACACAATCTCTATGATATCGCGATGGCGGGCGCCGTGATCCGGGAACTCGGCTATCCGTTGGCGGATATCACGGAACAGATGCGCTCTTTTGCGGGCGTGCCGGGGCGTTACGAAATCGTCCATCTGAAGAACGGTGTCCATTGCGTCATCGATTATGCGCATACGCCGGAAGCGGTCCGCTCGATCCTGACCTCGATGCAGCAGGAAGGCGCGGAGCGGATCACGCACATCTTCGGCTTCCGCGGCGGCCGGGATGCGTCGAAGCGGGATGAAATGATCGCGGCTTCGGCCGGCCAGAGTGCGCGTTTGGTCTTGACGACCGATGATCTGAACGGCATTCCGGAAGAGACGATGGAACAGGAGTACTTGGGTTACCGGGAAAGTTCCGCAGGGCTGAATAAGGTCGATGTCATTATGGACCGGACATTGGCAATCCAAACTGCAGTAGCCGAGGCTCAAGCAGGCGATTGGATCCTTTTGACCGGGAAAGGCCATGAGAAATACAAGACCGCCCATGCTTTGCCGACTTCCTCCGACAAGGAAACGGTGCTGTACCTGAAGAATTCAGAATAAATAGAATAGATGATACCGGAAAGGATCGAAAAGCACTGTGATAATGGGTGTTTTTTCGATTCTTTTTTGTGGAGAAGGAGCCGAAAAACGGTGAGGGCTGCTTGGTCGGGAAACAGGTGCAGAACGACTGTTTAATTCCCGGCGAAGGCCCCCTCGTCGGGAATAAAGTGCACGGGTGTTCGATTTTTCCTATCAAACCTGTTCGGAAATGCGAAATATGCCAATCCGCTTTGAAATGGTAAGCTAGCAGAAGCTAATTTCTGTTCATTTTGAACGGAAATTCGGACATAAATTGGGGGAGGAATCAGACAATGGCATCACATGTGATAGATATGATCATGATGAGGAATAATTTCGGGACGGAAGCGATGAGAGGCGTCTGGTCGGAGGACAATCGGCTGCAGAAGCATCTGGATGTCGAAGCCGCACTGGCGCTTGCGGAAGGGGAACTGGGCTTGATTCCGCAAGCTGCGGCCGAAACAATCGCTTCGAAAGCGAAAGGCGAATACGTCAATCTCGAGGCGCTGGCGGCGAGCGGGGCGAAGCTGAAGCATTCGCTGATGCCGACAATCAATGCCTTGCAGGAATTGAGCGGGGCTGACGGCGAATACGTGCATTTCGGTGCGACGACGCAAGATATCGTCGATACGGGGACAGTGCTGCAATTGAAGGAAGCGCATCAAATTTTCATCAGCGAACTGGAAGAAATCGCAAGCGAATTGGCCCGTCTTTCCGAAAAATACCGCACAACACCGATGGCCGGACGCTCGCACGGGATGCAAGGCTTGCCGACGACATTCGGCTTCAAGATGGCGGTTGTCCTCAGTGAAGTTTTGCGCCATCTGGATCGCTTGAAGGAAAGCGAAGACCGGATTTTTGTGGGCGGCATCGCCGGAGCGGTCGGAACCTATGCCTCCTTCGGCGACCAAGGTCCGGCTGTCGAAACCGCTGCATTGAAGCGCTTGGGTCTGCATACGCCGGACATCTGCTGGCAGTCCTCGCGCGACCGCATCGCCGAGTACGCCAGCATCATCGGCCTGATCAGCGGCACGCTCGGAAAGGTCGGCAATGAATTCTACAACCTGATGCGCACGGAAATCGATGAAGTCGAAGAACCTTTCACGGCCGGCAAAATCGGCTCCTCGACGATGCCGCACAAACGCAATCCGGCGGCATTCGAAGGCATCGCCAGCCTGACGCGCCCGATTTTGGCGAATGTGTCGCTGATCCAGCAGTCGACGATGGTCGAGCATGAACGCGATGCGATGACCTGGAGGGGCGAATGGATCGCTCTGCCGGAAATCTGCATTTACTTGTCCTCGCAATTGGCCAACACAAAAGCCGTCCTGAAAGGCTTGGTCGTGAAGCCGAAAAACATGCTGCGCAATCTGAACCTGCAAGGCGGTCTGCTGCTGTCGGAAAGGATCATGTTCATCCTGTCCGAGCAGTTGGGCAAACAGACAGCACACCATCTGGTCTATGAATTGTCGATGGCGGCAGTCGAGGAGGAACGTTCTTTCCGCGATGTGCTCGTCGAAAATGAAACGGTGCGCCAGCATCTGAACGAGACTGCTATCGCTGACCTGCTCGATCCGGAGACCTATCTCGGATCGGCGCCGCAGAAAGTCGATGAGGTGCTGAAACGCTTCGCAGCAACCGGTTTGGGAGCCGCTGCAAAAGGAGCGGATGCAGTATGACGCAGACTTTCCGTTTAGCGCAGGCAGTGGACGCACCCGCATTGGCGGAACTGCTCAGACAAGCCTACGTTTCCAACACCGAACTGGGCATCCATTTCGCCGCTGCGCACGCGGACGCGCAAGCCGCAGAAAAACACATTTCCAACAACGTCTGCTACTTTCTGGAGGAAGGCGGCCGCTTGTTGGGGACGATCTCTTTGCGGATGCCTTGGGGCCCGAATCCGGGTCCGGCCGGGCTGCCGCACATCGGCTGGCTGGCTGTCTCGCCCACTGCCGGGAAAAAAGGCATCGGCAGTCGCCTCTTGGACTTCATCGAACAGGACATCGCCCGCGACCAGCTGAAATGCCCGGCGCTTACCTTGGGAACGGCGGTCGAGCATCCGTGGCTGCCGCAGTTTTATGAAATCCGGGGCTACGAAAAATTCGCCGAGGCCGACCTCGGTTTGGGGCACATCACCGCTTATTTCAAAAAAACAATCATAAAATCTTTCAAATAAAAGGGGTAATAGAAATGAAAAAATTGATGGCATTGGCATTTGCAGCGACAGTCGTGCTGGCTGGCTGCGGAAACGGCACGACAACGGACAGCTCGGCAAGCAGCGCAACGAGTTCCCAGGCAACGACGGAAGAAAAAGTGCTGCGCGTAGGAGCAACCGGTCAAAGCTATCCGAACGCATACCGCGAAGGCGAAGAACTGGTCGGCTTTGATGTGGAAGTGATCGAGACGGTTGCAGAAAATCTGGGCTACACAGTGGAGTGGACACTTTCCGACTTCAGCGGCGTGATGGGGCAATTGGAAACGGACAAAATCGATACAGTCGCGAATTTCGTGGCGAAAACAGCGGAACGCGAAGAGAAATTCCTCTTTTCCGATACGTATGCGTATGCCGGGGCAACGATCGTGACGCACACGGACAACGCCGACATCAATACGCTCGAAGACCTGAAGGGCAAAACAGTGTCCGGCGTATTGGGTTCGAACAACGTGACGAACCTGCAGAACTTTGACACGAACGGTGAAATCACGATCCGCACTTACGAAACACGCGACGGCGCAATGAGTGACGTGGTGGCCAAACGTGTCGATGGCTATGTGAATTCCAAAGCTTCCCTGATCGCGGAAATCGAAAAGAACAGTCTGCCGCTGAAGTTCGTCGGCGAGCCGTTCGTCTATGAAGACATCGCTTTCCCGTTCACGAAGACGGCGCGCGGCGAAGAACTGCAGTCCGAAATCAACGCCGAAATCGCCGAATTGCGCGAAGACGGCACACTGAAAGAACTATCCGAAAAATACTTCAGCCAAGAAGACATCACCGTCAAAGCCGGAGAATAGGAAGAAAAGCGGAACGGGTCCACCCACCCCTGATGCAGTCATATATTTTGAATATTGTGTACGTTCATGCACACCAAAGAAAAGAGTGAAACACAGATGAATTTTGATTTTGCCTATGTCCTGGAAGTGATCCCTGCGATCATGAAATACGTTCCGTTGACCCTGTTCATGTCAGTATTGGCGATGGCAGTCGCCATCGCGATCGGTATCCTGTTGGCGGTCACGAAGGAAAGCAAAACGCCAGTGTTGCGCGGCTTCACGAGCCTCTACTCGTCCTTCTTCCGTTCCGTTCCGACATTGGTGCTGCTGTTCATCATATACTACGGCCTGCCGCAACTTTTCCCTGCCTTGACCACGATGCAGGCCGTAACAGCGGCCGTCATCGGCTTAGGCATCAAGCAGGGGGCGTTCCTGGCGGAAATTTTCCGCGCAGCCATCATCTCCGTCAACAAGGGGCAGATGGAGGCCGGCATTTCCGTGGGGATGTCAAAATTCCAGACAGCCTACCGGATCATCCTGCCGCAAGCCGCCGAAAACGCCTTGCCGGGGACAGGCAACACCTTCATCAGCCTGATCAAGGAAACATCGCTGGCGTTCTCGCTGGGCGTCACGGAGCTCTTTGCCGAGGCCAAGATGATGGCCTCATCCTCCTACAAATTCCTGGAGAGCTACTTGGCGGTCGCGTTGGTCTATTGGGTGCTGATCATCCTCTACACCTATCTGCAGCGCCTGTTGGAAGAAAAACTGAGCAAACCGTACCGGACCTAGGGGGGATACAATGATAGAAGTAAAAAGTTTGAAGAAAAAATTTAACGAGTTGACCGTGCTGAATGGAATCGATATAGTAGTGGAACGAGGGCAAGTATTGGCGATCATCGGCCCTTCCGGTTCCGGGAAATCAACCTTCTTGCGCTGCCTGAATTTCCTTGAGCAGCCCGATGCAGGCCTCATCAAAATCGGCGAGGCGACATTGGACGCGGAAAACTACACCAACAAAGACGTCCAGCAGCTGCGCCGTCAAACGGCCATGGTCTTCCAGAACTACAACCTGTTCCGGAACAAAACCGTGCTGCAGAATGTGACCGAAGCATTGATCGTCGCCCAAAAAATGCCGAAAGCCGAAGCCGAAGCGACTGGAATCGGCTTGCTGGCGAAAGTCGGCCTGAAGGAGAAAGCCGACAATTATCCGGCGACGCTTTCTGGCGGACAGCAACAGCGCGTCAGTATCGCCAGGGCTTTGGCGGTCAATCCGCACGCCATCCTCTTCGATGAGCCGACCTCCTCGCTGGATCCGGAATTGGTCGCCGAGGTGCTGCAGGTGATCAAATCGATCGCCGACCAGCAGACGACGATGATTATTGTGACGCACGAGATGGACTTTGCCCGCGAAGTCGCCGATCACGTCATCTTCATGGCGGACGGCAACATCGTGGAACAAGGGCCGCCGGAAAGCCTGTTCGGCGATCCGCAGCAGCCCCGCACCAGACAATTTTTGAAACAACTAGGAAACAACGAAAGCTGAACGGGTTCGCTCAGCCCTGAATCAGTCAGTGAACCATCGAAAGGGAGAATGATACCATGACTGCAATGCAAACAGAAACGAACACCGCAACGGAACTCTATAAGAAGCTGGTCGCTTACCGTCGCGAACTCCATGTACACCCGGAACTTTCCGGCAAGGAATTCGCGACGACCGCGCGGATCCGCCGCTGGCTGGCGGAGGAAGGGATCACGATCCTGGATTACCCGCTGGAGACGGGTCTGATTGCGGAGGTCGTGGGCTTGCTGCCTGGTCCGACCATTGCGTTGCGCGCGGATATCGACGCTTTGCCGGTAAAAGAAGCGACCGGTCTGCCGTTCGTTTCCGAAACGGAAGGGCTTATGCATGCCTGCGGACATGACTATCATACAGCTTCCATGATCGGAGCGGCAATCCTGCTTCAATCCAAAAGAGCGGCTTTGAAGGGGACCGTCCGCTTCATTTTCCAGCCAGCCGAAGAAATCGCGCAAGGGGCGAAATGGGTCGAAGAAGCCGGCGCACTCGAGGGCGTCTCCGCCATCTTCGGCATGCACAACAAGCCGGATCTGCCGGTCGGAACGGTCGGCATCCGTGAAGGCGGGCTGATGGCCAGCGCGGACCGGTTTGAGCTGGAAATCCACGGAGTCGGCGGCCATGCCGGCATACCCGATTCGGCCATCGATCCGATCGTCATCGCCAGCCAGATCATCACCGGCCTGCAGACGATCATCAGCAGGAATACGAGCCCTTTCCATAATGCCGTCATCAGCATCACCCAGATCCACGGCGGCAACTCATGGAACGTCATCCCCGAAAAAGTCTATATGGAGGGGACCGTCCGCGCTTTCCAGAAGGAAGACCGCGAGAAGATCCCGGCTTTGATGCGCCGGACAGCGGAAGGGATCGCGGCCGCATTCGGCGCCATTGCCGATTTCCGTTGGCACCCGTACGTTTCCATCGTGGACAATGATGCCCGCTTCAAGGCGATCATGGAAGAAACGGCTGCCGAACAGGGCTACCGTTGGGTAGAACCGAAACCGGTAGCCGGCGGAGAAGATTTCGCGCATTACCAGACGCTCATCCCCGGTTTTTTTGTGTTCATGGGTGTCGAGGGTACGCGCGAATGGCACCATCCTGAGTTCAATCTCAAGGAGGAAGCCTTGGCGGTCGCCGCGGACTATTTCTCGGCTTTGGCGATCAAGGCGCTGGAAAGATGGGAAGCTTGATCGGATCCACGGAAAAACTGGTTGCTGAAGTTCTGAAGGCGACGCCGACAGCCGATGTAGCCGCTTTGCGCGAAGCCAAACGCGGCATCCTCGATTATCTGGCCAGCGCCTATGCCGGCAGGGACGATGCAGGTGCAGTCAAATTACTTGGCGCCATCGAAGCGGAAGGCGGGCGTCCCATCGCGGCTTTGATCGGCCAAAACAAGCGGGCGAACCGGCGGCAGGCGGCTCTCGTGAACGTAGTCTTGGGCCATGCCTTGGATTATGACGACGTCCATTCCGACGTCCGCGGCCATCCCAGTTCGGTCATCCTGCCGACGCTCTTCGCCTTGGCTTCCGGCCGCGAAATTTCCGGCAAACAATTTCTCGATGCCTACATCCTCGGCGTCGAGGTCATGGCCCGGCTTGGCCGAGCGATCGGAACGGCCAGTTACCTGAAAGGATGGCACAACACCTCCTTGCTCGGGGCCGTTGCTGCTACATTCGCGGGAGCGCGTCTGCTCGGATTCACAGCTGAACAGACACAAAATGCCGTTGGGATCGCCGTCAGTCAGGCTGGCGGACTGCGGGTCCAGTTCGGCACGGAAATGAAGCCGTTGCATGCCGGGCTTGCCGCGCAACAGGCGGTCCAGGCGATTGAATGGACCCAACAGGCCTTCCGCGGGACCGATGCGGCGCTCGACTCAAAAATCGGTTTTCTGCAGGTGTACGGCGGAAAAGCAGCGGATGAAGCAGCCCGGACCGCATTGACCGAGGATTGGGGGAAAACTTGGCGGATAGCCGCTCCCGGTCTCTGGTTCAAACGCAACCCGTTCTGCTCCGCTGCCGCCCATGGCGCTGACGCCGCGCTGGAGTTGGCGCAGCTGCACGTGGATGCCGCAGCTATCGAAAAGATAGACATCGTTTTTCCGCCCGGCGGCGATGCGGCTTTGATCCATACCCGCCCGCAGACCGGCGAACAGGGGCGCTTCAGCATCGAATATGTCGTCGCCTTGGCGTTGCTGGGTCAGCCATATACGCTCGCGAATTTCAGTTCTGCCCCTGTCTCGTCTGAAGCCGGAATGCTGATGGAAAAAATGTCCAGATGCTACGATGCGGACCATAAACCGGATCCGCAAGCCATCCCGATCGGCCGCTTCACGATCGTCAGGATCATGCTGACGGACGGAAGTGTCCACAGCCGTGAAGTGAGCGTGCCGACGGGTTCTCCGCAGGCGCCATTGACGGATGCGGAGTTGGAAAACAAGTGGCGCGACTCCGCACCGGATCAGGATAAAGCCGAGCG
>JAEAME010002659.1_pt1 | contig 10104 bp, 5 predicted proteins | sample 8958731 | NCBI WGS metagenome assembly JAEAME01 (sample SAMN16933194, study PRJNA681113) | bioreactor sludge metagenome | isolation source: anerobic bioreactor sludge (Control) | place: India:Bengaluru | collected 2018-10-24
GGCCTGCCGCACCTTATTGTAAACAAGGATATCATTGTCTAAAGATATAAGAAATCAAGATTTGCTCAGGATATGGATGTTAGGGCTTCATTCTTGTTTTAGTATAAGCAGACAAAAAAAGGGAGCCCCGAATATTCGGGGCTCCCCTGGGTTCAGGTTACAGGTGAGTTTAGCTTACTCTTCTGGTCCGGACGATCAGAACGATCAGGGCGATAACCAGGATCGCACCGATGGCGATGATGATCCACAGCAGGTAAGAAGGAATTACTTCATTTGCCGGTGGAACACTCACGGTGATCGTCGGGTTGGTCTGGGTAATGGAGATGGGGGCCGTTGTGGTTTCATCCGGTCTGGCCATGGTGGTGAAGATACCCATCACATAGGGGGTACCGGCGGCAGGATAAGAAGCACCGGTGGGTCTGACCTTCCAGTAGTAAACGGTCGAGTAGGCCAGTTCTTCATCAGAATAGAAGACGGGATTAGTGCTGGTGCGGCTGTAGGTGATGATGGCGAAGGTCGGATCATCGGAAACGACCAGTTCGTAACCGGTAGCACCGGCGGCCGGCGACCAGGAGAAGGTCGGGGTCAGGGAGACATCAGTAGCACCATTGGTCGGTGAGACCATGCTTACTGGAGCTAAGGTATCGATCTTAAATTTCCGAGTAGCTGACCACTGGCTGTCGAAGGCCGCAGCAGTCCTGACTCTCCAGTAGTAAGTAGTATCGGACTGATACGGGTAGGTCAAGTCAACAGGTGTAGTAGAAGCTGATTGAACAACGATCGAAAGTACTCCAACAATGTTTTCAACCGTTTTAACTACCTGGGTGAAAGCACTGTCCAGGGCTATCTGGATAGTATAAGTAGTACCCATAGGTGAGTTGGCGATCGGCGTCCACTGGAAGACGATATTGTTGGCATTTCCAGTCTCGGCATTGATGGGGTTGATATAATTGTCGGCCGGGGCTACCTGCGCCGGGCCAGCAGCAGCAAAAATGTCAGTGAAGGTATACAGGGCATCACTGGTTCCATTTTCTACTGTGAATAAGCCTGCAGTACTCGCTTTAATACCGAAGGCATTTATCATGGTTACGTTACCCCAAGCAGCGCCGGGGATTATTGGAGACCTGCGCATCTGGGTAGCGCTCATAGCATAAGCAACACCGTTGTTTAGGACGAGGCCGTTGGCACCAGCCAGCGCAACTGCTGCAGTGCCGAAACCAGTGCTGGTGCCGATGGTGAACTTATAAATACTAGCGTTATCGGAGGCATAAATTACACCGCCGGCAGTCAGTTTGTCGGCAACCGCAAAGGTCGCAGCAGGAAGGGCCAGACCGGTAGTGGTCCAGGTGGCAGCACCATCGGTGCTGTAGGCAACACCGGTTGCACCGGCAACCAGTAAATTACCCGCCGAAAGCAGTTTCAGGGAAGCCCCCGCACCGGCACCGGTAGTGGTCTTGGGATTATCCCACAGGTAACCACCATCCGTAGCCTTGGATACGGAAGTCCCGGTCAGTACATACAGGTTGCTGACGCTTTCCGCGGCGAAGTCATCGATACTGCCGTAAGCAACTCTCGGCTGCCAGGAAGCCTGGCCGGCGTCGTTGCTGTACAGGATATTGGCAGTGTTCTTATCGACGAAGAAGATGGCGTCGAAGTTGTCCATGGCCGGGCGAATGATGTAACCGGCACCGGCAGCTTTGTAGATTCTTTCCCAGGAGGTAGTGTAGCGCCACAGGCTGGCGACACTGCCGCTTTCGGTTACGATATACATCTTGGTGCCGTCGGCGTTGACCGCGAAATCGGTGATATTGATCACGGTATCAACGAAAGCGACGTCATTGAAGGTCTTGGCATCATCAGTAGACAGGGCAAAGGCGCTTTCCGTACCGTTGGTAGCGGCACCAACTGAGGTCCCGAAGAAGCCTACTGAGACATTGGTGTTACCGGCATAACCAGGTGATTTGGAGCTGGGAACAACGCCGGTAGTTAGAGCAGTTGCCGGAGAAGCGACATAGGAAACGACATTACCGGCTACCCGTCCAGCAACCAGTTTATCGCCAGCGGCGTTCACTGCCACGCTGTACATAGCATCAGCAGAAAGTTGATAAGCATTGCGGTATAGACCGGTGGGGTTCAAGGCAAGATATACTGTGCGTAAACCCGCATCTAAAGCCATAAAGGAACCGGGCAGGGCAATGTCGGCAGCGGTGGCAGGATTGGAGGTAGCAATGTTAGTACCAGCCCCCGTCATACCGTATACGGTATATTCCGCATTCCATTTGGCAGTGGCGGCGTTGTACAGGTTCAAAATGGTATTGCTACCACTGGTGCTGACAGCGACCAGGGTGCGGTCCTGCAGGTAGTTGGGGGAGAAAGCGACCGCTAATACCGGGCCGGCGGTGACATTTCCGGTATATATGTTGGTCCATGATGTTCCGCCACCAAAACCAGCACCGGTGGAATAGAATTGTACACTGCTGTTGTCAGCAGCGATAGCGACGGAACGAACTGTACCAACAAGAGGGCTGATGGCGATATCGTTAATCGTTGTAGCAGTAAACCCAGTCATCTGGGAAAATAAGGCGCCATCAGTGGAAACCCATGCTTCGTTGCCATCAGCAACGACAGCTAAAAAAGAACCATCACTTACGTCGGGAGCGATAGTAACCTGTGTGGCGTTCCCACCCGCAAATGAGGTAGGCGTCCAGGTTTTACCACCATCGTTAGTCTTGTAAACACCACCACCAGCAACTGCGTAGCCAGTGGTGCCGTTAGAAGCAATAGCCATATCTACAATATCGATGCTGGCAACATCTACAGGATTCAGCCCGTCAGGACCGGTGCTGAGAGTCCAGGAATTGTAACCAGCCGATGCCGGCGTAGCAACCACCAGCATGCTTGCAAGCACGGCCAGGGTTAAAACCACGCATAGTATCTTGGTAAATCTATTTTTCATAGTCGACCTTTTGTTTTCTCCTTTATGATTCTTAATGTCTCCGGGCTTCAAGCCCTCTATTCATCTTTATTTGGCCTTTCCCTTGAGACATCACTAATTGACCAAATCATATTCAATTACAGGGCGGAAATATTAATGTTCTTCCCTTGCGGGTCTTGCCATCCCATCACCTCCTTTTAGGACGTAAAGTAATAACAGGTGGTTTCCCAACCACCTTACCCGTTATTATAGCATGGCTTGTCAAGAACCAGGTATATCTGCAGTAAAACACATATATATAAACGTATATGTAACGTAAAGGTTACTTTTAGTATTTAGTACTGGCAGGTAAATGAATATAGTACTTTTTACATTAATTGGCAACCAACCGGCGAAGGTGTTATAATACGTGAGTTTAGTAAGACCGATAACACCAGAGTATATATCGTTATCTACCTTTAAGTTGGCCCAGCGAGGCTAGCAAGGGGTCGGAACAAAACGGGTTATGCATGATAACCTCTTGCCAGCCGGGCAAGAGGTTTTTTGATGTCCGGAAAAGTGGTCATGAACCGTGAGGATATCCGGCGCAGCCTGGCCCGTATTGCTCACGAGATTATCGAACGCAACCAGGCGGCCGGCCGCCTGGTGCTGGTCGGTTTGAAAACCCGCGGCGCCCCCCTCGCCCGCCGCATCTCCGACAACCTGAAGAAATTCGAGGATATCGACATCCCGGTGGGAGCCCTTGATATCAGTCCCTACCGTGACGACCTCCCCGCCGAAAGCCGCCTCCAGCATCTGCACCACCCGGGAAAACCCGTGGTGGACGGCCGCGGCTGCCCTATTGATGTCGCCGATAAATACGTCGTCCTGGTCGACGATGTCCTCTATACCGGGCGCAGCACCCGGGCGGCCCTGGATGCCCTCACCGATATCGGCCGTCCCGAATCCATTCAATTGGCCGTCCTCATCGACCGCGGCCACCGCGAACTGCCCATACGCGCCGACTATGTCGGCAAGAACATCCCTACCGCCCGCAGCGAAGAGATCCAGGTTCATGTTTCCGAGATCGATGGTGTGGATGAAGTGGTCATCGTGAAAAACGAATTGCCTGATAATGATGATAGAAAAATGCCGGCTGGAGAAAAAGCCGGACTAAAAATCAGGGTAAGCCCCGGGGGAGAAATATTATGAGCCTACAGGGGAGAAGCCTCGTTACTATCGATGATTTTTCAAGCTCCGAGATGGAAGGCCTCTTTGCCCTCGCCGATAAGATGGCCGGGCAGCGCGACCAGCAATACGGCCTGTGTACTGGGAAAGTCATGGCCAGCCTGTTTTTCGAACCCAGTACCCGCACCCGCCTCTCCTTTGAATCGGCCATGAACCGCCTCGGCGGCCGGGTTATCAGTGTCACTGATCCGCAGGCGACCTCGCTGGCAAAAGGAGAGAGCCTGGCGGATATGGCACGCATCGTGGGTAGTTATGCCGATATCATCGTTATCCGGCATCCCTGGGAAGGCGCCGCCCGCGTCGTAGCCGATTATGCCGGCATCCCGGTAATCAATGCCGGTGACGGCGGCCATCAGCACCCCACGCAGACCCTTTGCGACCTCTATACCATGCAGAAAGAAAGAGGCCACATCCGTGGTTCCCGCATCGCCCTTTGGGGCGACCTGAAATACGGGCGGACGATCCACTCCCTGATCTTCGCCCTGGCAAAGTTCGGGGCTGATATCCTGTTTTGTCCCAGCCCCGGCCTCGAAGTCCCGGAGCATGTTATCAAGAAGCTGGTCATGGAATATGGCGGCGAGGTCCGCAAGTCCGTAAATAACGGTAATACTTCGGCCAATACAAAAAAGCCGCCGCATAAAGAAGCCGTCCCACTGGATGCCATATACATCACGCCCAGCAGCCCCCACCAGCTGGCGATGATGCCGGGTGTTGACGTGGAAGTTGAACTCAAGTCCGGGGTCGATGCCCTCTATGTGACCCGCCCGCAAAAAGAACGCTTCTCGGCGGCGGAGAAAGAACAGGACCTGAAACACAAATACCCGGTCGTGAACAAGGAGCTCCTGAAAGAAAAAGCCTTCCACCGTTCCATGGTGATGCATCCCCTGCCGCGGGTCGATGAGCTGGCCTATGAACTGGATTCTGATCCCCGCAGCCGGTACTTCCAACAAGCCGGCTTTGGTGTTCCTGTGCGCATGGCCTTGATCTCCTTACTCCTTGGTACCAGCGGAACTAAAACGGAAACCAGTAAGGAAAATATCCCCAAGTCCATGCCACCTTACCGGCATGACGGTGATTTGAGATGCCCCAATCCGAAATGTGTCTCCATTCAGGATACCGAAGCCAAATATATCCGGCCGAAGTTCGTGATCGCCGATACAAACCCCTTCACCCTGCGCTGTGTTTACTGCGAACATGGTTATGAGCCGAAATTTATCGCCAGTTCCGAATGGCACCAGGGCAAACTGGAAAACAAGCGCTATTACCGTGCCGATAGCCGTTGGGCGCGCCAGATCCGGCCGGAAAACCTGATCGTTTTTACTTCCGCCACAGAAGCCGAAGCCCAGGGCTTTAAACCGGGACGAAACACTAAGGAACAGGAAAGATGATACAGGCGGCAGTCTCATGAACACCAGGCCTCTGCTTATCACGGGCGGGCATATCATTGACCCCAGCCAGCACTGGAACGGCCCGGGTGAATTGCTGATCGAAGATGGTGCTGTAGAGTGGTTAGGGCTGGAGTATGATTTCACCCCGGGAACGGCCATAGATGTTCTCGATGTTGCCGGCATGGTGGTCTGCCCCGGCTTTATCGACCTGCACTGCCATCTGCGGGAACCGGGGTATGAAGCAAAAGAAACCATTGCCACCGGCACGCAGGCCGCAGCGCGGGGTGGCTTCACGACTATCTGCTGCATGCCGAATACCAATCCTCCCCTCGATACCGTGGCCATGCTGAATAACATAAAAAAGAAGGCCGCTGAAGAAGGGGTGGTGCGCGTCCTTCCCATCGCCTGTGTAACGCGGCGGCGTAAAGGAAATACTCTGGCTTTGCTGACGGCCCTGGCCGCGGCCGGGGCGGTGGGTTTCAGTGATGATGGCAGCCCGGTTAGCCGTACCGACCTCATGCGGCGGGCGCTGGAAACCTGCCGTGCGCCGAATTTGCCTATCATCGACCACTGTGAAGATATTACCCTGTCTGAAGCAGGCGTGATAAATGAAGGAGATGTTTCTGCCCAGTTCGGCTTGCGTGGTATTCCCGATGCCGCCGAGGAAATCATGGTTGCCCGTGACCTGACCCTGGCTAAACAGACCGGGGGTCGGCTCCACCTGGCGCACCTGAGTACCGCCGGCTCCGTCGGTTTGGTCCGTAAGGCTAAAGATGCCGGCATCCAGGTTACCTGCGAAGTAACTCCCCACCACCTCACCCTCACCGAGGACGAAGTCATCCGCCGTGGTGCTGATGCTAAGGTAAACCCGCCGCTGCGTACCCGCAAAGATATCGCCGCCCTCATTGTCGGCTTGAACGATGATGTCATCGATATCATCGCTACTGACCACGCCCCGCATACAGCGGCGGATAAGAAAGGAGGGCTGGTCGATGCGGCTTTCGGTATCAGCGGTTTTGAGACTGCCCTGGGCAGCTTGATGCGGTTGGTCCACCAGGGGAAATTACCGCTGGAAAAAATGATTGCCAAATTAACCCAGGGCCCGGCTAAAATTTTGGGCGGGCGTTACGGCAAGGTCGGCACCCTGGCTGTGGGCGCTTGTGCCGATATCACTATTTTTGACCCGCAGGAAGACTGGCTGGTCGATCCCCGCCAGTTTGCTTCTAAAGGCAAAAATACCCCGTTAGCCGGTTCTATCTTAAAAGGTAAAGTCCTGGCTACCTTCTGGAAAGGCCGGATGGTCTATATGGATAAACTGCTTTCCCGCCGGCCGGAGATCAGGATGCCGAAATATTTCGTCGATCCGCAAGACCGGAGTTTCCACAACTGACCTATGATGAACTTGTTTTACATGTCCGATGCTATGCCTTTCATGCACCGGTTATCCGGAGAGGCGGTTGACCATGAGTAAATATGCTTTTCTTGTCCTTGCTGACGGGACCGTTTATCAGGGCTATTCCTTCGGACATGATGCCGAGGTCTACGGTGAAGTCGTCTTTAATACCACGATGGCCGGTTACCAGGAAATGCTTACCGACCCTTCCTATGCCGGGCAGATTGTTGTTCCTACTTACCCCCTGATCGGTAACTACGGGACGAACGATGACGACCTGGAATCCGGGCGTATTCAGGTGCGGGGGTTCGTGGTCCGGGAAGCATGTCATCAACCCAACCATTATCTGAACAAACAGACGCTCCATCAATACCTGCAGGACCACCGGATTCCCGGTGTCTACGGCATCGATACCCGGGCGGTTACCCGCAAGCTGCGGGCGGGCGGGGTGATGATGGGCTGCCTGACGACGCAGCCGAGCCCGGAAAAAGCATTGTCCCAATTGCAGAACGCTCCTGATTACGGTGCAACCGATTTCGTCCACGAGGTAACCTGCCGCCAAAAATTCGAATGGCCGGCCACTGCCTGCAACCCCGAATTCAACCTGGCCGTGCTTGACTGCGGGACCAAATACAATATCTTCCGTTTGCTCAGTGAACGCGGCTGCCGTATCACCGCCGTCCCCTGTGATACCTCCGCGGCTGAGATCCTGGCGCTGCACCCGGATGGGGTTTTATTGTCGCCGGGGCCAGGCGACCCCCGGCTGCTGCCGCAGATTGTGAAAACAGTTCAGGAGCTGGCTGGGGAAAAACCGGTCATGGGCATTTGCCTGGGCTGCCAGATGATCGGCATGGCCTTTCACGGCGGGATTTTCAAACTTAAATTCGGCCACCGGGGCGGTAATCACCCGGTCCGCGAACTGGCTACCGGACGTGTCCATATCACCGCGCAGAATCACGGTTATGCCGTGGATCCGGATTCCCTGCGGGACGGGCTGGAAGTCAGCCACCTGAATTTGAATGACGGCACCGTGGAAGGTCTGCAGCACCGTGAACTGCCTTTATTTGCTATCCAGTATCATTCCGAGGCATCTCCCGGCCCGTTGGACAGCGTATATCTCTTTGACCGCTTCATCGATATGATGCGACAGGCTAAAAAATAAAGCATCCCCTGGCTTATACTGCTCAATAATGAGAATAAGCGATTCGCTGATAAACGAAAGCAATAAACCGAAAAAATATATGACAAAACCAAAAAAAGTATTGATCATCGGTTCCGGCCCTATTATCATCGGGCAAGCCGCCGAATTCGATTATGCCGGGACGCAGGCCTGCAAAGCTATGCGTGAGGAAGGCGTGATTTCGGTCCTGGTCAATTCCAACCCGGCGACCATTATGACTGATGAAGATATCGCCGACGTGGTATATATCGAACCCCTGACCCTGGAGATGGTCACCCGTATCATCGAACGGGAACGCCCGGACGGATTGCTGCCTACCCTGGGCGGCCAGACCGGCCTTAATTTAGCGGTGGAATTAGCCGCAGCCGGGGTGCTCGATAAATATAATGTAAGGTCTCTGGGTACTTCCATATCCACCATTCGCCAGGCAGAAGACCGCGAACTCTTCAAACAACTACTTCTTTCGATCGGTGAACCGGTACCTCCTTCTGCTACCGTGACCAGCCTGGATGAAGCCGTCAAGTTCGTACTCGGGATCGGTTTACCGGTCATCATCCGACCTTCCTTTACCATGGGCGGTACCGGCGGCGGCATGGCTTATACCTGGCAGCAGCTCGATGAGATCGTTACCAGCGGTTTGAATGCCAGCCCCACGCATCAGGTCCTGGTGGAGCAGTCGGTTGCCGGCTGGAAAGAGATCGAATATGAGGTTATGCGGGACGGCGCCGATAATTGTATCACCGTCTGTAATATGGAGAACTTCGACCCCGTCGGTATCCATACCGGGGACAGCATCGTGGTTGCCCCCAGCCAGACACTGACCAATAAAGAATATCAGATGCTGCGTTCTTCCAGCCTGAAAATAATCCGCGCCCTGGGCATCGAAGGCGGCTGTAATGTCCAGTTTGCTCTCGACCCGGCAAGCAAACGATACGTGGTTATCGAAGTAAACCCCCGTGTCAGCCGCAGTTCCGCACTAGCCAGTAAGGCTACCGGCTACCCCATCGCCCGCGTCGCCGCCAAGATCGCGGTCGGTAAGCGGTTGGATGAAATACCGAATGCCGTTACCGGCAAGACCATGGCTTCGTTTGAACCGGCTCTCGACTATGTCGTGGTTAAAATTCCCCGCTGGCCTTTTGACAAATTTGCCACCGGCGACCGTATCATCGGCACCCAGATGAAAGCCACCGGTGAAGTCATGGCGATCGACCGTACCTTTGAAGCCGCGTTACAGAAGGCGGTCCGTTCCCTGGAATTCGGTAAAAAGTCGCTCCTGTGGGAAGACCGGCAGTGGCAGTTGGGGCCAGATATCACCTCTTATCCCCTTGAGCCGACCGATGTCCGCCTCTGGGCGATCATGGCAGCCCTGCGGCGGGGCATCAACCCCACCGCCATCGCTGATATAACGAAGGTCGATCTCTGGTTCCTCTCCCGTCTGCAGAACATCGTCAACATGGAAAAGCAGCTGCTGGGCCAGCTTTTGACTCCCGATTTGTTGCGGGAAGCTAAGCGCCTGGGTTTTGCCGATGAGCAGATCGGTACCCTGGCCGACCGCTTGCCCGAGCAGGTCCGCCAGATGCGCCGGGATTTGCATATCCATCCTGTATATAAAATGGTAGATACCTGTGCGGCGGAATTCGATGCCGCCACCCCCTACTTTTACTCTACGTACGAGCAGGAAAACGAGGCAGTTCCGGTGGCTCAAACCAAGGCGGTGGTCATCGGCAGCGGCCCCATCCGCATCGGCCAGGGCATCGAATTCGATTACTGTTCTGTACATTCCGCCTGGGCTTTACAGCAGGCTGGCTATCAAAGCATCATGGTCAATTCCAATCCGGAAACCGTCTCCACCGATTTCGATACCTCCGACCGCCTGTATTTCGAAGCCCTGGATGAAGAACGCCTGCGCGATATCCTGGAGAAGGAAGGAAGTTCCGGTGATGGCCGTGATCCGGGCTCGATCGGGCAGTTCGGCGGGCCG
>JAEAME010002660.1_pt1 | contig 10100 bp, 9 predicted proteins | sample 8958731 | NCBI WGS metagenome assembly JAEAME01 (sample SAMN16933194, study PRJNA681113) | bioreactor sludge metagenome | isolation source: anerobic bioreactor sludge (Control) | place: India:Bengaluru | collected 2018-10-24
ATCAATATGCCGCAGGCTAGGTCCTAATTGAATCCCCAATACGCCCCCGTGATCATTACGGGATAAATACGGGATCAATACGGATGAAATCCGTATTGATTCCGTATTGATACCGTATTGATACTTGGAGCCAACCATGGTATAGCTATGACTTTTTTAGCTCCGATCCATTACGAGGCTTGTCCCCTGGGTGGATGAGTTGCGGGACACGTCGGGCAAGTCCAGCCTCGCGAAGTCGGAAAGAAATAGCTTGACAAATTTGGGGTGATCATACAAACATGTGGCGAGGTTTTACATAACGCCAAATAAGGAGGTACCATGGGCGTACCCAAAACCGGTGAGCAGTTCCGGGCCATATTGGGTGGAGCATTCACAAATGCCGCGCAGGTTCGATCAAAGAAACCGGTAAAGGGCAAAGCTGTGTCCCAACAAGTTTCAGCCAGGCGGCAAGATCATCGTTTTTTGCTGGCCGGAGCGGCCGGAAGCAAGGCTACCCCGGTGATTTCGAGTCGAAATCCAGCTTGTACACAGGCTGATTTTCTCAACCATAGGCTTCTGGGAGGAAGAAATGCAAGCCCTTACGACCACATTTTTCTCAATTATGATGCTCGCGATCTGCCTTGTCCCTTTGTCCGCGGAAATAGCTCCCAAAGCCGCTCCAACAATATCGGGCGGCGATTCCGGCATCCGCGCGGAGCGGGTCGAATCCGCCAGCATCGCCGCTGAAGGCGCGAGCAGGGTGAGTGATCTCAGCATCTCCGTGAACGGTTTAACGCTCACACTAAGTTGGCTCGAAGTACCGGGAGCTGCGGCCTACAAGGTTTTTTCATCGGCATCGCCGGAGTCTGGCTTCAGTGAAGACATCAGCGGCAGCTTCGCCGGTACCACCTGGTCCACCACGGTTACCAACCCCCGCCGCTTTTACTATGTGACCTCAGTCACTTCCGGAGTTCCTGCCGGTTTCGTGTTCGTCCCCGGCGGCACCTTCACCATGGGGGATACCATCGATGACGAGGTAGGAGACGACGGTGAGCTTCCCGTCCACAGTGTAACCCTTGATCCCTTCTACATCGGCAAATACGAGGTCACCCAGGCGGAGTATTCCCAGTATGCGCAACCGGGTTCAAACTGGACAAGCAGCTATGGTCTTGGTGATAATTATCCTGCCTATTTTGTCTCCTGGTATGCCAGCCTCAAATACTGCAACCTGCGCAGCCTGGCAGAAGGGCTCACTCCAGTCTACAGCATTTCCGGTTCCACCAATCCCGCCAATTGGGGCACTGTACCCACATCCTACAACGCAACCTGGAACGCTGCCATCTGCAACTGGAACGCCACCGGATACAGATTGCCCACGGAGGCGGAATGGGAATACGCCGCCCGGGGTGCTGTGGATCCGCCCGACTATCTCTACAGCGGCTCAGGTGACATTAGCGCAGTGGCTTGGCATGGTGGAAACAACTCGCCCTACGGCAGCAAGCCCGTCGGGACCAAGTCGCCCAACGAACTCGGAACCTACGACATGAGCGGCAACCTCGAGGAATGGTGTTGGGATTGGTATGACTGGAACTATTACAGCAGCAGCCCGCAGAACAATCCAACGGGGCCTGCAAGCGGGTCGAACCGGGTGAAGCGCGGCGGCTACTGGGGCGTCAATGCCTCCGGTTGCCGGGTCGCGAATCGTTACAGCGCCTACCCGTACCACGGCTACGGCGGCTACGGCTTCCGCGTCTGCAGGGCAGTCCCCTGATCTTATGATTTCTTACCTTTTTACCCTAAGGCGCCAAAAATGAAACGTGGTTCGGACGCCTGGGATCGGTTTTTCTTTTTTGCTACTTTTCTTTCCCAAAGAAATTGGCTCTCTTTCAAGTCGAGTTGGTGAGAGCAAAACATTACTCTCTTGGTAAGCTAGAGCCAGCATGTCATTCCGGGGAAGCGTGCACCAGCATGCGGGGTTCCGGAATCCAGGCTGTTGGGGTAATGCCCTGGCAGAGGGACGATCCAGGTGCTACCTGAATCGACCCCGCTTCTGTGTTACATTTGCTATTCCCGCAAGGGTTGGATTCCATCACTACGTTCCGGAATGGCCCGCGTTCAGGGCTGAGATGGGTAAGATCTGCTGTCGTCGATGCTCGATCCTCGCTCTAAGCCTGCCTCGCCCGACGCCAGACTCGCGCTACGCCAGCTTGGTTCCCCAAAATGACGAGCGCGTGGGGCAATGTTTAATGGCCTAAGTGGCCGCGGTGATCTCCACCTTCATCCGATCCGGATCTTCAAAGAAAACCGCGTAGTAATCTTCGCCTCCGGCATAGGGATGCCTGTCCTCATAGAGGATGGTGATTCCCTTGGCGCGCAATTCGGAGGTGATCTCATCCACGCAATCCCGGCTGTCGGCGTGAAACGCCAGATGGTTCAAGCCCGCGCGGCAGCGGTGGTAGGGGATGTCCAGCCAGCGTTGTTCCGCCTGCACGAACACGATGTAGGTCTCACCCAGAAGGTAGCTGAAGCCCGCGTCCCATTCCTGAAAGAGGGTGTAGCCAAGCCGCTCCAGCAGCCAGGACCAAAACCCGCGGCTCGTCTCTAGATCCCGCACGTACAGTTCCACATGGTGTAGTTTTCCCGTCATTTCAATCTCCTTTTCAGCCCCCTGTTTTTGTTTTTCCAGGTTTTAATGTTTTTATGCCGCCCCACCCACTTTTCTGCCAGAGATTGCTGCCGATGATCACCACCAGTCCGATGAGGGTGGCGGTGTGGATGCTTTCATTGAGGATGAGGGCGATGAAAACCAACGAAATGAAGGGGGTGAGGAAGATCAGGTTGGAGACGGAGGCCTTGTTGTCACTGGAATCCAGGGCTTTTTGCCAGAGGATGAAGGTGAGCCCCATCTCGAAGATGCCCACGTAGAGCGCGCCCAGCAGACCCCAGCCGATCACAGCTTCCGGAGTGAAAAGGCCGCCAAGGTTAAGCTTTCCGCGGATCAGGGCATAGAGCGCCGTGGCCAGGGCGCCCACCAGGAAATTGAGCAGAAGTTTGCTTTCGAGACCACGCCTGTCCTTCATGTTCAGGATCCAGTAAGCTGCCCAGACCAGCGAGGTGGAAACCGCCAGCAGCGAGCCCAGCGGGTCCTCGAACTGAAGCTGGAAAACCCGGCCCTGGGTGGCGATGATCACCACCCCCAGGAAACTGAGCAGCAGGGCCAGCAGGTCTTTCAGGCGAAACCGCTCTTTGAGCAGCCACACCGAAAGCAGCGCCAGCACGATCGCCCAGGTGTAATTGAGCACCTGCGCTTCCTGCGCGCGGAGGCGGTCATAGGCCAAAAACAGCATCAGATAATACAGGAAGGGGTTCAGCAAGCCCGCCGGGAGCGAACGAAGCCAATTCGATGACAGAGTTTTGCGGGGCTTTCGGGAAAAAGCATTGACCGCCGCCAGAAAGATGGTGGCGGCCCCAGAAGCGAAGAGCAGCAAGCCCAGCGGAGTGAGATGGCGGAGGCTGAGTTTGAAGGCCGTGGAAACGGTGGACCAGGCCAGCACGGCGCCCAGAGCGTAGAAATATGCCTGCTTTTGATTTTTGGTCATTTCAGCCCAAGAAAAAAGCCTGCCCGGATGCCGGACAGGCCTGTCACAAAGCTGGGGGGCTTAGTTCATCCTTCTCAGGATGGTGTTGAATTCAGTTTCGAGGGCTCGGTTGCCGGTTTTTTGGGCACCGAGGATCACCAGCCTCACCGCGTCCTTGTTGGTCTCGTCAAATTCGTACCATTTGCGGGCGTAGGTGATCATTTCCTGGTAGTCCTGGAGTTCGTTCAGCAAAAAGCTGATCTCCTGGTAATCCTGGTCATTGTCGCGGATATCCAGCAAGGTTTTCAGATATCCCAGGGCGCCGGCTTTGTCGTTCAGTTTCAGGGCGATGTATTTGGCATCGGAGAGGGCGTCCTCGTTGCGTGGTTCAATGGCCAGCACCAGCTGGTTGTTGGTCTTGGCGGCTTCATACTGCTCCAGCTCGAACTGGCAGAAGGAGAGGTTCACGAGGTTGTTCACATTCATCGGTTCGGATTGTTTCACCTTTTCGAAGAAGGGGATGGCGGCGGCGTGGTCCTTCTTGTTCAGGTAAAAAATACCCATCTGCTGCTGCACGTTAATGTCGTCGGGATCGACATTGTAGATGCGGAGCAGGATTTCCTCGGCCTTGGCCTCGTCCGCCAGCTCCTTTTGATAGATCCCTGCCAGTTTGAACAGCGGTTCGGTCCTGGAGGTGTCCATCGCGGCCACGGTTTCGAAGGTCTCGATGGCTGTGGCGGTCTCGCCTTGCTCGAGGAGGGTTTCGCCGGCTTTGAAGATGCGCGCGTAGGCTCCGGTGCGCTTTCTCCGCATGTCGCGAAGAGCCGCCAGTTCCTTTTCAGAGGGCTTTTCATATTTTTCCATGATGGAAATGGCCTTGTCGTAGCCTTCATAGGCGGCTTGGTTGTATTCCGCGGCTTTGTCGGCAATGGTTTCGCCATAGTAGAGGTTGATGTCCGCCACTCTTCTCAGGGCGATGGCGTGGTTGGGATTGTCGGCCAAAACGAGGTTGTAATACTTGAGGGCTTCCTCCACGTTTTGTTGATTGTAGGCCACATCTGCCGATTTGAGATCGACCATGGCGCGGGGGCTGAGTTTTTCGCGGTTGGCGGCACAGGCGCTGAGAAGGAGCAACGCGGCCAGCGCCAGTATGGTGAGATGTTTCATCATCTATCTCCTGTGAAGTTTTTTTCTTTAAATAACACCAAAATATGGGGCGCGCATATCAGTCAAGACTTTTTCCAAGATCCGGCTTTTGGCAAACTGTGTCCAAGCCGGGAATATCGCTGTGGAAAAGTTTTTTAGGCCCTGAGGCGAGAAAATGCTTGACCGATTATGCGGCCGCGCTAAATGGGGAAAAATTCAAAACCTTTAATCCGCGCCAGTGAGCCGGAAAGGAGACAACATGGAACCCACGCCCCAATTCCTGGGCCGCAGCCTCTTTGACCTCGACGACTACTCCGCCCCGGAGATCATGTACATTCTGGAAGCCGCCCAAGGCATGAAGGAGATCAATCTCCGCGAGTACAAAAAAATCCCCACTCTGCGCGGCAAGACGGTTTGCACCCTCTTTGTGGAGGACAGCACCCGCACCCGGATGAGCTTCGAGCTGGCCGCCAACCGCCTCAGCGCTGATGTGGTGAGCTTTCAGGCCTCGGTTTCCTCCCTGCAGAAAGGCGAAAGCCTGCAGGACACCATCTACACCCTCGGAGCCATGGGGATCGATCTATACTGCATCCGCCACCGCAGCCCCGGCAGTCCGCAACTGGTGAACAAATATTCCGGAAAACCCGTTATCAACGGCGGTGACGGACGCCATGCCCATCCCACCCAGGCCCTGCTGGACATCTTTTCCATCTGGGAACGCGTGGGCGAGCTCAGCGGCCTCAAGATCACCATCGTGGGCGATATTTTGAACAGCCGGGTGGTGCGTTCCAACCTCATCGGCATGAAGAAGCTGGGCATGCAGGTCACCGTCTGCGGTCCGCGCACCCTGATGCCCGGGGGCATGGAAGATATCTTCGGCTGCCGGGTGGAATACGATCTGCGCGAAGCCCTGCGCGACGCGGACATCGTGATGGGCCTGCGCATGCAGCTGGAAAGGATGACGGAAGGCCTGTTTCCCAGCCTGGAGGAATACAGCAAACATTACGTGCTCTCCAAGGATACCGTCAAATATGCCAAAAAGGACGCCCTGATCATGCATCCGGGGCCGATGAACCGCGGGGTGGAGATCCTGCCTGAGATCGCGGACAGCAGCCAGAGCATCATTGTGGAACAGGTGGCCAATGGTGTGGCAGTTCGCATGGCGCTGATGTTCCTCATCCTCGGCGGAAAACTCTAAGGGAGGCAAAAATGACTATACTCATCAAGAACGGCACCGCTTTCGTGAACCACAAGTTTCAGATCCGCGACATCCTGATCAAAAAGGGCAGGATCGCCAGAATCGCCAAGACCTTGCCTGATAAGGCGGACAGGACCATCGACGCCTCCGGAAAGCACGTGTTCCCGGGTTTCGTTGACATCCACGTGCATCTCCGCGACCCCGGTCAAACCTACAAGGAAGACATCGTTTCCGGCACCCGTTCAGCCGCCCGGGGAGGTTTCACCAGCCTCTGCGCCATGCCAAACACCGATCCCGTGGTGGACAACATTGCCACAGTGGACTACATCCAGCGCCGCGCCAAGGACCTGGGCTCAGCCAGGGTTTATGTGATCGGGGCCATGACCAAAAAAAGCGAGGGCAAGGAGATCAGTGAAATGGCCACCATGCAGTCTGGCGGCATCGTGGCGGTCTCGGATGACGGCAATTGCGTGCAGAACGCCAAATTGATGCTCAACTGCATGCGCTACGCCACCAATTTTGGCCTGCCGCTGGTGATACACGCCGAGGATTACAACCTGGCTGGAAAAGGCCAGATCCACGGCGGACGGATCGCCTCCAAGCTTGGCCTCTCCGGCCTTTCCGGACTGGCGGAGGAGGTGATCGTTTCGCGCGACATAATGCTAGCCGAAAACACCGGCTCAAGGCTGCACATTGCCCACATCAGCACTGCCAGGTCGATCGAACTGGTGCGGCAGGCCAAACAACGCGGCGTGAACGTGACCTGTGAGGTCACGCCGCATCATCTGCTGCTCACTGAGGATGCCTGCCTCGGCTTTGACACCAACACCAAGATGAAACCTCCGCTGCGCCCCGAACAGGACCGCCTCGCCTGCCTGGCCGCCCTCAAAGACGGCACAATCGATTGCATAGCCACCGATCACGCGCCCCATGCGGATTTCGAAAAGGTGCGCGAGTTCGATCTGGCTCCCTTTGGCATCATTGGCTTGGAAACCGCTTTTTGCGCCCTCTACCACCATCTGGTGAAGCCCGGCCTGCTCACCCTGGAAAGGCTGGCAGAGGCTCTTACTTCAGCGCCGGCCAGGGTTTTAGCCCTTGCTTCGGCGGAGTTGAAGTCCGGTGTGCCGGCCGATCTGAACATCATCGATCTGGAGGCCTCCACCACCTTCACCGAAGAATCCATCCTTTCCAAGGGCAAGAACACCCCCTGGCTGGGCCAAACCCTGTCCGGAAAAGTCCTCTACACCCTGTTGGAAGGCCGCATTACCTGGGGTGATTGAGCGTGCCTGTTTATCGTGAAGTGCCGCTGCTCAGCAGCGAAAGGATCAACCGGGATTATCTGCGGATCAGCGTTGTGGTCCCTGATCTGGCTGAGTTGTGCCAGCCTGGGATGTTCTTCGAGCTCAAATCCGGACTGCCCTCCCAGGCCAGGCGCCTTTTCAAGCCGGTAAGCGTGTTTGAAGCCTCTAACGGCGAGATCGCTTTTCTGATCAAAGTTGTGGGACCCGGCACCCAGGCTTTGGCAGAACTGAAGCGGGGTGATCCGCTGCTGCTAACCGGGCCGCTGGGCAACTCGTTTCCGCTTTCGCAGGGCCGTAACGCTCTACTGGTGAGCGGTGGGATCGGATATCCTCCTTTGGCCTGGCTGAAACAGGAATTGGCGGCTGATAACAAAGTCTTGCTCATTCACGGCGGATCCTGTGCCGCTGATGTCTTTCCCTGCGACCGTGCCTACACACTCGACGGCAGCGCCGGCAACCTCGGCTTGGTCACGCGGGACGTTCCGGACTTGATCAAAGCTGAAAACATCGACATCATCTACAGTTGTGGACCTGTTCCGATGCTTAAGTCACTGCAGGCCTGCGTTGGCGGTCTGCCTCATTACGCTTCGCTGGAGGCCTACATGGCCTGCGGCCTGGGCGCCTGTCACGGCTGCGCGGTTCCGGTGGGGGAGGGGTATGTGTGCGTTTGCAAGGATGGGCCTGTGTTTGACGCCACCGCCATACGCTGGGAGGAGTTGTGAACAGGCTTGCCACCTCGCTGGGTTGCCTTCGGCTGAGAAGCCCGGTGCTGGTCGCTTCTGGCACTTTCCACACCGGATATTTTGAGCTTTTCGACCAAAACGCGCTCGGAGCCTATACCACCAAAACCATCACCCTGGCCCCCAAAGCGGGCAATCCGCCGCCCCGGCTGTATGAGACCGAAGCCGGCCTGCTCAATTCCATCGGCCTCCAGAATCCGGGCCTCAAGGCCTGGCTGAATCAGGATCTGCCCCTGCTGCAGGACTTGCTTCAAATTCCTTTGATCGTCAGCTTTTCCGGTTCTTCTGAAGATGAGTTTCTACGGATCTTGGACGGCCTGGAGTTGCAGGAGGGAATTGCTGGCTACGAGGTGAACGTATCCTGCCCCAACGTGGATAGGGAAGGCATGGCTTTTGGAGCGGATCCGGACGTAGTTTTCGCCCTTGCGTCCAGGCTGGCCGCCATCACGGAGCGCGAACTGATCTTCAAACTCAGCCCCAACGTGACCAATATCGCCCACATCGCCCAGGCAGCCGAGGCTGGAGGGGCAAGCTCGCTGGCGCTGATCAACACGCTCTACGGCTCAGCGATCGACTGGAACACCGGCAGATTCAGGATCTCCAGCCCCGTTTGCGGCTACAGCGGAACAGGGATCAAGCCTGTGGCACTGGCCCTCTGCTACAAAGTGACCCAGGCGGTAAAAGTCCCGGTTATCGCTCTGGGCGGCATCCACAGCTGGCAGGACGCCCTCGAGTTTTTCTGGGCCGGCGCTTCCGCCATCGCGCTCGGGACAGCTTTTTACAGCGATCCCCTGGCCGCGGTCAGGCTGCGTAAGGGTTTGGAGGAATTCCTGCGGGAAAACGACCTCTCACTGCGTGATATCATCGGCCAGGCGCGCTGATCAGATAGCCAGACCTTAAGCCTCGCAGGTCCGCGTCCGCCATGTCTCCCGCCACCCTCTCCCATGAAATGCGGGAATCAGGCGGGAGGCTCGATTGGGACTGGCAAACGGGGGTTTGGAAGGAGTTGGCAGGCAATAGCCTTCAAAACCCCTGGCAGGGTGCCGATACAACGTTGGCAACTGCTCAGGCAGAATTACCTCTTGACAGCAGCCCTGCTGTGAATATTTTGTCCCTAAGTTCTTTACAAGCGTATAGGGGGTGACATGGTTTCGACAGGGAACCAGGGTGTGAGAGATGCATGCCGGAGACGCTGTCCGCTCCGTTATCAAGCAGCAAACAAATCTAATTGCAAACAACAACTACTCCTTAGCAGCGTAAGCAGCTAACGTTCAACCCGTCCGCGCCGCCGGGATGGGATTGGGCGTCGAAACAGTGCGGCCGCTCCGGGTTCGAGAGCTCATAAAACCCGGCTAAGACCATGAGCCCTGGCCCCGGCGGGTCTGATTGTCTTTCACCGCCCCGGCCGCGAGCAAAGACAACTAAGCATGTAGATTCACTCATGACCGGTTTTTTGGACGCGGGTTCGATACCCGCCACCTCCACCATATTAAATGAACGGCCTTCTTGATGGAGGGCCGTTTTGTTTTTGGGAAGGTTTGGCTGATATAGTTCCGGGAGGCTCACACCTCCTGATTATCAAGGTTCTCTGCCAGGGTGTTTTTGCGCCATCCCCCCTCAAAGAAAGAATAGATCACCGGGATGAGGAGCAGGGAGATCAATGTGGAAACCAGCAGACCCCCGATCACCACTCTGGCGAGCGGGGCCTGGGTTTCGCCGCCTTCCGCCATGCCGATGGCCAGGGGCAGCAGTCCCAGCATGGTGGAGATGGCGGTCATCAGGATGGGGCGCAGTCTGCGTCGTCCGGCGCTTTGGATGGCTTCCCGCAGGGATTTTCCCTCATTTCGCCTCAGTTTGTTGGTGGTATCCACCAGCAGGATGGAGTTGTTCACCACGATCCCGGCCAGCATGATGATGCCAAGGTAGCTTTGGATGTTGAAGGTGGTGCCGGTGAGGAAGAGGATCAGCACCACACCGATGAAGGCGAAGGGCACCGAACCCATCACCACGAGTGGGTCTTTCACGGATTCGAATTGGCTGGCCATCACCATGTAGATGAGGATTATGGCCAGGATGAGGCCGATCAGCAGTTCACGGAAGGACTCCTGCTGCTGTTTGTAGTCGCCGGCGATCTCCACGCTGTAGCCCAGGGGCACGG
>JAEAME010002662.1_pt1 | contig 10097 bp, 9 predicted proteins | sample 8958731 | NCBI WGS metagenome assembly JAEAME01 (sample SAMN16933194, study PRJNA681113) | bioreactor sludge metagenome | isolation source: anerobic bioreactor sludge (Control) | place: India:Bengaluru | collected 2018-10-24
TATTGAGTCATCGATAATTACAAGGTTGTCTATGCCGCGCTTAATAACCCCATATGTAACATCATAAACGTGCCCGACAAGATCATCCCTGCTTTTATCCTGGGTAATAAAAGTGCGCAGCTTGACATCCTTTACAGCTATCTTTTCAACTCTTGGTCTCCTGTTTATTACAGATTCCAGGTCTTCTCTGGTAAGCGGACCATTCATTTTAAGTATTGTATCAATTTTCGACTGGTTAAGATAATCCTCCAGCCCTTTTATCAGTCCGTAAAATGCGCTTTCGGCAGTGTTCGGGATATAGGAGAACACAGTATTGTCTAGATCATAGCTTACAGCCTTTAAAACCTTGTCAGTAAGCAGTTCTCCAAGCTTTTTCCTTTCACGGTAAATATTTTTATCAGTACCCCGGGAGAAATAAATTCTTTCAAAGGAGCATTTCCTTATGCCGGCGTCTTCCCTTATCCTGTTTACTGAAACATCGCCTGATGCCTTTAATATTATTGCATGCGAAGGAGGAAGTTCATTGACATTGTCGCTTTTTACATTGAAGATGGTCTGAATTACAGGTCTTTCAGATGCAACAACAATTACTTCATCATCATAATAATAAAACGCAGGTCTTATTCCTGCAGGATCACGCATCACGAAAGCGTCACCATGCCCGACCATGCCAGCCATTGTATAACCGCCATCCCAGTTCCGGCTTGCTTTTGACAATATTGTCACAAGATCAAGATTTTCCTCAATAAGCGGTGATATCTCTTTTTTGGAATAACCCTGCTCCTTAAAATGCCTGAATAATCTTTCGTTTTCTTCATCGAGCCTGTGTCCTATGTTCTCAAGGATAGTTACAGTATCTGAAAAATCGATTGGATTCTGACCAAGATCTATAAGATGTTTTAAAACTTCATTTACATTGGTGAGATTAAAATTGCCAGCCATCACCAGATTTTTTGATCTCCAGTTATTCTCCCTGCTTACCGGATGCACATAATCGATCCTGTAATTTCCATAAGTGCCATATCTGAGATGTCCCAGATAAACATCGCAGACAAAGGGCATATCCATCCTTATAAATTCCGGATCATTAATGTCCCGTGCATTTGATGTGTTTATCTTATCTATATCCTCATATATGAAACCGAAAATCTCCTTTATCGGATCTTCCCTGTTCGATCTCTGTCTGAAAATATATCTGTGCCCGGGAGGTACGTTGATCTTGATGCCGGCAATACCTGCTCCATCCTGTCCCCTGTTATGCTGTTTCTCCATCATCAGGTACATCTTCTGAAGGCCGAAAAAGTATGTACCATATTTGTTAAAATAGAAGTCAGGCGGTTTGCGTAACCTTAACATCGCAATACCGCATTCATGTTTTAAATTTTCGCTCATATTACTTTTTGATCCGGTCGGGGAATTTTATCACTGTGGGGATCCAGTATGCGTTGGGAAACTCTTTGCGGATCATAATAAGGTCCTTGTAACATTCAATCTTGGTCCGGTAGTCTCCAACCCTTACAATAAACCAGCCCGGTTCCTGATAGTCAGGATAAGAAGGTATTTCCGGGAATTTCTCAATGAACCTGGCCTGTGTTTTTGCAGATTCTTCTCTTGCGTTTCTTACAGAGCTGTAGTAAATCTGTATCCTGAATCCCTGCATACCCTGCTGGCCTTCTGTTCTGACCTTATTGTTCGCAAGGATATACCTGGTCATCAGGGTATCAATAGCTTTATCCTGAAAGATATTCAACTGACCGGAATGTATATCATCCCGCCTGAAGAGATCGGCGGTTTTTATTGAAGCCTGCGAACTGCATAACTCGGTTATGAGAAGAAAAACAACTGCGACTAAACAATAATTTCTGGCCATGGTGCAAATATACAATTTCAGCAACAGAAATAAAACGTGTGCACCTTTTCATTATTTTGCTTTAGCAGCTATTGGATTTCAGGATCCTTTAGAGCCATGTAATAATTGCCTCCCCTTGAGCCTGCAACAAGAATTCTTCCGTTGTAATCGAGGGCAAAACTCATCCCGAAAGCATCTGTGGTATACGGATCGCAGGCATCAAATATCCTTACCCTGCCTGCATCGGTTCCGTCATCAGGATTTAACATGTTGATGAAAAAGCAGTTTTTATTAAGAAGATAAAGAATTCCTGCTTCATCTGAAAGCAAAGATGTTCCGCAGTTTGAATTCTCAAGGTATTTCTTCCAGTTTATATTTCCGTTCAAGCTTAAAGATGCAAGGTATGTTTCTTCAAGAATTCCGCTTTCTTTCGATACTTCAGTCTTTCCCGTAACAAGGATGTTGTTGTTGTAAGCTAAAAGCCCGCGACCGGAAGCTCCGAAATTGACATTATTATATAATTCGGTTTCCCACAGTTTGTTAAGATCGCTGTTATACTTTGCAACACTGGCTCTTGTTGCCGATGCTTCATTTTTCCTTGTAAGGGAGAGGTAAATATTGCCGTCAGCATCCATAACTCCATTATTTGCCGCGATGTAAATGCTCTCCGGTAGTTGTTTGTTCACTGTAATCTCTCCCTCTGAATTAAATCCGACAAAAAGCAGACCGCTTGTTCCATCATACAAAGAATCGGCACTGGCCGACCCTATAGCCAGAAAATTCCCCTCGCCTGTATTAAGCAAAGTTGTGATGTCAATCTTAAAACCCGGATCGAAAGTTTTCATCCAGTCCTGATGACCATCATGATCATGACGCGATATAAGCATTTTCCCCTCACTGCTCCCGGCTGCAAAAATAAACGAAGCATTATACAACACCGAGCTGAAAAGACCGTCGCTCTCGGAAATAAATTCCATCTTAAGATCCCTTGTTTTTGATAGTTTGGTCAGGTAGGCCCTGTTGTTAAGAGTGCCGCTGCTGATTATGCAGGAATCAGGAGTTGAGCTGATGAAAAACGCACTGCCGGGACCAGGTGATTTCTGCCATAACAGAAAATCATCAGGCCCTTTTTTGCATGAATAAATGAGCAACAGAAACAGGAAAGACACACATATCCTTCCCGGATATGCTATTTTATTAAAACTCTGCTGCAAGTTCGTCAGTGATTTCAAGATTATGATAAACATTCTGGATATCATCATCATCTTCAAGAACCTCTATGAATTTCAGTACTTTCTTTGCTGATTCTATATCCAGCTTCTTTGTTGTGTTCGGGATCCTTTTCAGCCCTGATTCTTCAGGTTCGATGCCCATCTCCGCAAGCTTCTTACTGACGCTCCCGAAATCCTCCTTGGAACATGTGATCGTTATCATCTCATCGTCAACCTCAAAATCCTCAGCACCTGCATCAATCATCTCGAGTTCCATCTCTTCAGCATTCACCCCCTCATTCTTAACTGTGAAGGTCCCTTTCCTGTCAAACAGGAAACTGAGAGATCCGTTGGTCCCGAGGTTCCCTCCATACTTATTAAAAGCTGACCTGACCGACGCGACAGTCCGGTTATTATTATCGGTGAGACATTCGGCAAAAACAGCAATTCCATGAGGCGCATAGCCTTCAAAGGTAGTTTCAAGATAATTTACTGATTCCGCTCCGACTGCCTTCTTGATCGCTCTCTCAATGTTGTCCTTTGGCATATTGGCTCCCTTTGCATTCTGTATTGCAAGCCTGAGTCTGGCATTTGCATCAGGATCCCCGCCTCCTTCTTTCGCAGCTATAACTATCTCTTTGATTATCTTGGTAAATATCTTACCTCTCTTGGCATCTGCTGCTCCCTTCTTTCTCTTGATTGTAGACCATTTATTGTGACCTGACATACAACGTGTTTTAATTATTATGAATGCAAAATTAATTATTTCTTTAATTCCTCATTCAGGTTGTATACTTTTGTCGGAATAATATATTGGGAAGAGGGAAAAGTGACAGGATACGGACAGGAAAAACATGAAGCTCAAACCGTAGTTCACAACCCTCGTTTTTTAATCTTGCTATGTTAAAGAATGCATATATTGAAACTTACGGCTGCCAGATGAATGTAGCTGACAGTGAGATTGTTGCTTCCTTTCTGAAAGCTGACGGATTCACCCTGTGCAAGGATATAAGAACCGCAGATATTATTCTTATAAATACCTGTTCTATTCGTGAAAATGCTGAAAAAAAAGTATGGAGAAGGCTTGAATCAATAAGGCATCTGAAGAAAAAAAAGAAGGATCTTATAATCGGGCTAATAGGATGCATGGCTGAAAGGCTGAAGGAGCAGGTTATTGAAACAGACAATTTTGTCGATATAGTAGCAGGACCTGACTCCTATCGCGACATTGTTTCCATGATAAGAGAAGCTGATTCGGGACACAGGGCAGTTAATGTTTTGCTTTCCAGGGAAGAAACTTATGCAGATATTTCTCCCGTAAAGCTTGATTCAAACGGGATTACTGCATTTATATCTATTATGAGGGGGTGCAATAACATGTGCGCTTACTGTGTCGTACCATATGTAAGGGGTGCCGAAAGGAGCCGTGATCCGGAATCAGTGATAAGGGAAGCAAGGGAGCTTTTTGAAAGAGGCTACAGGGAAGTTACCCTGCTTGGGCAAAATGTCAATTCATACAGATGGGAACAGGAAGATTCTAATGTGAACTTTGCTCACCTCCTCGAAAAAACAGCATTGATTGATCCATTGCTGAGAGTCAGGTATTCAACATCTCATCCCAAGGACCTCTCAGATGAACTCCTTCTTACAATGGCAAAACATAAAAACATCTGCAGGCATATACATCTTCCTGCACAGAGCGGGAGCAACAGAATCCTGAAGCTGATGAACAGAGGATATACAAGAGAATCATATATGGGAAGGATTGAGGCAATTCATTCAATATTGCCCGATTGTGCAATTTCAACAGATATGATAACAGGGTTTTGCACAGAAACTGAAGAGGACCATCAGGCCTCATTATCACTTATGGAATGGGCAGAATTTGATTTTTCCTATATGTTCAGATATAGTGAGCGGCCAGGAACTAAAGCAGCAAGAAAATTAAAGGATGATGTTCCGGAAGCTGTCAAGACAAAAAGACTGAATGAAATGATTGAGCTGCAGAACACATTATCTGCAAGATCGAAGAAAAAAGATATTGGCAGGATTTTTGAGGTTCTTGTTGAAGGATATTCAAAGAGATCTGACGATTATTTGTCGGGGCGCACTTCACAGAACAAAGTTGCTGTTTTCGCTGTTAATGGAATGAAAGCGGGAGAATACGCAAGTGTTCTTGCAGAAGAATGCACCTCAGCAACCCTGATTGCCAGAGTTGTTTGAAATAAACAGCCTCTTTTAAATGTCTAATATTAATAGTGCATAATTTTAATACCTGGTAAAAATGAAAATAAAATACTTTCTAGTAGTAATCCTCTCATTTGCAATTACATATTATCTTCCGGCCCAGAAATCAGGCAAGAAGGTGACAGTCAGCGGGAAAGTAGTGGATGCATACCGAAGCCCGGTATCAAATGTTGCAGTGCTGCTCGACGGCAAGGAATCAGGCAGAAAGACTGACAAGAGAGGCAATTTCAAAGTGAAGGTGAAATCTGATGTTCAGAAAATAGGAATCTTTACAACAAGCACGGGCATTGTTGAAGAACCTGTGAATGGAAGAACCACGATAAATTTCACTCTTGAAAATTATACTTCCCAAAATGCCGTGTCGGATCTGTCTCCTGCTGAAGAAGAAGTAGTTGACGGTGGATATGGTGTTTCAAGAAAGAAGGACCTTACCAAATCAGTTACAAAAGCTGATGTCAGCGGGAAGGAATATACAACGTTCAATTCGATCTATGAAATGCTTCAAACCCTTCCGGGGGTGTATGTGTCTGGATCGAATGTGACAATCAGAGGAACAAGTACTACGGGAAACTCATCTCCTTTGTTTGTGGTTAATGGATCGCCGGTAAGTTCAATAAACGGCATTGACCCGGTAATGGTTAAAACAATTGAGGTCTTAAAAGGACCCGCAGCTTCCGTTTATGGAATGCAGGGAGCAAACGGAGTTATTATTATTAAACTCAAATAATATCATGAGAGCCAGAATTTTTATTACAATCTTATTAATTATTGCAGCCGCTGTTGACCTGTCCGGACAAAAAGCAGGGAAAAAAATTACAATAACGGGAATAGTGCTTGATATTAATAATCAACCTGTTCCGGAGGCTTTAATAATTATAGACGGGAAGAACACGAACGTCCGGACTGACAGGGATGGTTACTACAAGATAAAAGTTAAACCGTCAGCAGTTAATATTGGCATCTATTCATTCATCGCCGGTATCTCTGAACAGGCTCTGAACAACAGGACTGAGGTTAATTTTTTACTTGACAGCTCTATCGGGAATTCTTCAGGGGTTAATGAGAATTCTCCCGGTGAGGAACTGATAAATATTGGTTATGGCTCAGTAAAGAGTAAAGACATGGCAACCAATGTCAGAAAGATCAGTGGTTCAGATAAGGCAAACGCGAATTATACAGATATTTACGAAATGATTAAGGGACAGGTTCCGAGTGTTGAAGTGCATGGTAAAAGTATCAGGATACAAGGTTCAAGTTCCTTTGTCGGGGCAAGTACTGAGCCGCTGCTTATTGTTGACGGGATGGTGGTAAATACAATAGAAGACATTCCTCCTCAGTCAGTAAAGTCGATTGAGATTCTCAAAGGCCCTGATGCCGCAATATATGGATCGAGAGGTGCAAATGGAGTGGTGCTTGTCAGGTTGAAAAGCGCCGCCGGTGATCGCTGATCTGTCAGGCTTTATCCTTTACGTCAATTTTTATATGCAATTCATCAAGCTGTTTCGATGATATAACAGCGGGAGTATCGAGCATTACATCCCTACCGGAATTGTTTTTGGGAAAAGCTATAAAATCCCGGATAGAATCCTGACCGCCGAACATCGCTACCCACCTGTCGAATCCGAAAGCAATTCCTCCGTGAGGCGGCGCCCCGTATCTGAAGGCGTTCATAAGGAATCCAAACTGCAATTCAGCTTCTGCATCGGTAAATCCAAGTACTTTAAACATAAGCTTCTGTACAGCAGCATCATGTATTCTCACCGAACCCCCTCCGATCTCAACCCCGTTGATTACAAGGTCGTAAGCATTTGCACGTACCCTGGCAGGATCTGACTCCATATACTCAAGATCTTCCAGCTTGGGTGAAGTAAAGGGATGATGCATGGCAAAGTATCTTTTTTGTTCTTCATCCCATTCAAGAAGAGGAAAATCAACAACCCATAAAGGAGCATATCTGTCTTTTGACCTCAGTCCAAGCCTGCTACCCATTTCAAGTCTTAATTCACCGAGAGCTGAAAGAGTGTTTTTCTTTTCTCCTGCCATAATAAGCACAAGGTCCCCTTCTTCAGCACCTGTTAGCTTAATAATGTCAAGCAGCTCGCCGGCTGAATAATACTTATCTATTGAAGAATGAATTCCGTCAGCGTTGTACTTTATATAAACAAGTCCTTTTGCACCTATCTGAGGACGTTTGACAAATTCTGTAAGCTCGTCTGTCTGTTTCCTCGAGTACCCTGCACAAGCCCTGGCACATATTGCTCCAACATATTCTGAATTATCAAAAACCTGAAAACCCCTGCCTTTAACCTTTGCAGTTAGTTCTGCTATTTTCATACCGAAGCGAATATCAGGTTTATCGGAGCCATAGCTCTCAATAGCTTCAGCATACGGCATTTTGATAAATTGTTCAGTGAAATCAATGTTCTTTATCTTTCTGAAAAGATGCTTGGCAAGTCCTTCAAAAGCATCAAGGATATCATCCCTTTCAACAAAGGACATCTCGCAATCTATCTGTGTGAATTCCGGTTGCCTGTCTGCTCTTAGATCCTCATCACGGAAGCATTTAACTATCTGGAAATATCTGTCAAATCCTGCCACCATAAGCAACTGCTTAAGAGTCTGGGGAGACTGTGGCAATGCATAGAATGTCCCGGCTTGCATCCTGCTTGGCACAACGAAATCACGGGCCCCCTCGGGGGTTGATTTTATTAAAACAGGTGTTTCAACTTCAATAAATCCTTTTGAATCCATATAGCTCCGTACTTCCCGTGCTACCCTGTGCCTGAGGATAATATTGTCCTTTACAGGGACCCTGCGCAAGTCAAGATACCGGTATTTCATCCTCAGCTCTTCACCTCCGTCAGTGTCTTCCTCTATAGTGAAAGGAGGCAGATCACTCCTGTTTAGTATAGTAAGTTCGTTAACGGCAATCTCAATGTCTCCGGTTGGAATCCTTGAATTCTTATTGCTCCTCTCTCTCACCTCCCCTTTTGCCTGGATTACATATTCCCTGCCCAGTTTCCGCGCCTGCTCACAGAGTGGTTTGTCAGTTTCAATGTCGAAAACAAGCTGGGTAATGCCATAGCGATCGCGCAGATCAACAAAGGTCATGCCTCCGAGATCTCTCGACTTCTGCACCCACCCGCATAAGATAACATTGGTCCCAGCATCGCTGATCTTCAGCTCTCCGCATGTATGTGTCCTGTACATTTTCTGATTTTGAAAATTTCATCAAAAATAAGAAAAATTGGTCAGAGGATGGGACAATAGAGATATAATGATATTTTCTTGCTATTTTTAGTCTGCTTTTAGACAACTATGCCCGGAAATTCAAGAGAGAGATTCATGAAGCAGGCTCTGGAAGAAGCCCGCAAAGCTTTCGATAAGCAGGAAGTCCCTGTAGGTGCCGTTGTTGTTCATAAGGATACAATAATTGCAAGGGGAAGCAACCTGACTGAGACATTGAAGGATCCGACTGCACATGCAGAAATGCAGGCAATCACTTCTGCAGCAAACTGGCTGGGAGGAAAATACCTTACGGGATGTTCAATCTATGTTACTCTTGAGCCCTGTGCCATGTGTGCAGCTGCAATAGGATGGAGCCAGGCTTCAGAGCTGATCTACGGCGCGTCTGATGAAAAGAAAGGATATACTAAAATAAAGGGCCGGCTTTTGCACCCAAAAACAAAAGTAATTGAAGGATTACTTGAAAATGAATGCAGAGAACTTATACTCAAATTTTTCAAGACAAAGAGAACCCCGTCAGATTCAAAAAATGATCTGTGAAATATTAACAAAAACTGGCCATATACTTTTGTTTTCTTAATTTTACATTATATCTGTCAGAAAAGGGACAGCTTCATTAATACTCAGAAAAATGACCTTCGATAACAGTAAGACGATAATTAATTTCAGGATCAAACTGTTTTTTGCCACTCTGCTGGCAATAGCCTGGATAGCATTGGCCTACCTGATTAAACTGATAAAATTCCCCCTTCTGGGCATTGATGACGGGATATGGACTCTGATAATTATCGTGATCTGGCTGGTGATAGCATTAATTCCCATGATCTTCAACTATCAGTATGTTTTCTATTCTGATGAAGGTGAGAATATAGTATTCAGATATTTCAATGCAGGAATTGTCGGAGGTAAAAAGAATTCTATAGAGATCTATAAACCAACTTTCGCCGGCTACAATACTGCTGACAAATATTTCGGGTTAAGCAGTAAGATAACTCTTTTTCAAAAAACCGGACCAGGCATTGCCAAATTCCCACCTGTTTACATCAGCGCTCTTACAAAAGATCAAAAAGAGAAGCTTTTCAGATCGCTCTCATCCTACTCTCCCAAAAAATAGACCGGCTCATTGAATAACATGAGTTAAATCATTTTTAATGAATAAAATACATATCATTTTTGAGTCATCAGAACCTAACTATTAACTAAAATAAATTATATCATGAACGTTGATAAACTAATGAGCAACCTTGAAAAGAAACATCCGGGAGAGGTTGAATATCTTCAGGCAGTAAGAGAAGTTGTTGAATCAATTGAGGAGGTTTATAATGATAATCCCCAGTTCGAATCTGCAAATATAATTGAACGCCTTGTCGAACCTGACCGTATCGTTGCTTTTAAAGTTCCATGGATTGACGATGAAGGTAACGTCAAAGTCAATCTCGGCTACAGGGTTCAATTCAACAATGCTATTGGTCCCTATAAGGGCGGACTCCGGTTTCACCCAAGCGTTAATCTTAGTATCCTTAAATTCCTTGGCTTTGAACAGA
>JAEAME010002658.1_pt1 | contig 10091 bp, 9 predicted proteins | sample 8958731 | NCBI WGS metagenome assembly JAEAME01 (sample SAMN16933194, study PRJNA681113) | bioreactor sludge metagenome | isolation source: anerobic bioreactor sludge (Control) | place: India:Bengaluru | collected 2018-10-24
CTTCAGTTTATACTCAAAAAGATTTGGTTAACAGATTCGCTAAAGTGTATATCGATGCTTCCGAAAAAGCCCTTGAGGGCTAATTTTAAGCTAAAAAAACAGCTATTTTTATTCATATTTTTACTTCCAATCAGAATGTGAATTCTGGATTCATATTTTGAGGTCACAATTGTATTATATATAAAAAATCAAAATCAGTGACTAATTCAGACTTAAAGTAGAAGAGGAATCAGAATGGAAATAGCACTCGAAGAAAAAACATCAAGCCTAATCAAACTTAATAACAAAGACGCATTACAGCTAGTAAAAAGAGACAAAGGCTTCACAAAACAGTTATCAACTATCGAGGAAACATTAGCCAGATTTGGGCTACTTAAAAACGAGATAAAAGTATACCTTTATCTTGCAAGAGCAGGTGAAAAGAAAGCCGGCGAGATTGCAGAAGCAATTTCCCTTCACAGAACCGAAACCTACCGAATCCTTCGTGATCTAGAAAAGAAAGGAATACTCTTCTCGGTTTTTGAGAAACCATTGAAATTCACTGCTGTGCCCTTGGATAAAGCAATTGATTTACTTGTTGATGCTCAAAAAATGAAGATACGACTACTAGAAAAAGAGAAAGAGAATCTAGTTGAAATGTGGCTGTCAATACCCCAAAATAAAATGGATACAGCAAAAAAAGAACTCTTTCAAATGCTACAAGGCGACCAACAAGTAGTAATTAAAGCTGAAGAACTCCTTGAACGTTCAACTAGCGACTTCCAAATCTTTGCACCAGCGGACTACCTATCACAACTCTACTATAGCGACTTCACCGATAAAATGCGAAAGAAACTAAACAAAATAAATATTTCACTACTAACTGATGACTCCGCAAAAAGTGCATTCTTCATTGAACAAATGGAGTGGCCAACAACAAAATACAAAATGGTTCAAACCCAAAGCTTACCATGCTTTATGATTTCAGACAAACATGAGTTACTTATAGCATTCCATGAAAGCGACTCCTCGACAGAAACAGGTGATAAGAAGAAAGACAAAACATCTGCAATATGGACAAACTATAATGCATTCGTTTGGACACTACAAATGCTTTTCACCAAACTTGAGGCAGGACAATAAAACAATGAAACCCCTCTTTAAACCTAAACCAAGCAAATATTACTCCTCAAGAATACAATCAGCTATTTCAATCTCTTTTTTCGATTAACTCTCCATTTTATTAAAACTAAACCAATAACAAAAAAACTAATAATTCCCAAAATGACAATAATAAACAAATAATTTTGCCACCACTGATTATTATCCACAAATTGAACTTTTACTACATAAAAATCATAATGCCCTTGACCTATCGAGTTAGTCCATCCAGCCATAACAAATTTGTCATTGGAAACCTGTATGGTTGCATAAGCTTCTTCATAGTTGCTTCTACCAATAGTGCAACTTTGTAAAAGTTTTCCTGAATTATTAAAAGTAAAAAGCCAGAACTCTCTGTATCCATTGCCAAATGAGAATGTTGTACCACCTACAATATACCCTTCGCCATTGGTCAATCTGCTCACGAGTGTCGGAACATCAAAACCGCTACCGCCAAAAGTCTGTTTCCATAGTGAATTCCCTTGTAAATCAATTTTAACAACTAAAGCGTCACTATCACCTGCACCCTCTGATCTCGTATCGCCTACTAAAACAAATCCTTCCTCATCTTGGGATATTGAATATGCTTTATCACTTTCTGTTCCACCGTAGGTTTGATTCCAAATTAAATTACCAGAGTTATCAATTTTTAATACTAAAAAGTCATAATCTCCCTGTCTAATTGAATTAGTGTATCCCGCAATCAAAAAACCATTATCTTTAGTTGGTATTGCGGCTCGTGCTGCTTCATCCATTAACCAACCGTAGGTCTTATTCCAAATGACTTGACCGTTTACATCAATTTTTGTAAGCCAAACATTTGAGTCACCAGTACTTTCGCTTAAACCAGCTAGCAAGAATCCATCCTGAGCTTTGGCTCCTGAAAACAATCTGTCAATTGTCGCTCCGCCTAGTGTTAGATTCCACAATGCCTTCCCTTGGGTGTCAATTTTTAAAACAAATCCATTAGCGTCACCATTTGAGGAAAATGCGTTTCCTACTAGTAGAAATCCATCTGGCAAATTGATTATGTATCTAAATTCGTTGCCTCCATCGTAGGGATACGTTTTGTTCCAAACTTGATTTCCATCATCATCTATCTTTACTACAAATGCAACAGCAGTGTTTTCAATAACTGATTTGGTTGAACCGACGAGCAAAAATCCATCGATGGTTTTTACAGCGTAGAATGCTCTATCATCGCCTGTTCCTCCAAAAGTCTTTTCCCAAACTAGATTTCCGTTAATAGCAACCTGGTCATAGGCTGCAAAACAAAGAAAGTTTGAATTAATTATTAAGGCTACAATAATTAGCGGGCATAATATGAATAAGTTTGTTTGTTTTTTCAAAGGTTGTTCCTCAAAGGAATTGGAGACCAAGAAATTCTTAGAGGGTAAACTATTTATGATTATTTGAAGTAATCAAAATTCCTTTACACTACATATTGAATGCACTGACTATTTAATTTACTCATAAATGCATACTTTAAGAGCCAAGCCGAAAGTTTTTTCACATTTTTTTGGATCGCATGAAAATGATTTTTTTCTAGAATTCCAATGACTGCACAGAGTACATGGAATGCTTGTTTTATTTTCCATTTTTCATCAATGCTAATCAGTTGATACCTAATTTAGCGGTTATGAAGTGTAACTCAACGGTGCAAATAATTATTGACAATACTTTTATTTGAAAATATAAATTAGTTTTCAGACTAAGTCAGAACTGGCGTAGCCAGTGTTTCAACTAATATCCCTCTTGGATCTATACAACTGACAAAAACTACTATTGAATTGCCTCTTTGTTCTGTATTTGCATTGAAAGTAATTGTATATGAACCATCACCCACATCAACAAGATCTGTCAAATCCACAATAACCCAATTTTCTTCATCCAATTCTCCATCAGTTTCATAACTAATAACCATATTTCGGGCTAATGCAGAATGGCCATCATTAAATAATTTTAAGGTTAAGATCACTTGCTTTCCGCTTCCACCTAAACGAGAATAAGTTCCTGTTACTTCGATCATTGATGTTACATTCAAGTCAAATTGCGCAGAGTAAACCCCCGATGTAGATGAAGCGTTAATTTTAAAAGTTGCATATGCACTAGCAATTCCTCTTCCACTTGAATTTTGACTGGTCCAAATACCATTTTGGTAAGAACCAGTATTTAGTAAAGTAAATTGTGTATTTACAAGTGCAGTGTATGAATATTTGGTTGTAAAGTTATTATATTCCCCCAAGTTAGTGGCTAAAATATTTACTGGGCCGTCATTAGTAATGTTTGCTAATGCACTAATCATTGTGTTTCTCAGGCCTTGTTTATATGCTGGTAGATCTAAGTCTGTGGTAGAATTGTATACTAACTTATTTTTCTGCAGGCTAATAACATATAATCCAGTTGCGAGAAGTAACATTGTAAGTGTCAACGCAGCTATGATCAACACCTGACCAGAGTTATTTCGTTTACTCCCCAACTAATCCACCACCGCAACTTGAAGCCTAACTAGATAAACCGAGTAGTCACCATTCATACCTGCACAAACATAATCTATCGAAGTAATTTTATTGCTAACACTGCTACCGGTGCTAATAGAAACATCATTTAAACAAGCCATATTTCTGTCATAGGCTGTAAAATTAAACCAAAACGCAGAGGGCAAAGTTGATTGCAGAAGATCTCTTAATTCTGACCAAGACCTATTATTTATAAGGTCCCCAATTTTGCCATCATTATCTAAATTGATCAATGTACTATAAGCTGTTGAAAATAATGATTTGTCATCTGTTTTTGGAATTTGTGTTTGAGTAAAAAAAGCTGTTGAAGAGAGTAAGAGTACTACTGCAAAAAAGGCTTCAATGGTCCTAATTAACCCTCTTTGATTCGAGAGTAGCCTTCTCATTTAACAACCTCTCCTAAAGTTATAGTCAATTTATATAGGGCATCTTCAATACTGACGGTATAAACAAACCTATTTTCATTTGTGCTTGAAAACTCGGAGCCAAAAATCAACGGGGCATTAGGATACGCGCAATATTCAGAAAAGAATATGCCATTATCATAGCCAGTTGTCACCAGAACAATAGGGCTTTTCTCAATCAATTCTGGGATTTCATAAATCCCTGTTGAAATTAATACTGGCTCCAATTGGTGACTTAACGATAGTGCATAACATTCATCCAGCATCGTAGTAGAAGAATTTACTTCGGTTACACTCAACCTATTGTTAAGTGGGCTAAGATTTAGGAATACTTGATTAGACCAAGTTTCATTAGATAAATGATTAAAGCCATATGCTTGATAAGCTGTTAAACGATCATCAATAGTTGCTCTAGCGAAAAGAATCATTAGAACTGTTCCGTTAGATGAGTTTGGCAATTGAAAACTTAAACTTCCCAATCCACTTGTAGAGGTTGTGCCGTTGATACTCTGCAATCCTTCCATACTAACGACGTATCCCTGCAACGTTGCTTTAGTAGGTTCAAGATTTGCCTTAGTAGCTATTTTGAAATTATAAGTTGTAATTTCTCCAAGTGTACTATTACTTAAAGGTTCGATTGTTAATGAAAGCATCGGAGTTAAAGTCACGCCTAAAGCAACCTGCAATTTAGAGGCTTTTAAAGCATCTAAATAGGTGAGTACGCTAGAGCAACCATTATTGAGTCTACACACTTTATCAATATCAAGCTCAAAGGTGTTTGAACTGCCAACTTTGGCCAAACCTAACTTTTCTGGTTTGATATCGCTTGAGCCCCAATCAACAGGTTCCCCCTGACTAGTGACGATCTGGTCAGCTGCAGATTTATGATATTCTCCTTCATTTAGTCCTGCATAATTTTCTATGGTTGTCTGCATCGTAATAGTAAACGAAGCAGTTGCTATTAATGCGGCTGAAACCAGAAGAGTGCAAGCAAAAAAAGTGTCTATACTAGGTAAGACTTAGACCTCCAAATGTTCCCCCGAATATTCCACTGAATACGTTTTGAGACACTATTATAGAGATGTACGCTGTAGTGGAAAGTATGCCTGCATATGCGAATCCTGCGCCAAAATTTCCTTCACTTATTTTTCCGATAAAGAACCCTGAAATCCAACACTGAAGAACAATGCCCACCGAGAATGTACGTAATTGATTATTCATTGCTATGTTCGCTATAGCTGCAAGGTTTTCACTAGCTAAAGAAGTCATCATAGTGGTAGTCAAAGAAACAATTACAGTAGTAACAGCGATTAAAATGCTCCAGATGAATGCTAAGAGAATATATGGCTTAAGCAAAGCGCGTCTGTTAATTTGCTGTTCACGTTCTTTTTCACTATATTCTGAAAGAATTTCTAAAGACTCAGTAGAATTTCCACCAATCTCAATTGTTTCAATCATCATAGCAAAGTTTGTGACAACAAACCAGCTTCGAATCTGTTTTCTAATATTGGCAAACGTCTTCCTAATTGGGACACCCCACTCAATTTGGCTACGCATCAACTCAAGGAACTTTGAGAAGTGACCATAATCTTTGCGTTTAGTTGCTTCTACAATGCTTTTCTCTGGCGAAAGCCCAATTTTATGCGATTCAGTAATATCCCTTATGAATGATGGGATTGAATCTTCCGCATTATAATTAATCTTAGAAATCCTCCTATACTGAATAGCTGGAACTATCGATGCAATTCCTAATGCGGCCGTAGCAACTTCCGGTAAACCCGCAGGCTCTATCATTTTTGTTAATCCTGGAGCAACCGCAAAAATAGCTATCACAGCTGCTGCAGCAACAAGAAAGATCAATGCTTTTTTATATAAGTCTTTCAAGTTTTCAAAAGCACTTTTTTGCATGTTATGAGCTATCATAATGAAAATACCCGACAAGACTGGCATGAATACGAAGGCTATTAGATATGTGATGACAGGCGAATTTGAAATAACCATTCCAGTCATTTGACCTAAAGTGTCATTTGATGATAAAACAACAAAGAGAATGTAAACACACAATACTACAATTAACATAACTGTATATGCTTCAACTGTAGTAGCTATTTTTTCAACTGAACGGGTTATTTCTCCGTGGCGTAATTCGAAAATTGCTTTAAGTTGACTTTTCAAGTAATCAACCATTTTTCCACCACTTCTAACGGATGAGACAAATCCACCTAGGAAGTTTCTGTACAGTTTCGAATCTGTTTTTTCACCTCTTGACCGCATGACAGTGAGAGGATCTTTTCCTAAAACCTCAACTTGTCTAACGATCTCGTCAGCTTCTTTCTTAAAAGTTGGTAAAAAGGTTAATTTACGCAGTTTCTTCCAGCTGTCATATGGTGATACACCGCTAGCTGACAATAACGTGAAGATCATAACAACGAAAGGTAACTCATGTTCAACATGTTCTCTTTCTTCACTAGTCGCTTTTGAGAATGCTTTTATTATTTTTCCAAAAGGACCACCAACAGGAACTTTCATATTTATTACTCCTTGATGGCTTCTTTTTCTTCTGTTTCTGGCAGGTTGATTTCGTTACTCAATGCCCTATGTACACTTCTGAAGTCTCTAAGGTTCTTTTCGACCATTTTCAGTAGAATCTGTTTTCTTCTCTCTAACTCTTGAAGTACAACACTATATGGAACATCAAGGCTTTTAGCAATTCTTGTAAGCAGGTAGCTTTGATCAAGATTTCGTTCAAAAGTATCCGTTGAGGAGTTCCATGTAAAAGCATCATATATGCCGCCGCTTTGGGTTATTTCTGAAATTCTGACAAACTTTCTTGTTGATACCTTGCGGTCTAAAGCAATGTAACTTGGGATTTTAACTTGTTTTACTACGATAACACAATTCATTAGAGGAATAATGCCTTCAGGGATATTCATTGGTGGTTGAGTTAATCTCTTAATTACAGTTTCAACATCTTCGGCGTGTGTTGTGCATAGACCACCGTGTCCAGTGGCTAAAGCTTGGAATAGTACGTAAGCTTCTTCACCTCTGATTTCTCCTACAAGAATCAAAGCTGGACGGTGTCGTACAGCTGATTTGATTAGGTCGTAGAGGGTGACTTCTCCTTCGCTTTCTCCTCCAAATCCAGGTCTTGCTATAGTTGACACCCAGTTTTCTTGCGGGAGATTAATTTCTTGAACCTCTTCTACTGAAATTATTTTAAAGTCAGGTTTGATGAGGCAAGCAATAGCGTTAAGCGCTGTTGTTTTACCTGCACCTGTAGGACCCACTATCATCATTGACATCTTATTTTCCATTAATAGCCACAGATAGGCACCTATGTTTTCATCTATAGTTTCATTCATGATTAAATCAACAATTGTGATTGGGTCTTCACGGAACTTTCTTACTGTAAAACTGGTGCCTGCAGGGGTTGTTTCTTTACCAAATGCAACTGCAAGTCTGTGTTTCCCAGGTAACGTCAAATCAACAATGGGCCTAGCAATACTGACGTGTTTGCCCTGTCGATGGACTATTCTTGTTATAAAGTCGTCAAGTTCTTCAGCATCTGTGTAGACGATGTTTGTTCTTGCATTTTCATATTTTCGATGCCACAGATAGACTGGTTTGTTAACACCTAAACAACTGATATCTTCAATGAATGGATCAGAAATTAAACCATCAATTCTTCCATAACCGATTAGGTCTCGTTCAAGATAATACAATATTTTCTTTAATCCAATACTATCAGTCTTTTCAAGTGCTGTACCATGTTCCTCAATAATCCCTGGCAGTTGTCTACGGAAGGACTCTTCAAGCGTCTCATCCACTCTAGGCGCTTTAAGCTCGTATTCTAGTATGTTCTTTAATCGTTTGTATGATTCTCTTTCTTCTCTAGACATTGTCAACTCGTCAATAACGTAGTAGTAACTGCCTTCCGTTTCGTCTTGGAATATCCATGCATAAGAAAAAGGTGGCTTAAGCGGATAGCTTTCAACTTGTATGCACCCCTCAGGCACTCTGCAACCTTGGATTCCTAAGTATCCTACAATATCTTCAGTTGTAATCTTCTCTTTTTCTTCAATCTCTTCTTTATTCTTCTTTTTTCCTAGTGGCAACTCAATTTTCTCCATCGATTTTAAGACTAATGCCTGAACCATCAATTTGGCACTCTAAAACTACTTTACCTGAATAACTTGAATAAACTCCAGAAGCATCAACTTGTGTTACTATTATTGCTAATTTTTCACTGTTTACTCCAACTACTCCAAGACCTGCTTCAACCCACGTTTCAGAACTGTCACTTTCAATTTGTATCCAGTACTGTTTATTTCCAATGTTAGATGGAACATTTAGATAAACAGTCGAATTCATGTTATCTCTAGTAGCGGATAGTACAAGCTCGTTGCTTTGAACTGCAATGTATTCTGCAATATTTTCTAGTTGTTGGTCTTCTGCGATATTTCTAACATTTAGTGTTGACAGCCCGCAGACTGACACAACTATTGCTCCAACTATTACTGATGCAAATAAAGTGTAAACATAACTAGGGGTTATTGATGGCATATTAGACCAGGCACCTCTCAATTTGAATGTTACACTCTGCAATCTCTAAGTTGATTATTGCACCTTGCATAGTTCTTGATATGGGAACGTCAACTTGTCCAGTTTTGTCATTTAGGATTGATGTAATGGTTAACGTTTCAACTTCATAATCTGTACTATAACTAAGAGTTGTTATTTGTGCATCAATGCATGTGGCTTTAACCGGAAGTTTTCCATATAAGCTGATTTCTTTAGACGAATTCAAATTTACAATATAAATTCGAACGTTAGTAACATCTTTATCATTTTCAATCCCTGTAGTTATGTAAGATACTGTTGGACGATACCTTAATTGGATCTCTGCATTATATTCGCTATTATCGATCTTAAGCTGGGTCACAATTGAGCCACTTTGGTTAGTTATTGTTCGACTATCACCCTTCAGATAGTCTCCTAAATCTATCGATTGTGAATAGGGTAATCCGTAAGCAACCTGTCCAACTGTCTGGTTAAAAATTGTTCCTGAAATAGTATGACCATCAGAAATCTGTAGTACTAATGAATTATTTAATGGTTGAACGTTTAATTTTCCACCTGAATCTGAAAACTCAAATGTGCATGATGCTCCTGGTTGCCAGAGTATTTGCTGTATGGATTCACTGAAGGAAAGCATGTCCTGTTTAGCGGCTGTAATCTTTAAAGCAGATGTACCACTACTAATTTTTTCTACAGAAAAATAATACGTTACTGACGTCATTATTATCATTGAAACTAATAATATTAGAAACGTCATCGGTATTGCTAAGGCCTTTGTAGAACGGCGCAGTCTTGCCATTAAGTTTTTATTAATTTTCAATGGTGTTTCAGTCCTCTTCAATAGCACTTACCGATTATCTTTGGATTTTTGAATAATGATTGTTTGTGTGTAGCAGGAGAATAGTACACGTTTAGACAAAACTATGGAAAAAACTGCGTCAGAATTTTGTTAGAATTGTATCAGAGAATTTGGTTTTTGATAATAAAAGAAAAGGGTGGGGGAGTTATTAACTCAGGGTTGATTCAATTAGCTGGCTTCTACGTTGGTTTCTTTATAATACATTGCTTGGCTTGTGAAGATTGTGATTGCTACTGTTAGGCCGATGTCGTTTACTGTGATGCTGTCTGGTTCATTAATGTAGATGAGCATTGTTTTTCCTGACTCAAGGGTCAAGTCGGTTGCTGCGTTAACGAATGTATATGCATCACCGATGGTTATTTGGCCGTTGTCAACTAGTGTTGTGTTGAATGTTAGATCTTCTGAGACTGATGCTGTTGTGATATTGTAGTAGACGTTTGTCCATTGTACTTCTTGACCTCTAACGGTTAATTTGTCTATAACTACGTCTCTACCGCCGGTGTTGATGATCATGATTGCTCCTTGGCCGACATATCCTGTGCCTGTGGTGTTGTCTGCGTACCATATGTGTTGTTTGGTTAGGTGTAAGCT
>JAEAME010002663.1_pt1 | contig 10087 bp, 9 predicted proteins | sample 8958731 | NCBI WGS metagenome assembly JAEAME01 (sample SAMN16933194, study PRJNA681113) | bioreactor sludge metagenome | isolation source: anerobic bioreactor sludge (Control) | place: India:Bengaluru | collected 2018-10-24
AGATTCAGTATATTTCTTAGGAATCGGGGACAGAATTGAGATCTGGAACAAAGAACCTTGGGAGACGAAGGAAGCGGAGGTTGCCGAGGGCGCAGCAAGCTATATAGAAAGGATTGCAACGAAAAATGGAAAGTAATTTGCACGAATCAGTACTGGTAAGAGAGGTGATAGAAGCATTGCACATTAATAAAGCTCGCAAATATATTGACGCAACACTTGGAAATGGTGGTCATTCTTTAGAAATCGTTAAAAAGGGTGGACGTGTACTTGGAATTGACGCTGACCCAAAAATGGTTGAGATATCCAAAAAAAGATTGATTGAAGAAGGAATTCCTCAAGCAAATTGGAAGGTTGTAAACGGAAATTTTACAGATATTGAGGGAATTGCAAAAGAAAATGGATGGGACGAGGTTGACGGAATTCTTTTTGATTTAGGGGTAACCAATTTACACCTTAAAGATCTTGAACGAGGATTTTCTTTTGAAAACCCTGAAGCAATTCTTGATATGAGAGTTGATCAGGAGTCTCAAGGAGTAAAAGCTTGTGACCTACTAAATGTACTTAGGGAAGACCAATTAAGAGATCTTTTTGAAGTAACAATGGAGAGGGGTTCATCTAAGTGGATTACTGGACGAGTGATACAAGCACGAAGTGAAAAACAAATTTCGACAGTTGGAGACATGCTCGAAATTGTAAGTGGTCTAAGAACTGGTAAAACTGGCTTAAATGAAGCTACACTACCTTTCTTGGCATTAAGAATTGCAGTTAATAGCGAGCTAGACAACTTAAAAGAAGTTCTTCCTAAAGCATATAAATTGCTAGGAAAAGGGGGGAGATTGGTAGTAATTAGCTTTCACTCAGGGGAGGACGAAATAGTTAAAGATTTCTTTAAAGAGATGGAGAAAGGTGGATCAAAGATTATTACTTTTAAACCAGTTGGGGCAAGTGAAGAGGAGTTAGGAAAAAACAGAAGAGCAAGAAGCGCAAAAATGCGAGTTCTAGAAAAATAATATGAATCACTTAATTAAAAAAGACAGAAAAATAAACAATAAGCATTTTTCATTAAATGTTAAAAGATATGTTTTAATTGGGGTTATCGCCATTTTGGCAGTATCCTCAATATTCATGACCGTTGAAACCGCTACTTCGGGAGTGGAAGTTTCTGATCTTTTAGTAAAAGAAAGGGAACTAGCTTCCCAAAAGAGGAATCTGGAAGGAACTTTGGTTACCACCCTTTCCGTAAATGGTTTAGAAGGCAAAAGCACTGAAATGGGCTACGTTAAACCAACTGTGCTAGTATATGTATCAGAATCTCAGCCGGTTGCTAAGCTTCCGTAAGAGACAATATGCATACAAAAATACGAATCCTAACCTTTGTATTTTTAGCTCTCTTTCTCGCACTTGTCGTCAGACTTTTCTATTGGCAGGTTGTTAAAGGGAAGGAGCTATCAGGAAGAGCCAAAAATCAGTATTCAACTTCAACAATAACAAAGGCTCCCAGAGGTAATATTCTGTCATCTGATGGCTCTCCTTGGGTAGCAAGAACACAAGCATGGCTTGTCTGGGCTAACCCAAAACAACTAGAGAAAACCCCTAAAGAAGTAGCTGTTCTTTTGGCTTCATTTTTTGTTGAAAATACCAAAGACAGTGACATCTCAGTTCTTGACACTGAAGAGGATCGTTTGACTGGCCTTCTTTCAAAAAAGTCTACATGGGTAGCCTTGAAACCAAAGGTATCTGACAATATAAAAAGAAACATTGAGGCCCTTGGAATTACGGGAATATATTTTGATAGCCAAGAGGCTTCATACTATCCTGAAGCCTCATCAGCTGCACAATTACTTGGATTTGTAGGAAAGAACGATGAAGGGAGTGATATTGGCTATTTTGGACTTGAGGGCTACTACAATTTGCCTCTTAGTGGTAAGTCTGGATTTTCAAGCGGTGAGAAGGATGCTTTGGGTGCTCCCATTCTTTTAGGTGGAAGTACTCAGATATCTGCAGTTAGTGGAGTGGACCTGGAAACTACTATTGATAAAAGAATTCAGAATATTATCGAGAAAGGGTTAGTTGAAGGAGTGGAAAAGTATGGAGCTCAAGGAGGAAGTGTCACCATAATGGATCCTAAAAATGGAAAGATACTTGCCATTGCAAACTATCCATCATTTGACCCCTCGGACTACTCAAAATACAACGATTCACTTTTCAAAAATCCTGTAATCTCAGATACATTTGAGCCAGGCTCAATCTTTAAAGTAATTGTTGTGGCTGCTGGGTTAGATGCAGGGGTAATTAGACCAGATACAAAATGTGATATCTGTGGGGCTCCATTAAAGCTAGATAAATACTTTATCAAAACCTGGAACAATCAATATACCCAAGACATTTCAATGACTGACGTGATAGTTCATTCAGATAACGTGGGAATGAGCTTTATTGGGCAAAGGCTGGGTGCTGAGAAGCTTTATGACTATCTTAAGAAATTTGGTATTGGGGAAAAGACTGGAATAGATCTTCAAGGTGAAGTTGCTCCTAAAATGAGAGAAAGGGGAACTTGGAACGTGGTGGATTTGGCAACTGCAAGTTTTGGTCAGGGGATTGCGGTGACTGGTATCGAAATGATTAGGGCTGTATCGGTGGTTGCTAATGGAGGGTATCTAGTTAGCCCACACGTGGTTAGTACAATAAAGGGAAGTGGGTGGCAGGAGGAAGTTAAAACGGACAAACCTGTTAGAATAATCAGTCCCGAGGCAGCTCGCGAAACTACTCAGATGATGGTTGAGGCAGTTTCCCGGGGGGAGGCTAAGTGGTGTGCAATTCCTGGCTACAGTGTGGCAGGGAAAACAGGTACAGCCCAAATTCCAGTTGAGGGGCATTATGACGAAACAAATACAATTCACTCATTTATCGGTTTTGCACCAGCAGAAAACCCCAAGTTTATAATGCTTGTTACCTTAAGGACCCCCCAAACTTCTCCTTGGGCTGCTGAAACCGCAGCTCCCCTGTGGTTTACCATAGCACGTGATCTATTTCCATATTTGGGAATTGCGCCTAGTGAGTGATACAATATAACAATCAGATGCCAAAATTTTATGTAACAGGAGGTAGAAAGCTTGAAGGTAGAATTAGCCTTTTGGGAAATAAAAATGCAGCCTTGAAACTAATTCCGGCAGCTCTTTTGGGGGATTCTCCATCTACAATTACAAATGTTCCTGATATCTTGGATGTTTCTGTCATGCTTGAGCTTATCGAAAAGCTTGGGGTAAAAGTCACAAGGGAAGACCATACAGTGACAATTGATCCTTCGGGTATCAAATTGTTCGATTTAGACCCAGATCTATCAAGCAAATTTAGAGCATCAGTGGTACTTGCTGCTCCTCTTTTAGTTCGTTTTGGAAAAGCAGTTGTCACCCCACCCGGAGGAGACCAAATTGGAGAAAGACTTTTGGACACCCATTTTGCCATGATGCAAAAGATGGGGGTAGAAATTAAGCGTAAAGATGGAAGATACTTCCTAAACTGGAAAAAACGAATCTCTCCAAACATATTTTTAGATGAGCCTTCTGTGACTGCAACAGAAATGGGACTCATGATGGCTTCCTCCATGCCAGATGGTATGAAGATAGAGGATGTTGCAACTGAACCACACGTAACGGATCTAGCAAACTATTTAGTAGAAATGGGAGCAAAAATAGATGGAATTGGGTCAAATGTACTGACAATTACAGGAGGAAAATTAAGAGGTGCAGAGCACAAAGTTTGTTCTGACCATATTGAAGGGGGTACTTTTGCAATTGCAGCGGCAATTACTGGAGGAAAAATCCAAATTGATGACTTTAGAGCAACTGATTCCCCAATGATTCTGAACTATCTTTCATATATGGGAGTGAAATTTGAGGCCACAAATAATTCTCTAACAGTTCTCCCCTCAAAATTAGTTTCAGTTCGACCAAAGTTCCAAACAAGACCCTGGCCAGGATTCCCAACTGATCTTATGAGTCCATTTATAGTTTTGGCAACCCAAACCAAAGGTACTGTTGTCTGCCATGATTGGATGTATGAGTGGAGAATGTTTTTTGTTGATGATTTGATCTCAATGGGTGCAAAAATATTTATAGCTGATCCCCATAGAGTAATAGTTAGTGGTCCCACACCTTTAATGAGTGATAGGCTCTTTTGTAAAGACATAAGAGCAGGTATTTCTGTAATCTTGGCAGCTCTTGTAGCAGAAGGTAGAAGTGAAATTGAAAATGTGGAAGTAGTTGCAAGGGGGTATGAAAATATAGATGAGAGGCTTCGAGGTCTTGGTGCAGAAATAATTGCCAAGGAAGAAAATGTCACAAAATAACTACAAATATAGGCAGAGAATTGTAACTTTTGGAGGGAAAACAGGCCATTTTCAGCTTCTTAATGGTTTAAAAAAGGTAAATGACCCTGCTCTCATTACTGCAGTTGTTGGAACCTGGGATAGTGGGGGTAGTTCTGGAATTTTAAGAAGTGAACTTGGAGTTCTTCCCCCAGGGGATATTAGAGCTTGTCTTTTGGCATTAATGGAGGACGATGAACAGCAAAAAATTGCTCAAAGACTTTTTGACGATAGACTTCAAGAAACAGTAGGTCCTCTAAGAGGTCACTCTCTTGGAAATTTAATTGGAGTAAGACTCGATCATATTTATCACGGACAAGATAGGGGGACAGAAGCTGAAAGAAAATTATTTAGAATAAGAGGCGAAGTTCTTCCTGCAACCTTGACAGACTTAAACCTTGTAGGCTGCACCAAAAATGGCATAGAGATTGATGGGGAAGCTAATATTGATAATAGAAAAGAGAGGGAAGATTTTGATCCTAAAGATAGAATCGTAAGAATTCGTTTTACATCACACGCTGACAGTAACCCGAGGGTTTTAGCAGCAATTAAAAAAGCTGATAAGATCGTTTTTGCTCCAGGAGATCTTTTTACAAGTGTTTTACCTCATCTTTTAGTTGAAGGTGTTTCTGAGGCAATTGTTAAATCAAAAGCCAAAATCTATTTTGTTTTGAACCTGATACAAAAAGAAGGGGAAACAGACTATTTTAAAGCATCCGATTTCTTAAGGGCTCTCAATTTTTATTTAGGAGACGCAAAAAAACTTAATTACCTTATTGCTAACGGAAAAAAGTTTGATCGCGAAGTTGTCAAAGTTTATGAGGGGGAAAGAAAGAAAGAAATTGTCTTGGATGAGGAAATGTGTCGTAAAGTTTGTCCAAACATAAAAATAATAAAGGCAAATTTAGGAGAATATCTTAAAAAAGAACACCTTCTAAGACATAATTCCACTGTTCTTGCAAAATCAGTTTTAGAGTAATATGTGTGGAATTTTTGGATATATAGGTTACAGAAAAAATGGTCAAAAAGTAACCTTTGAGGGCATAAAAAGCTTGGAGTATCGAGGATATGACAGTTGGGGAGTTGGAGTTGTATCAGGAAACATAAAAGGAAAAAGTATCTTCATTAAAAAAAGAATTGGCAAAATTGGAAAAGCGAACATAAACAATCTTCCAAATGGAAAAATCGCTTTTGGACACACCAGATGGGCTACTCATGGAGGGGTGACTGAAGTAAATGCACATCCACACCTTGATTGTACGGGTGACATAGCTGTTATACATAATGGAATATTTGAAAATTATGAAGATGAAAAAAGAAGGTTGTTAAAAAAAGGTCATAAATTTGTATCTGAGACAGACACAGAAACGCTGACTCATTTAATTGAAGATTTTTCTAAAAAACAATCATTTGCCGAGGCAGTAAAAACTGCTTTTAATAAAATGGAAGGGCTAAATGCAGTGATTGCCGTTAGTATAAAGGAAAATGTATTAGTAGCGGTTAGAAATGGATCTCCACTTGTAATCGGTTTTGGTGAAAAAGAAAATTTTCTAGCAAGTGATGCTTCAGCCATCCTTCCATATACAAGGAAAGTTTATTTTTTAGAAGACAACGAAATGGCAGTGATTTCCGATACCAATGTCGATGTTTTTGATGTTAAAACTGGGAAAAAGAAAACTATCAGAAAAATAAAACTTGATTGGAAAGCTGAACAAGGAAACAAAGGAAAATATAAATTTTATATGCTCAAAGAAATTTTTGAACAACCCAAAATTATTACAGACATTGCTGTAAATTCTGAATTGCAGATTGAAAAAATTACAGAGATGGTTAAAAAATCACAGGGGTCATATTTAGTTGGTTGTGGGACTGCAATGTATGCTTGTTTAACAGGTTCCTATCTTTTTTCTAAACTAGCAAAAAGACATATCAATGTGGCAATAGGCAGTGAGTTTGGATACAGTCTTGATTTTTTAAATCAAAAAAGTCTTGTTATCGCTGTCTCTCAATCAGGAGAAACAATGGATATATTGGAGTCTGTTAAAAAAGCAAAAGAAAGGAAAGCCAAGATAATCAGTTTGGTAAATGTTTTTGGTTCATCTTTATATAGAATTTCAGATTACAAAATGCTTATTGGTGCAGGACCTGAAAAAGCAGTTGCTTCAACAAAAGCCCTTACGGGAATGATTGCCAACTTAGTTCTTTTGGCAAATTCTTTGAATGGAGAAATTGGAAAGGGTCAAAAACAATTGCTTAGTACCGTCAATTCTATTAAAAAATTGCTTTTACCAAAATCAATTCTAATAATTAAAAAACTGGTCTCCAAAATTAAGGACTCAAAACACATTTATGTAATAGGCAGGGGTTTATCTTATCCAGCCAGCCTTGAAACAGCTCTTAAAATTAAAGAAATTTCCTATATCCATGCAGAAGGATTGGCTGCGGGAGAACTGAAACATGGTCCGATTGCACTAATTGAAAAAGGAACACCCTGTATCAGTTTTTTACCAAATGATGAAACATATGGAGCCAATCTTGCGGGGGCAATGGAAATGAAAGCCAGAGGGGGTTTTGTCATCGGCATATCTTACAAGCCCCATGAAATTTTTGATTATTATATCCCTGTTGATGATGCAGCTGAGGCTACTGTCATTCCAGAGGTGGTTGTAGGTCAGCTTTTGGCATATTATTTAGCAATTGAAAAGAATTTAGACCCTGATAAACCAAGAAATTTGGCGAAATCAGTAACGGTTAAATAATAATTTGGTAATAATTGGCAAAATAAGTTTTAAGGCTGAGTATTTGTTACAATATAAGAATGATTAATAGAATAGACGAAATATTAAAAAATATCAAAGATTATAAAGGTATTACAGACGATTCAAGGCTGGTCAAGAAAAATTTTATCTTTGTGGCCATAAAAGGGTGTACTTCAGATGGGCATGACTTTATTCCTGAGGCTATTAAAAATGGAGCAAAGTTAGTAGTTGGAGAGAAAACACCAGTAGATGTCATTGTAGAAGACTCACGTGAGGCTTTAGGGGTGCTTTCCTCAGCCTTTTACGGCAACCCTTCAAATAAATTAAAAGTTATTGGTGTGACTGGTACAAAAGGAAAAACCACAACCTGTTATTTAATTCACCATATTTTAGCTACTCTCGGTAAAAAAACAGGTCTTATTACCTCAATTATTGCCAAAATAGGTGATCATGAGATTGACACTGGTTTCCATGTCACAAACCCTGACACAGTATCCCTTCAAAAGTTACTCTCAGATATGGTTAAGAGGGGTATGAAATATGCAGTTGTCGAAGTTAGCTCGCACGGCATTGATCAAAAAAGAATTGCTGGAACAAATTTTGATGTTGGGGCTCACCAATATTGCCCCTGAACACCTGGATTACCATAAAACATTCAAAGAATATAAAAGAGTAAAAATGTCTTTCATTAAGTCCTGTAAATACCAAGTAATTACTCCAAAAGAGACAAATTTAAATATTTTACCTGGGAAGTTTAACAATTTGGACATAGAAGCTGCCCTTGGCGCAGTTGAGAAATTGGGAGTTAGTAGAGAGTCAGGAATTAAGACATTAAAATCTTTCAAACTTCCTGAAGGGCGTCTTGAAGAAGTAAAAAATAATTTGGGAGTTAAAATCGTTATCGACTTTGCTCATACCCCCGAATCTTTAGAAGCAACTTTGAAATATTTGCGTACTAAAACAAAAAGAAATCTTATTGCTGTTTTTGGTTGTGCAGGGGAAAGAGACCATTATAAACGACCAAAAATGGGTAAAATAGCTTCGTTGTTGTCTGACAAAGTGGTGTTAACAGCCGAAGATCCGAGAAGCGAAAAAGTAGAAGAAATTAATAGTCAGATAAAATGCGGCATAAATATGAAAATTCACGAAGTATGTGATATTCCAGATAGAAAAAAAGCAATTAGATTTGCAATTGATAGCGCAAAAAAAGGTGATACTATTGGGATTTTTGGAAAGGGACATGAAAAATCAATGAATCTAGATGGTGTTCATGAGATTCCATGGTCAGATCGGGGAACAATTGAAAAGATCCTTAAACATGAAGATTAAAATATTGCAGTGGAATATCTGGTATAAAGAGGATCCTGTCAAAATTTCAAACGAGATTCTTAAAATTGATCCTGATGTTGTGTGTCTTCAGGAATTAAGACAAAGTCTTAATCAGAAAATAAATTTTGAAGAAACTATTTCTGGAATAACTAAATACAAGTGTTATTACAAGGAAGCCGTGACTTGGGACAACCGCCCCGATATGACTAGTCAAGGCAATGCCATTCTTTCAAAATTTACAATAAAAAATTTTAGGTTTGAATTTATCAGACAGTTTAAGCACAATCCAGAAAATGCGGCAAAAGAGGGTAGAGTATATTTGGAGTCAGATATAAATATTGGTACGAATATTATAACCGTTGGAACGGTGCACATGCCATATGCTTATAAATTTAGAAATACTGAAGTTAGAAAAAGGGAAGCGGATAAATTGTGCAAAATATTAAGTAGACATCATACGAACTATATTTTTACAGGAGATCTCAATTCAACACCTAGTTCATATACCGTTAACAATATTCTTGCAAAAACAGACTTAAAAAATGCTGGACCCGAATTTGGTCAAAAAACATGGACAACAAAACCATTCAATTACCACGGTTTTACAGAAAACAATCTTAATTGGAGAATTGATTATTCTTTTGTAACAAAAGATATTAATGTAGTAAGTAGCGAAATAGTAAACACTGATTTTTCGGATCACTTACCGATTCTCACTATTATTGAAGTCTAAATTTTTCTTAATACCTTCTCTGGATACACTCTTAATATCGAATTTATTTTCTTTAATATCAAGATCTTGATATAATTTTACAAATTTATTTTTTTCAAGATCTTTTTCCAGATTGATATTTGGTCCAACAAAACTGCCCGAACCTATTCTTACTCCTGGCATAATATTCACATTTATTCCGATTCTAACGTCGGAACCGATAATTGCTCCTAATTTATTTTTTTCCGTGTCAATTTTTTGATCATTCACCTTTTTGGTTATATTTTGTTCGTCGAGTCTCAGGTTTCCGGTTACTGAGTTTGAGCCGAGTGAGACATCGTCTTCAAGTACGGAGTCGCCAACATAATTTTTGTGAAGCCAGACATTATTTTTGATGTATGACCTTGCAACTTCTGTAGCAAAACCGATTACACAATCCTCTCCTATCATTGAATTTCTAATCAATGTTCCATTTGCAACAATACTGTTTTTACCAATGTAACAGGGTCCGTTAATGACAGCACCATCAAATACTTTAACACCTTCCTCAATAATTACGTTGCCTTTTATATAAGCATGAGATGAGACATTTGCATTTGGTGAGATTTTTTGACCATCAATCTTTCCTAAGAAAAATTCCATAACATCAAGAATATGCCAAGGATATTTTATCGTTTTCCATTGACCATCATATGGCAATAATTTAAATCTTGTTTCTGAATGCATCATGTTGTTAAGTGCTACCTCAAAAACATCATCTTTTTCTGATTTTGCTTCTTCAATGAACTTTTTAAGAATTCCCGAATTGGGAAAATAATCAAAAACAATATTTACGTAATTAGAAGGTTCATTACCTTCACCGGGCTTTTCGACAATATCGGTTATAAATCCGTCTTTGGTTGTTAAATATCCACCTGGAAA
>JAEAME010002670.1_pt1 | contig 10075 bp, 9 predicted proteins | sample 8958731 | NCBI WGS metagenome assembly JAEAME01 (sample SAMN16933194, study PRJNA681113) | bioreactor sludge metagenome | isolation source: anerobic bioreactor sludge (Control) | place: India:Bengaluru | collected 2018-10-24
CAGAGTGCCTACTTACGCAAAATCAAGGAGAAAAGGAAAATGTCTAAAAGAATATTATCTTCAGCAATAGCTATGTTCTTAATCATATCCGTATCAGCTTCTATGTTTGCACTACCAAACTTTGCAACAGCAGCAGTCGCAACTTATCCCTTTGTTGAAGCAATTCCAAACCCTGTCGGTGTAGGACAACGAACATTGATCAATTTTGGTTTGCTTAATTATCTCAACATCGACGGTGATGGCTGGAACGTAACTTTACATATAACTGACCCAAGCGGTCACACTACCACAATCGATCGAATGACGTGGTCTACCGGAACAGTTGGCTACAGTTTCCTTCCAGAAACAAATGGCACATACATACTCAAATGTACCTTCGCAGAATCCTGGTATAACTCAACATACATGGGCTGGTTTGGACCAGTAACCTCAAGTAGCTACATGGCAGCAAGCGAAACAAAAGATTACCAATTAATAGTGACAAACGAACCTACAGCAACCTATCCAGGACATGCGCTCCCATCAGAGTACTGGAGCAGACCTGTTGATTCACAGCTTCGTGAATGGTGGTCTGTCACAGGCAGTTGGGTAGCAACACCAAACAACTTAATCACAGAAAATAACGATGCCCCCCTGTCAGCACACATCCTCTGGCAACAACCCATTGGTGACACTATGGGCGGTTTAGCTGGCGGAGACGTTGGCGACCACGGTTACGGAACTGGCGACGCATATGAAGGCAAATGGTCTGGTACAGTAATAATCAGTGGAGTACTCTACTACAATAAATATGGAAGCTACTTCGGTAGCGCTTCACCTCAACAAGAAATAGTTGCAGTTGACTTACATACTGGCGAACAGCTCTGGGCTAAATCTTACTCTTTTGGAACAGGCAGATTATCACATGGACAAATTCTCTACTGGGATTGTCTAAACTATCGTGGTGCCTTCTCATACCTATGGCAGTCGATGGAACTAACTGGTATGCGCTAGAACCATTAACAGGCAACCTACAGTATAACATGACAAACGTACCGTCAGGCACAAACTATTACGGACCAAATGGTGAAATCTTAAAATATTCAATTAGTAATGGTCGATTACTTAGGTGGAACTCAAGCTACGTCGTTGTCCAAGGCAAAACCGGTATGTCAGAAAGTTGGGGCAGCCAAACTCAAGGTGTATCATACAACGCTACAACTCGCGGTTATGACATAAACGTTTCAATTTCAGGAGCACTTCCTAGCACATCAATCCTTAAAGTCTTTCCAGGAGACAGAGTTATAGGTGGAAATGCAACCAAATATGGTGTTACTCTTTGGGGTGTAAGTTTAACAGCTGGCTCAATTGGATCTGTGTTGTTTACTAACACTTGGGCTGCACCATCAGAATGGAACGATCTAACAATAGACGGCATGGGACAAGCAGGCTTTGGCGCTTTCAGCGGAGAAGACCATGTTGCAATATTCTGGACTAAAGAGAACCGAGTAAACTACGCATTTAGTTTAGAAAATGGCCAGTTCATTTGGGACACTGAACCACAAATCTACTCAGATGCTTGGGGCTCAGTATCTTATGATCCAGAGAAATTAATTGCGTATGGTAATCTTTACTCTGCAACCGTAGGCGGAATACTCTATTGCTACGATATCAATGATGGAACATTAAAATGGACATTTAATGCAACCGACAAATACACTGAATCATACCTAGGCAATAACTGGTGGTTGGTACCAACATTCATCAGCGGCGACAAAATCTATCTTGGTCACATGGAACACTCTCCACTTGATCCTAAACCAAGAGGCGCACCCTTCTATTGTGTTAATGCTACCGACGGTACATTAATTTGGGAAATTGATGGGGGTTTCCGTCAAGTCTGTTGGGGTGGACGAGCAATAATGGGTGATAGCATCATTGTGACACAAGATTCCTACACTCAACTTATCTATGGTGTTGGCAAAGGCCCGAGCAAAACCACAGTACAATCAGCAATGGCAGCAACAGACTTTGGCACTCCAGTAGTTATCTCAGGTACTATTACAGATGTCTCTCCAAGCGCTAAGGATTCCTCTATTGCAATGCGATTCCCTAATGGTGTTCCGGCAGTATCTGACGCAAGCATGAGCGAATGGATGCTATACGTGTACAAGCAATTTGAGCAACCATCGAGCACAACTGGTGTTACTGTCTCAATTGACGCAGTTGATCCAAACGGTAACTATGTGCACTTAGGCGATGCGACAAGTGACTCATCGGGCTACTATAACTTGGTTATTACTCCAGAATTAGCAGGCACCTATCAAGTGTACTCTACTTTCGCAGGTACAAACGGGTACTATGGCTCTTTTGCTGAAACCACCGTAGTGGTTCAAGAATCTCAAGAGCCACCAACAGCTACACCAATCACTTTTGATGCAATCAACAATACCCTTGTGATGGGACTTGTAGCTGTAGCAATAGCAATTATTGTTGCAATTGCCATAGCAGTACTATTGTTAAGAAGACGACCCTAAAAAAAATCCCTTTTTTCTTTTTTTATTTTAATAAACTTTTAGAAATTATCAATAATAGGAAACTTTACAAAGTGTATTATTATTTTGACGACTTTCTTTTTTCAGCGTTTCCGCATTCAATGCAGCATACACTGATTAAAATGTGTTCGTCATTTAATTTGATTGAAACTTTTTCGCTACCACATTTTGGGCATTTTAGTTCCATACTATTCAATCCTTCCTAATATCTTAAGATAGTGTTCATATATAAGCACTGTTCCAATTATAGTAATGCTAGTTATGGTAATGTGGCAATATTTTTCTTAATATAGCTAAATTATTGATATTTATGCAAAATAATTAGTCAATAATACTTTATTTTTTACATGTTCTATTGCTATAGTAAAATAAAAAAATTGGCTTGCCTTTAAAAATGGACGTAAACTGTGAAAAAAAGCAAAAATTATTAAAAATTTTGCTTCAATTATTCACTTCTGAACTTTTTCGATTAATTATTTGTTTTTAAATTATTGCTTAATTATTCCTAAGTCATTTTATTTTTGAGCCTCTAACATAAAGTCTATTTACTACATTTGAAGCATAAAACAAGGGCGAAAATTATGACAAATGACACAGAAGCTAAAATTAAACAGGACTTAATCGCTGAAATAGCTAATTTAGAGGAAAATTACCGTTTAATAAAAAACAATCTATCCGCTAATGAATACGATCCAATGGCGCTTGGAATTGTTCTAAAGAATTTTAAAGACAGCCTAAACCGAGCTAGCGGATTCACATTAGCCTTGTATAACCTTCGAGGTTTAAGAGTAAAAATTCCATGGGAACAATTATTCATTAATCTAGATTACGCTTTGGCAACAATCACAATTTCACCTTCGTTAAAACAGAAAGAAGCAGTGCAGACAATTTTGGCAATGTCAAAAACAGATTTCGAACAAGTTTTAACTTATTTTGCAGCACTTAAAGAATCAATAAAATAATTCATATCCGACTCATAATCGAGTAATTAATTATTTTTTGGTTCTTGAGTGCTTTTTCCCTTTTATTGGAACAAAATATATAATGCATACCTACAACGGTTCAACATTATGGATGCAAACAACAAGATGCAAATGCCGCAGACAAAGGTTACTTGGAAAACAGTGCTTTTTCCATTAATTGGCATAGTAGCCTTTTTCCTCTACATTTACCTATTCGAAGTAGATATTATAGGCATCCTAAATACCCTAAAAACTATTAATCTTTTACCTTATTCTCTAGCAGCAATATTGAGCGTAGTTGAGATTTTCTTTTTCTCCATTTCATGGCGTGTTTTAGCCAATTTTCTTTCAATACGTTTGTCTGTTTTCCGTTCTTTCTTATTTATTTGGTATGGAATCTTCGTAGACACTTTAGTTCCTGCTGAATCAGTAAGTGGCGAAGTTGTCCGAGTGTACCTTATTACTAAAGAGCAGGGAAACCAAAAAACTGGTCCAGCAATGGCGTCATTAGTTACTCATCGTATTCTTGGAATGGGTATGAACATAGCAATCCTCATTTTAGGTATTGTTTTACTTGTAACCGGTGGGCAAACACAGCTCAGTGATTTAGTTTTCAACAGTATACTGTTAGTTGCTATCGGCATATCAGCAACTTTAATTTTCATAATGATTTTGTCCTTTAAAGAAACGTGGAGTCTTAAACTAATTAATTGGGCAATTAAAGTAACTAAATTTATTAGTAGAGGAAAATTCGGTGATCTTAACCAGTTAAAAGATTACGCGCATCTCATTTCTCAAGGATTTCATAATTCAATGAAGGAATTTAAGAATAAACCAAATGCAGTACTGATTTCGTTGTTCTACTTGATTATCACTTGGTTTTTTAGTTTATGCATTCAGTATCTCGTGTTTGTTTCTCTTGGTGTTCCAGTTTCTTGGAGCATGATCACAATAACGGCAGCAATTGTTTTAGCAGTTAAGTCTATTCCTGTTGGGATTCCTTTTGAAATTGGGATTCCCGAAGCAGCAATGACTACACTTTATGTTGCTTTTAATATTGAAGCCGCGGTGGCAGCAACAGCTACTATCCTTTCAAGATTGCTTACTCTTTGGCTTCGGTTCTTAATTGGTTTTATTGCTCAACAATGGTTAACATTAAAACCGATTTTTGCTTCTCCAGTGGATAAGCCTGAAGTAGCTTGAAAGACTTAAAAACGAAAAGATGTATTGAGAATTAAAGGCTAAATTGAATGAGCATGCAAATTGAGGATGCTTCCCTCAAATATTTAGATAGACTCTTTGAGATCGAAAAACAATGTTTCACTAAAGAGGCTTTTACTAAGCAACAAATATTGTATCTATTAACTGATTATAACACGATTAGTCTTGTGGCAAAAATAAATGATGAGATTGTTGGTTTTGTGATTATGCAGTTGGATTCGCAGGATTCCAGATTTTTTGGTCATATAATCACTCTCAATGTAGCGTCAAATTTTAGGCGTAAGGGTGTAGCTCAAAGATTGCTAAATGGGGTTGAAAAAATTTTAAAGTCAAGAGGAATCAATGAGTGCCGTTTGGAAGTTCGTCAAGATAATTTGGCTGCAATAAAATTGTATAAGCAACTGGGTTATCGTGAGTTTGGTGTTTTGAATCATTACTATGGCGAGATGCATGGTTTCTATTTACAAAAAACCTTATAGTTCAACTATGAGTGTAAATATTGGTTATTTTAAAATAACATTTAAAAATATAGATGTCGTAGAATAGGATTAGGTGGGGGAGAATTGGGGGATTCCCGAGGAAGAAAAGCCAACGAGCAAACGCTTGTGAAAACTATCGTTATTCTGATTCGTAATACTACATGGCGATGCGGTAAACTCGAAAAATCAATTGTTAAGCATCTCTATAAGCGACATGAAAACTTTGGCAAACCAGGAGTTTCTGTTAAAGACATAATGCTTAATCTTAACATTACTGGTGAAAAGAAAGACGAATGTCTTGATGCGCTAAAAAGATTAGAAAAAAGAAATATAATTAAAATGATGCCACTAGACGTCTTCATCCGATCTTTCTAAATTATCTATTTTCTTTTATAATCCTTTTTCATTGATTAACTATTTAACGGCGTTCTCTTAAGAAAAGAAGTTATAGAAAGGTTTTCGGTTGACTGCTATTTTAGAAGTTGGTTTTCTGATGGCGCTTGTTTTATTAGACCATGTTTCATAAGAAGCTCAGTTGATTCCCGTGCATTTCTGATTATAGCTGACGCCCGCTCGTAAAGTTCTTGTCTGCTTGGTTTGACTCTTGCAACACCTTGATCAATTGATTTTAAGGCACAAGCTACTGCTTCTCTTGGAAAAACTTCCCATTCATCCATTCGTGGTAAAATGTCTTTCTCGCTTATTCCTCTCTCTTCGGCATAATTTGCTAGCTCCATCGCAGCTGCAATACACATGTCATCTGTAACAGTCTTCGCTTTAACATCCAAGACCCCTCGGAAAATCGCGGGGAACCCCATGCTATTGTTAACTTGATTTGGGAAATCGCTTCTACCAGTTGCAACGATACGTGCACCCGCTTCTTCAGCTTCCCAAGGCCAAATTTCAGGAATTGGGTTAGCACAAGCAAACACTATAGCGTCATTTGCCATGCTTTTTATCCACTCCTTCTTTATTGTGTCTGGACCTGGTTTTGATGCGGCAACAACTACATCAACCCCTTTTAGGGCTTCGGCAACGTTGCCTCTTCGGTCTTCAGCGTTTGTGTGTTCAGCTAAGTATTTCAACCAAGGATTATCCGAATTTATGTCTGGTCTTCTAGCATAGACAATACCGTTTATGTCGGCCATAATTATGTTGCCTGGTTTAACACCCCATTTAATAAGTACGTAAGCGGTTCTTGTATTAGCTGCACCAGCACCAACAAGAGTGACAAGGCTGTCTTGTGGTTTCTTGCCAACTATTTTAAACGAATTCATGAGTCCAGCCAGAATAACTGTGGCGGTTCCCTGTTGGTCATCATGCCAAACCGGAATGTTAAGCTTATCTGCTGCTTTCTCAAGAACATCAAAGCATTTCGGGGAAGCAATATCCTCAAGGTTGATACCTCCAAATGAGGGTTCGATGAGTTCACAAGCCCGCACCAATTCATCTGGATCTTTAGTGTTGAGGCAAATAGGAAATGCATCCACACCACCTAGATACTTGAATAATAGCGCTTTACCTTCCATTACAGGCATAGCCGCTTGGGGGCCAATGTCGCCTAATCCTAAGACTCTTGTGCCATCACTAACTACAGCTACACTATTCCAGCGGTTAGTTAATTCAAATGATTTATCGGGGTTTGCTTGGATTTCTTTGCATGCCGCGGCAACACCTGGAGTGTACCAGAGAGCAAAGTCATCAACGCTTCGGATTGCACATTTTGGGATAACCTGCATTTTTCCTTCATAAAATTTGTGCATCGGAGGTGATAGTTCTGCAGGTTTCTTGGCTTTTGCAAGCAACTCATCTAAAGTTGGTTTTTTGCCTTCTTTCTGAGTAACCATTAAGATTAAGCTCCTCTTATCGGGGAGAAAGGGTTGCTGAGAATTTAAGTATTTATACTGATGAGAATAATAAACAGATGATTTGTTGTATCGAAAAGTAAAGTAATAGAAATAAAAAATTAAAAAAAGAAAAAATTTCTTTTTGTCTTACGCGATTGGAAGCTTAATATCTTGGCCTGTAACCGCCGCCACCGCGACGATCGCCTCTATCTCGACTGCCGCCGTAACCGCCGCCGCCTCTTCTGTCTCGTCCGCCGAAGCCACCGCCACCGAATCCTCGTCCGCCGCCTCTACCGCCGCCGCCTCTTCCTCTGAATGGGCGTCTTTCTTGTTCGTATGTTTTGCTTGATACGTTGTTTTCTGTGTTTGCTTCTGTTGCGAGTGGTTCTTTTGCTGGTTCTAGTTTGCCGTATTTGCCGATGTTTAGTCGCATGTTGCCTTTGAATAGGGTTACATATCCGTTTTCTATGCGGATGGTGTCGCCTTCATTTACTTTTTCAATGTTGTCATCCCATAGTGTGAGGTAAACCACACCTGTTTCATCTCCGACTAATGCATCGCAGACTTTGTGTGCGGATCCGTCTCTTCCCATTGGGATTTCACGTATTTCAGTTTTGGAAACTACTTTGGCCGTAATGTTAACCGCTCGTGATTGTGGGGTTAACTCTCCGACTTTAGCTTCTACTGGTTCTCTTTTGTTTTCGAAAAAACCTTCAACAGCCAATTGAATCTACATCCTGTTTTTCTAATCTAACACAGAGTACATTTCTTGTGCACTTAAGTGTTTCGCTAAGTTGTCTTCAACATTTTGGCGTTTATCATATAAACTTGAATGTTTATAGTTATGTTTATGGACAAAAGGGCTATCTTAGTTGCTGTTTCTATCACTGTGTTGATTGTTTGTGCTCTTTGTTTATTTATTTTCTTCTCAGGTAAACCTGCGGATGAACCCACTCCGACTCCCACTTCAACAGCAACAGTGACTCCTACTCCAACAGCGACCTTAACCAATACACCGACGCCGTCACAAAGCAGCGCACCTTCCCCTTCACCCACATCAACCCCCCCTAATTCAAACACAATTGTATATAACTATACAATAGTCCAATCTTACCCTCATGACTCTACAGCTTTCACAGAAGGTTTACTGGTTGAAAGTGATGGGGTAATTCTTGAAAGTACTGGGGCTCATAGTACTCAATCAACTTTACGTCGAGTAGCATTAAGTAACGGTAGTATTCTTCAGCAAAAGAATATTTCAACATATTTCGCGGAAGGCATAGCATTAGTTAATGATAGAATTATCCAATTAACTTGGAATGACCATGTCATTTTAGTTTATAACCAGACAAGTTTTGAATTGCTTAATCAATATTCTCTTTCAACTCAGGGTTGGGGATTAACCTTTAATGGAACTCATCTGGTTCTTAGTGATGGTACTTCAGATTTGTATTTTCTAAATCCTGACACCTTGCAGGTAGTTGGGCAAGTCGGCGTGCACGAGGGAAAGGTTCTTGTTGATAATCTTAACGAATTAGAATACATTAATGGTGACATCTATGCTAACATTTGGCAGACTAATAGGATAGCAATAATTGATCCCCTAACAGGTAGCATAAAAGCCTACATTGATTTAACTGGATTATTTTCATCTACAAATATTGAAGCAGTGCCAAACGGAATAGCATATAACTCCCATACTGGTCAACTTTTTGTTACAGGAAAATTTTGGCCAAATATGTATGAAATAACACTTATCCAAAAATAATTCCTCATTTGATTCTACCATTTATTCTAATCATCGCTTTTATTTTTATGGAAAAAATTTTGATGCCTTGGGAATACTAATTAAAGCTGCTGTGCTAAAAACGTAAGAGTGTTTGATAAATATGGTTGACCCAGACTGGAAATACGTTGAAACTCTGGAAAAGACTGTTCGAACAATCGCAGTTAATTCAAAAGATCGTCATGTTGACGCATTAGATATGGAGCAGGGCATCCCAATTTGTCTTGATGCTGCTGTAAATATTAATTTAAGAAAAATAAAACGTGCTAAAATGTACAAGGTTATAATAAAATTATACACGGCAGAGTTGACTGGTGAATTAGAAAACCAACTAAAAGAAATGTCCTTGAATGATTCTAAGTTGATGCATAGCCTACAAGCTTTAAAATCCGCTGGAGAACCACTTAAGAAGTATGAATTACTTTCAATAAAATAAAAAAATATTTCGCTCTTTACTTAATGTGATTTTTGAATCAGCTTTTAATTTTTATGTTAATCTGTAATTATTTTTGGGTATTGAGATTTCAAACCTTGCGTTTTTACCTTCTTCTCCATTTTCAGTAATTTGCCACCCATATACTTCTAAAGTTTTCTTGATTAAATACAAGCCAAGTCCTGTACCTTTACCGAAACCTTTAGTGAACAATTTTGTTTTCATGCTTTCAGGTATACCCGCGCCGTCATCCTCATAAACCATTTTTAGCTCTTCATTATCTTGGTTACAGCTAAGTTTGATTTGAGTGGTGGTCTTGCCATATTTTATTGTGTTATCAACTAAATTATAGATTAGCTCTCTAAGAAGTGAATCTGCTAAAACCTCAACATTATTGCATTCATTAATCATTTGAAGGATTGAGTTGGGAAATTGTCTTATTACTTCGTTGAAGACGAAGCCGACGTTAATGTAGTTCAATTTTTCTTTTCCAAGCATTTCGTAATCTCTTGAAAAATTCAAAGCCCTATTTATCGAAGTACATGTTATATCGATTATTTCTAGGAGTCCTTCGAATTCCCCGTTTTTACGTGCTAAATATGCATTCAAATTTAGAGTATTGATTTTGTTAGCGATCTCATGTCGAACAAGGCCACCAACTACTAATAATTTTTCATTTGCGACTTCTAACTTGCGATGTGCTTCTATGAGTTTTCTTCAGTTAATGCAAGGTCAGTTATGTCGCGGATGTTGTCGATAAAAGCTATTGAAACTTCCTTCTCATTTGTGATTGGTGTTGCTGTTAACTCTATG
>JAEAME010002666.1_pt1 | contig 10074 bp, 8 predicted proteins | sample 8958731 | NCBI WGS metagenome assembly JAEAME01 (sample SAMN16933194, study PRJNA681113) | bioreactor sludge metagenome | isolation source: anerobic bioreactor sludge (Control) | place: India:Bengaluru | collected 2018-10-24
CTTGCGAAAAGATTGGATATGCCGTACGCGACACACAGGCCGATGACCGTCTTATTCTTAAAGATGGCCTGCATGGTGCTGCTAAAGTTAATGGATTTGCCTTCGGCAGTGGCGTCCCTGGGCGGATTTTTATAATCAGCCATGAACCATGCCAGTATGGCGAACAAAATTCCCGGCAGCGCAACAGCCATAAAGGCAGTCCGCCACCCGAATTGTACGGCTACAGCACCCCCCACCACCATGCCTATCGCCGTTCCCACCGCGGTAGCGGTCATCCATGTCCCGGTCACCGTCGCCCTGCGTGATTTCTTGATTGTCGCCATAACCAGCGACTGACCGCCTGACGCAAAGCTCGCCTCTCCAACCCCGAGCACTGCTCTTGACGCTAAAAGCTGTCCGAAGTTGGTGGCCAAACCGGAGGTGAACGAACCTATGCTCCACACAAGCGCCATCAGTGAAATCATTTTACCCCTTGTCCACCGGTCGTGAATATAGGAGAGAGGGATGGCCAGCAACCCTATTGCGGCCAGCACAGTTGTGCCCAGCAATCCCAGTTGCGTATCGCTGAGGCCGAGTTCCGCCTTTAATAGAGGGAACATGGGACTGATAACCGATCTGGTGGCGAAATCCAGCAGATAAAGAACATAGAGGACCACCATCATGTACCAGATTTTCCACCTGGGCAGCGGCAGTATCAATTTTTCATCATCAGCACTGTTAGATTGCTTCATTTACCACAGACCTCCGATTCTAATTTTGCATGAATGCAGTCTGGCCATGAGCGAGTATTGATAGGCCGTCATGACTGCACCACTCCCTTTTTCTTCAACTCCTCTATCTTCTGTTTATTGAAATTGAATTGAGAAAGGATCTCGTCCGTATGCTGGCCGGGATGAGGGCAGTATGTCCGGTAGGTAGCGGGTGTGCCCGACATTTTCAGGGGATTGCCAAGTTGCGTGATCTGTCCCAGGACTGGATGCTCTTTCTTCATTAGCATCTGACGGCTGATCAGCTGCGGATCCTTGACCACCTCCTCAATATAGTTGACGGGAGCCATCATGACCTGTCTCTGTTTGGCCCATTCCCACCATTCATCCCTCGTCCTGGTCAGGAAAATGGATCTCAATATGGCAAACATCTCCTTCCGATCTTCGTCGTTTTGAGGCCACTGGCGGGAAATAAGCTCAGGTTTCCCTATATCTTCACAAAAAGTCTTCCAGAACTGCGGCTCGATAAATTGAACCGTGATATATTCTCCGTCTTTAGTCAGGTATACCGAACTGCATGGTTCCCCACCCGTAACCATGGTCTTGCCGCGCCTTCGTTTCTCCCCTGTTACAAGGTGAATCGATACATCGGTTGCTATCAGAGAGAACACGGCATCCGTATAGCTGATGTCGATGAGCTGCCCCTCGCCGGTCTTCTCCCTTGCAATAAGCGCGATCAGGATGGCGGCCAGCGGGTGCAAAGCAGCGCCCGCCATATCGGCCACCATATTGCTCGGATAACAGGGTGGCCCGTCTGCCGGCCCTATCAAGCTCAAGGCCCCGGAAACCCCCATGAAATTGGCATCATGACCGACTACATCTCGATACGGACCGGTCTGGCCGTATCCACTCACCTGGCAATAAATGAGCCTCGGATTTATTTTTCTGACGGTTTCATAGCCTATCCCAAGGCGATCCATTGTTCCAGGACGTGAGTTTTCGATCAGGACATCCATATCTTTAATCAGTGTACGTACCACATCACGACCTTCTTCCGACCGTAGATTGATTTTGATGCTTCTTTTATTGCGATCGATGAATGTATAGGCGGACATCAGTTCCTCCGAGGCGCCCTTGACATGTTCGGTGGCGACATGCCCGACCGGGTCCACCTTGATCACATCGGCCCCGAAGTCCGCCAGATGCATGGCTGCAAAAGCCGGCGGATATCCGCGGCAGAGGTCCAATACTCTTATTCCTTCCAGTGCCAGAACCATGTAACACCCTCCCTTTTCTTTATTTAAATAATTTGACGGAACGGATCTTATCCACTCGATTTGGGAGACGGCTTGCTTATTCCGTATCTATCGTAGAACTTGGCGGGAATCTTGTCGGGATCTTTATATATATGGAATTTACAGGGCTCCGCCCCGACTTTTTCCGGAATATCGATTACCCACAGCGGATAACCAGTCTTTTCCATGGGAATAATGTCCTGTAACGAACAGTGGACGCAATAGACGGGAAAGTCGCGCTTGTTGAAGGTCATTTTTTGCGCATCTTCTATCTTCGCAAAGCTTTTGGGGGGATCATAGCTTTTGCCGGCAATCAACCTGCCCCCACTCCCACATAAAGGCATCGTTAAAGTGAATTTCTCATCATCCTCCTGCACTTCTATGGGAATTAAATGTCCCCGGAATCCGGCAGCCAGCATCTGCACCTGACGTCCCAGCTCCTGGCCGCGATATGCATCCGCAAGCGTTGCCAGTTGTTCAAAGGACTCATATATAGCTTCATAAACGGCGTTGTCGCCATTGTGCCTGTAGATGTAGCTTAATAATGATGTGACCCAGTTGATGTAACTGTCATGCTGAGAAAAGAATTCACGGTGCATCCTTCTGGTTAGCTTTTTTGCTTTCTCATACTCGCCCGCATCAATGGCCTGCTGAATCAAGTTTACGGTCTCAACTCCCATCTCCCTTAACTCACTTTCGGTGAAAATTCTGCTCTTTTTATCGGTCACTTCGGCCTCCCTTGACAAGTTATACGCACCGCCCTGTTTTTAAATAGGCAATGAGATCAAAATTGTTTATACAATAACATTCTATATAAAAATTGTCAATATCGAACTGATGACATTTGACATTTTATTATAATGAATGTTAATATATCGCATTATATTACACTAACAGTTCGAAGTTCATCGTGACGAAAGGCGGTAGCGGGCAATTGAGCTGCTGCGGGCAGATTATAGAGTTTATAAAGTAGTGTCCGGCGGAGGTGACTTTTTGTCTGAACGTGTGGCGATTACAGGTATAGCTCAGAGCAAGTACTCGGCCGAAAATAAAGATGCTCTGGCTGACATGATTTACAGTGTCAGCTCCGCTGCTCTGGCCGACGCTCATTTAGATATAAATGAATTGGAAAGCGTCACCCTGGCGGCGCACGACATGATGGATGGCAGGGCAATTACCACCATGCTGAACGCGGCGCCGGCCGGGGCATATCTCAAAGATGAGATACGTGTGGCGGAGGACGGCGCTTTTGCTCTGGTTATGGCCTGCCTGAGAGTGCTCTCAGGCCATTTCTCCAACTCACTGGTGGTCAGCTGGTGCAAACCCTCTGAATGTATAGGGGATACCTTCCATACCGTCGCCAATCTCAGTTATGATCCCTTTTTCTACCGCCCGTTTGCCTTAAACGATATCACCGCGTATGCCCTCCAGGCGCAAAGTTACATGCACAAGTACGGTATTTCCGAGCGCCACGCCGCACAAATAGTCAAAAAAAACAGGGCAAACGGCGTAAAAAACAGGCTGTCTCATTTATGTTCAGCCATCAGCGAGGACGACGTATTGAAATCAGATGCTATTTCATACCCTTTGAAGAGCCTCGATTTACCACCCCTGTCGGATGGCGCATGTGCCATGGTCATAACCAGAGACAAGAGCGCCAGAGGTTCAAAAATTCCCTGCGCCTGGATTAAAGGGTTCGGCTGGTCGAATGACACCTACTACTGCGGCGAAAAAGAACTGTCCGAACTGGGATCACTGTCCCTTGCCGCCAATCAGGCCTATCGCATGGCCGGAATTACGGATCCGCTCAAACAACTTGACGTTGCCGAAATCCATGACACCACGTCTTATCATGAGTTGATGGCATATGAGGCTCTGGATTTCTGTCCAAAAGGCTCGGCCGGAGAACAGGTTGAAAGAGGCATTTTTCAGGTCGACGGCACATTGCCGATCAATCCTTCCGGCGGCTGCCTCTCTTCAAATCCATATACGGCTACAGGACTGGTCAGAGTGGCTGAAGCAGCTTTGCAGGTGACGGATCGGGCCGGAGAACATCAGATAGCGGGAGCCAAAACAGCTTTAGCTCATGGAATGAGCGGACTCAGCGCACAGAGCAACTGCGTATTCATATTGAGCGGTAAGCTATAGAAAGGAGAAATAGATTGGGTCGAAGAGTTGGCATCGTCGGCACCGGCCAGACTAAATACAGGGGCAGGCGTAAGGACTGCTCCGCGCCTGATATGGTCTACGAGGCGACAAGCAGGGCGTTGGCTGACGCAGAGCTTGATTTAAAGGATATAGATGCTGTTGTATTTGGCCTGGCGCCCGAGGCACTGGACGGGATAAATTCCATGGACAAATGGTGTGCCGACGCCGCAGGGGCAAGAAACAAGCCCTTTATTCGGGTCCACACGGGAGGCGCCACGGGAAGCTCGGTAGCCAACGCGGCAGTATATCATGTTGCTTCAGGCATATTCGACACTGTTTTAGCCGTAGCCATGGAGAGAGTGGGCGAAACGCCGGATGCGCAAACCATCCTGAATAGAATATATGATCCCGTGGTCGCCTCGGATTTCGGCTTAAACATTATCAACCATGTGGCTATGGAAACATCGCGCGGTATGGGAATCTATGGCTTTACCGAAGAGCACATGGCCATGATCTCTGTAAAAAATCACCTCAATGGGTTCAACAATCCTTATGCACATTTAAGGATTAACGTAACCATTGAAGATGTGCTCAAATCGCCGATAGTATGCTGGCCTCTCAAATTGCTCGATTGTTGTCCGCGGTCCGACGGCGCCTGTGCGGTCATTTTCAGTTCGGAAAAAAAGGCTAAAAAAATAGCTCCTGTCCCCGTCTGGGTGAATGGCATGGCAGCTGTCACAGATATCACCGTGCCGGGTGAAACGAGAGGGGGGCAGGAACAAATAAGACTGACGGCAGCCAGGGCCTATAAGATGGCGGGCATTGATAAGCCCAGAGAGCAGATACATGTGGTCGAATGTTATGCGCCCTTTTCGTCGCTTGAGCTCATGTATTACGAAACACTGGGATTCTGTGAAGAAAAAGATGTGGTTAAATTAGCCGAGTCCGGATTCGGATCCATGCAGGGGAGCGTGCCTTTCGTGCCGTCGGGTGGAGTTATGTGCACCAATCCTATAGGCGCAACTGCATTGATACGGATCGCCGAAGCGGCTATTCAAGTCATGGGAAAGGGAGAGAAAAGACAGGTGCCGGACGTAAGGAACGCCCTGGCCACCGGTTATGGCGGATCTCCCGGGCCGGGTTCCGCTTCTTTTGTAACTGCGATGGTGCTTGGTAAAAAATAATCCTGCATGCAAATGGGAGGACGTATAGATGTCGGATAATATCGAACTCTTGAGCATACCCGGCAAGTGGGACTTAACGTATAACTATACAGCCGGGGAAACGATCAGCAAATTCCTCATTGAAATACGTGATAACGCCAGGATAATGGCCACTAAATGCGACCGGTGCAATCGAGTAGTAGTTCCTCCGCGCTCCTACTGCGAGAGGTGTTTTACCAGCATCAAGGACAACTGGGTTGAGCTGGGTACAACCGGTACCCTGGAGGCTTTTACCATTGTGACGTACAAGTTCGAGGGCCTGCCCGATCCCCCGTATATCATCGGCTATTTCAGGCTTAAGGGAGCCGATACGCCCATACCGCATTTTCTGACCGGTCTCGATCTATCTAATCTGGATGCCGCACGCAAAAAAATAAAGGTGGGACTACCGGTTCGACTGATTTTCAAAAACAGGGAACAGCGTGAAGGACGGATGACGGATTTCCGAATAGAACCCTTGTAACACGATGGATGATTCTGCACTGCATGGCCGTTGTGTATATGTCGAGCGATACTGAAAACACAGTGAGGAGGTTGATTATTACAATAAGAATGCCTATTATCCGGGAAACAATCTGTATTCAGGGATGAAATTACTTAAGGAGGAACCATGAGCCAAAATATGAGTGTGACGGAAACTCTGGCAAAATTTGTCACTTCACAAAAATTCGATAATTTACCCGGGCCGGTTGTCGATAAAGCTAAAGCGTGTATTTTTCACGCACTGGCCTGTTCATTAAACGGACACCATCTTCCCTGGTCACAGGCAGCAATAGGCTATCTGAAGGACCTCAATGTTAAAGGGAGCGCAACTTCTATTCTGGATGGACTCAAAGCTCCGCCTCCCGATGCGGCTTTTGTAAACTCGGTGCTGGGATGCAGCACAGTAGGTGAAGATCAACATCTTCCATCGGCGAGCCACCCCGGGTCTATGGTTATCCCGGCGGCCTTGGCGGTGGGTGAGGAGACGAATTGCAGCGGCAAGGAGTTACTGACTGCCATAGTGATCGGCTATGAAGTTTTAACCAGAATCGGTATGAGCGTGATGAGCCTTGAATTCAATAACAAATACCGGCCCAGCAGTGTTTTTGGTCCGTATGGGACCTGCGCTACTGCTGCCAGGCTGTTCGGACTTAACGAGCAATTGACGACCAATGCGCTGGGAATGGCCGGCAGTATGTCCATGGGGTTTCAGGAATGTTTTACCGAGGGAACGGACGAATTCTACTTCCAGAACGGCTTTGCCACCAGCAGCGGTATAAGGGCGGCCATGCTCGGTAAAAAAGGCATCAATGCATCGAAACGTATCGTTGAGGGGCCTGCAGGCTTCTGGGCGGCTTATCAGAGGCAGCCGGCCGCCGACAATATCACAACGGGCCTGGGACAGTCGTTTGAAATACTTAAAATCTACTACAAACCGGTCCCGGCATGTGCCCTGGTTCAGACGGCGGTGGCGCTTGCGCATAGAATGACCGAGGATCGAAAGATAAATCCGGAGAATGTCAGCAGCATAGAGATAAGGACATTCCAGGCGGCCAAGAACTACCCCGGCCTGGATAACACCGGCCCCTTTAAAACTATGACCACCGCCAAATTGAGCCTGCAATACGGCGTTGCAGCTGCTGTGGCTTCCAAAGAACTTAACCAGAGAATTTACGACAGGTTTGAGGAACCGTTTGTAAACAAGCTCGCCGCCAACTCTATCGTTAAGGTGGATGATGAGATTGAAAAACATTTCTCGCAGACTTTCCAGCAGGGCTGCCGTATAAATATCACAATGAATGATAAGAGTGTTATCAGCGATACTCAAAAAGATGTTGTTCCCTTGACTGATCCCCAGGTTCAGGACAACTTAAAGAACCTGGCCCATCGTTTCATCGGCGACAAGCGAGGCGATGAGCTGGTTGAAAAAATAAACAACCTTGAAAAGGTGGAAAATATCGGGGAACTGACCAGGCTGCTGGTGAAAAAATAATCGGGTTTACACAATAAGCTTCTCTGCGTCTAAGGATGCACGCTATTTGCTGGCGGGCTATCTCTTCTTCATGCTTTCGACAAGCATTGCGCATACCCGGCTTGCTTCGGCTACAAGATCGTATTTCCCATTAGTCAAACACCATTCAAATACCATGCCCCTGAGAGCCGTTACCCACGTTCGCGTCATCTCGTCGGTGCTAACGTCGCTTCGCAGCTCGCCCTTTTGTTGGCCTTCTTCAACCGTTCGCCTGGCCAGTGAATATATCGGCCTTTCCTCAGAAGCTATCCGTGAAAATCCCCTGTCGGGCCCCAGCTGGCTTTGATACGCTGCCTTAACATTGGAAACACCCATGCTGCTTACGTATGTTGCAGCGGCATTGCACAGCACACGAAGCTTATCTACTGATTTTTTTTCTATGGCCATCGCATCTGCCACATTCCTGTCGTAATACTCGTCCAGTTTAAGATATTCGTACCATATGATTTCGTCTTTAGATTTGAAGTACTTGTAAAACGTGCCTTTGGAGACCTGCGCTTTTTCACAGATCTCGTCCACAGTAACATTGTAATAACCTTTTCTGGACAACAGTGAAGCGCCGGCCCTGGCTATTGCCTGCCGTGTGGCCAGTGCATGTTTTTCTCTCAAAGAGCTCTTTTTCTTAACCATTATGCTTCCAGTGTACTTTTCGTCTAATTGTATATTTAAAGCCTCAATTCTTCAAAGGATTCACATTTTTAAAAATCGCTATCTTGACAATTAAAAGCCAGATTATTATACTATAGTATAATTTTATACTTTAGTATACTTTTTTTAGCGGGGAGGCAGCATGGATCTTATTCTTAAAGAAACGGCTGCGATTGTTACACGAACCGGCGGGTGGGCGAACCTTTTCTCGCCAGCTACTTTGTATCCAAGCTCGCCGCCATGGGTTTTTCAAAAGCACTGGCAAATAGTCAGGCAGGGAAGGTATCAACGTAAACTGTATCGCCCTTGGTACCACCAGATAACCATTTTATAAGGAGATACTTGTGAACGACGTCTATGTCATCGGTTCCTACTCTACACAGTTTAAAAGATGGCCTGAAAAGACAATACAGGACCTGGTCAGGATGGCCTACCTGGGCACGCTGCAGGACTCCGGTATCGAAGCAACGGACATCGGCTTCGCCTGGTTCTCCAATTGCGGCTGGGGTCACCGGCTTGCCCCAACAGAGAAAAGTCCCGGGCTTGCGGGGACAAATGAATGTGCGTGGACAGGCTGCACTGGCACCCCTGGTCAACGAAAGCCTGTTTCCCCGGCGCACACCCATTCTAAGCGTGGAGGGCGCCTGCGCCAGCGGTTCACTGGCCTTCCACGGCGCCTGCAAGGACATACTCTCAGGGCAGGTGGATGTATCCCTATCTATCGGCGTGGAAAAAACCTTCTATCCCGAGCACATGGAGAAGGTGATCGAGATGTTCATCGGCGGCACCGACACCAGTCGTGTCGATGAACTGTTCAAAATGCACGCAGCACTGGGTGCGCAGACAGGCAAGGAATGGTCTGTCAGCCCCACGCACAGCTTGTTCATGGACATCTACGCCAACATGGCCGCATGGCATATGAAAAAGTACGGTACCACCGAGAAACAGCTCGCCCTGGCTGCCAGTAAAAACCACATGCACGGCTCACTCAATCCGCTTGCCCAGTACCAGTTCGAGGTCCCCGTTGAAAAGGTCCTGGCCGATTATATGGTCAGCTGGCCTCTCACACGCTCCATGTGCTCGCCACTGGGCGACGGCGCAGCTGCCGCCATTCTCTGTTCGGCCAAATACCTGCGCGAACTGCCATCTAACATTAAGAAAAGAGCGGTCAAAGTGCTGGCCTGCTCGCCCGGCTCGGGCTACGAGCACGACATCAGCGAGCCTTCCACCAGCAACTGGGCCGCATTAAAGGCCTATAAGGACGCGGGTATAAGGCCGGAGGATATCGATTTCGCCGAGGTTCATGATGCCACATCATTCGCAGAGCTACACCAGCTTGAGCAACTCGGCTTCTGCCCGCTGGGCGAGGGCGGCAAATTCACCGAGTCCGGCGCCACCCGCTTCGACGGTAGCAAGCCTGTCAATTCCTCAGGCGGCCTTGAGTCCAAGGGCCATCCCATCGGAGCTACGGGGCTCTCGCAGATAAATGAAGTCATCACGCAGCTCCGCGGAGAGGCTGGCAAAAGACAGGTTAAGAATCCCGGGATAGGACTTGTCGAAAACGGCGGCGGCATCGTCGGCTTCGAGGAGTTCTGTTGCGTGATCACCATTCTGGGAAACAAATAAGCGAAGTATCAAAGAAGAGGAGGTTGAATAAACATGAGAACAAATACCCTTACCTTGCCCCTCGAAGGCATCAGGATCATAGACCTGTCAACTTTAGCCGCAGGTCCCATCTGCGCAGTGGCGCTGGCCGATTGGGGAGCCGACGTGATCAAAGTCGAAACGCCCACAGGTGAGTTTGGCCGCTACTTCGGGGCTACTATGAACTGTCCCTGTACACCGGATGATAATATCACCTTCGAGTTGGATAACAGGAATAAACGAGGCATCGCGGTCGACCTGAAGACCGATGAAGGTAAAAAGCTGATGGCGAAATTGCTTTCGTCCGCCGATGTCCTCCTCTCCAATATCCGGCCGGGCGCACTCAGACGATTGGGACTGGACTACGAATCGGTATCGGCCAAATACCCGCGTCT
>JAEAME010002671.1_pt1 | contig 10065 bp, 5 predicted proteins | sample 8958731 | NCBI WGS metagenome assembly JAEAME01 (sample SAMN16933194, study PRJNA681113) | bioreactor sludge metagenome | isolation source: anerobic bioreactor sludge (Control) | place: India:Bengaluru | collected 2018-10-24
ACCCAAATTCAATATTCGCCAGACAATTTTCAGCCGTTTTATGAGGATCGGCAGCACGCTGAGAGGATCGCGGCTCAAACCATCATTTTTTTAACACGATCATTTTCCTTTTTCAAAAAAATATTCTCAAATTATACCAAATGCTGGTATTATATTAGCACAATAAATTTCAATCCAGTTCATCTCACAGCGATTCAGGGGGTAGCATAGGACAAAATTTCCCATTGTCCGTTTCAGGCTAGAATTATTAATCAGAGTGATGATTCTAATGATAAGTTTTCGTACACTGTTAGTTTCGGCTAAACAATTTGAAACCGGCATGTTTGCCATTTTAATATTATTCTTGTCAGGCAGTTGTTCCTCACTAAAATCCACAGCGCTTCAACCTGACAAGATGCCTTTTCGATTTCAAAATATTATGAAGTTAGCTGCGGATAATATCGTTCTGGCAGATTTTGACTGTGATGGTTTTACCGAGATCGTAACGATTTTCTCATTACCTGATGGACAAGCCTATTCTCATCTTCAGTTTTTAACTTTTGAAGGCAAGATCATCGAGCAAGTTAATTATACTGGAAAAATTATAAATACCTGTTTTACTCTTGATAGTAATGATGATGGAATTTTAGAACTAATGGTTCCGTATGTAAGGAATGATTCGCTTTTTGTCAGTTGTGTTGGTTCTGACGGCAAAAAGCTGGCGCATTTTTTCTTGATCGATGGCAAACCGCGGATTGAAGATGGCGGCATGATGAGATGGGATCCACAGATAAATGGTTTCTATGTTCGTGATGTGAATAATGATGGTATGAAAGAATTAATTACTGTTATCACAACTGGCTACGCCAGGTCACCCCGGGGAATTCTGCTGCATTCCTTTCCACAGGGCAATTTTATTGACAAAGAACCCATTGGCTCTCCGCCACGCGATAACTTTCTGGATGACTTTGACGGGGATGGCCAGTTAGAAATTTTATGTTTTGGTACCGCACCCAATAATGGGGCAAGCGCTGGCGGTTTTGATGATCAACATAGCTATTTGATCCGTTTTGAAATTACTCCGGGTCTCCGAGTTGCGCGACGGCAAGAAATAAGCGATAAATTTTCCTATTATCAGTTGCTTTATGAGGATGTTGATGGCGATGCAAAAAAAGATTTATTGGCATGGACTGAAAGCTATTCCGAGAAGAAGTCGCATTCAAAAATTGTACAATTAGATCCGCTTACGTTCAAAGAGGGGAAAAAATGGGAAATGACCTGCGCATTAAATGGTCTCATCATTACGAACCTTGACCGTGATACTCAGTTAGAGATTATCACCGTTCGATCGTCAAAGGAAATTTTTGTTTTGAATAGTCAATTTAATGAATTGAAACATCGTACCTTTCCATTCAATCTTCACAGTATAAAAGCTTTGCCCGACGCTGATAATGATGGCCTGGATGAAATTTTTGTAGTCGGTGAAGAAGGTGAATTTTTGCTGGACGCCAAGTTAAAAATTAAAGCCACTTTTCCAGAGATGCGGTGTTTGGGAGTCATCCGTCGCGGCGAAAATCTGCCACCTCAAATCGTGGTAAAAAACAAAAATCAATATGTGGCGGGTCTGTTAGTTCAAAATAAATTTTACCTTATTAAGCGATATTACTTGCTTGTTTGTTATGTTTTGCTGGCTGGAATTTTCCTGATCTCCGGAAAATATATCCTTGATTTACGACAACAAAACCAATTGTTAATGGGTGTTCAGTCATTAGCAATCGATAGCGATGCCAGGGGATTTATGTTGATCGGTCATCATCAAAAAATATACTTAATGAACCGGCCATTGCAGCAGCGACTGGGGATTGCTGAGCAGAATAAATATCGGAATAAACTAGTAAACTCAATATTTGCCGAATATCCTGAAACTTTAAATTTTATAAATGATACAATTGATCGGCCACCCCGGCGTTACGAAAAGATACGAACCTTAAAACAGAGTTGCCCTGAAAAAAAAGTACAAATAATTATGGAGCCAGTGATAATTAAGCATAGGAAAAAACCATTATGGCTGGTCACATTCATCAATAAATCTGATGAGGATGAAGTTTTGCAGGCGAAAACCTGGTGCAAAATGGTGCAAAAGGCTGCCCACGATATTAAAAATCCATTGAGCGCTATTACCCTGACGCTTCAGCGACTCCAAATGCTCAACCAGGAACAATCGAATCAGACGTCAGAAAAATTTGACCTTTATTTTACAAGAATCATAGAGCGTGTGGAATCACTGCGTCGGATTTCAAAAAATTTCATGAAATTTGTAAATATTGAAAGCTTGAATTTTATCAATACCGATTTAAGCAAATTTTTAGGTGAAACTACGAATGTCATTCGAGCCGGGTTGCCGCCAGATATTCAACTCCATTTAAAACCAGGCAATGACTTGCCAATGGTAAAGGTCGATCAAGATGCTATTCGGTCAGTAATTGAAAACCTGGTCTCCAACGCCATCAATGCCATGCCGGAAGGTGGAATGATTACTGTTTCCACTCAATTTTTGCAGGGATTAGAATTTATAGGCAATGGTCGCTGTGTCAAAGATTATATTTTGATAGAAGTGGCTGATACGGGAACCGGCATTGCAGCAGCAGATCGCGATCATTTATTCGAGCCTGATTTTACCAGAACCGAGGGAGGCAATGGACTGGGATTGGCTTATGTGAAAAAGACAGTGGATGATCACAAAGGTTATATCGAGGTGGAAAGTGAGCCTGGCGCTGGCACTGCCTTCAGTATTTATATTCCAACTATTTGAACTTAATCTGGCACAGAGATTGCAATTTTTGACAAGTCAACTGAAATGGATTTGGATACTGGCTATTGGATACTCGATGCGGGTGACATATCACAGCATATTGGCTTGTATCTTCTGCAGCAATTATCAAACTACCCAATATCTAATATCTAATTCCTAATAGCCAATATCCAATGTCGATCATAAAATGTTTCAACGAGGCAACCGATGCGATTCAATTGTGCAACCATTTTAATCGTCGATGATGATTTATATGTTCGCGAAAGTCTCAAAGAAATACTCAATGATAATGGTTATACCATCGAAGAAGCGGCCGATGGCAAAACTGCGCTGGATATTCTTGCCCAACGCCCTTTGGATTTGATGCTGCTGGATCTGGATTTGCCTCGCGTGAATGGCATGGAGGTACTAAAAAAAGCTGCGTCTGATTATCCTGAAACCGGAGTCGTCATCATTAGTGGCAAAGGGACTGTCCAATTAGCTGTGGAAGCCACCAAACTTGGTGCCTATGATTTTCTCGAAAAGCCTTTGGAAGCACAACGAACCATGATAACGGTGCACAACGCCGTTGAAAAATTATTGCTCGTGCGACAGCAAAATCGACTGATCGAAGAAGCAAAGGAGCGCTATAAAATGGTCGGCGCCAGTCCTGCAATGCAACAGATATATCGCTTGATCGATAAAGCCTCCGCCAGTGAAAGTAAAGTACTAATCACTGGCGAAAATGGTACTGGTAAAGAGCTGATCGCCCGAGCCATTCATCATAACAGCACCCGGGCTTCCCTGCCGTTCATTGCTGTAAATTGTGCGGCCATTCCAGAAACGTTAATCGAAAGCGAATTGTTTGGACATCAAAAAGGGGCGTTCACCGGCGCCTTCACCTCGCACCGTGGGAAATTTGAACAAGCCAATGGCGGCACACTATTTTTAGATGAAATCGGCGACACCAGCTTGATGATGCAGGCAAAAATTTTACGCGTCCTCGAAGACGGTATGATCAATCGGGTGGGCGGCGAGCAGCCTATTCCCATTAATGTCCAGGTTATTGCTGCATCTAACAAAGACCTCGATTACGAAATCGCCGAAGGCAATTTTCGGGAGGATTTGTATTATCGATTGAACGTTATCGCTATTGAAGTTCCCCCGCTCCGAAAGCGACGCGAAGATATTCCACTGCTGGTCGATTTTTTTATTAACATTTTGAGCCATGAGAAAAGTCTGGAACCTAAGAAGTTTGACCGGGGCGCTATGGCGCTGCTAATTGAACATGACTGGCATGGCAATATCCGCGAACTGCGTAACGCCATCGAGCGATTGATTGTGTTAAGCGACAGCAGCGAAGTAATCAGCACCAGCGAAGTCAGTCATGCGCTAAAAAAGACAGCTAACCAGCTTGCCAGCCCCAGCGTCAAAACCTTGACGGTGGCGCGTGACCAATTTGAGCGGGATTTCATTCTCAAAACGCTCGTCTCGAATAATTGGAAGATACTCGAGTCCGCCGCCGTGTTGGGAATCGATCGGAGCCATCTCTGGAAAAAAATGAATCGCTACGGAATCAAGCGCCCGGAGTGATTCTCTTGTTGTTGCGCGTGGCGCGTTCAGCGTAGCGCACAAACTGGAATTAAAGTCATGTTGCTATTTTTTTATGTAGCACACCCTACGCACTACCCATCTTTACTCCACAAACACTCCAGCCCCAGCACAAAATATATTTGAAATATACAAATGATTCCGTCCGCCTACATAGCAACAATTTTTATGATGACAAAAGGAAACATCATCTTCGTAATCTTCCCCCCAAAAATTCACTTTGATAAACCAATAGACGCTTGTTTTTCAAAGCCATACCGCGACCTTAGAAATTAGCTTGACAAATTGGCATTCAATTTGAATATAGATTCATTGAAAGAAATGGCGGGTTTAAAATAGGCGTATCAAAATGGTTCAGCAACAAACATTACTTTATACCCTGGGTCTGATCGTCGTGGGGGCGGCAATTTTAGTAGGCATTCAGAAATTCACTGCTTCACATCAGGAAGCCAGCATCGAAGCGTTGCGGCTGGATTTATCGATGATTGCAGCGAAGGCTCAATTATATTGCCACACGCCCCGAATCTTAAATGGCGGCGATCACTCGTTTTCGTCTCTCGCCAATCATCCCGACGGCCTTAAAAAATTATTTATTAGTTCAGAAACCGAAAATGGTTGCTTTAAAATCATATCTGGAAACGATGATTGTCTGATCATCCAGGCGATTGGAAAGGATGATTATGATGAGGATGGCACCTATTTGACTGTTGAAGCCACGGTCTATGCGGATAGTTTGCAGACGAAAGTGATTAATTACTGATCGAATTCATTGATTTATTTGTTGATCCCAATAGTTGCAACTCTCCCTAATCCGTAGCGCAAGATGACCTCTTGCGCTACGTTTTTTTACAATAGCCCCACTTTACCTTATTACCAAATTACCTGATCACCCAATTTCCCAGCTTTCTTTCGACGGATTATAATAACCAAACCGCAGCCACGGCGCTTTGGCTTTGACAGCTTGTTGCCACTTCAAAATGCCAATCGCCTTTGACATTTTCTGTTCCAGAGCTAATTCCCGAATATACCAATCTGGATCGATATTCAAATTCCGCATCTGAATAAAATCAACCTGATAATCTGTCACAATTTTGATCAACTGTTCCATTTCAACGGGATCATCAGTCAAGCCGGGGAAGATGAAATAATTCAATGAAATCCAGCGACCGTAGCGGCGCATGATTTTCATAGATTCCAGAACGGCTTCGAAATTGTAATCATTGGGGCGATAATATTTGGAATATAATTCCGGTTGGGTGCTGTTCAAGCTGACACGAATGCTGTCCAATCCTGCCTGACAGAGCCGTTCGATCACATCCGGATAGCAGGCATTGCTGTTCAAATTGATAGTGCCTTTTATAGTAAGGCTGCGAATTTTTCGAATGGCAGCTTCCAGCAAATCACCCTGCAACAATGGCTCGCCTTCGCAGCCCTGGCCAAAACTGATGATGGCTCGTGGCGCATTGTTCAGGTGAGGCAATGTGAATTCTAAGATTTCATCAACGGTTGGAACAAATGCAATTCTATTCTGCGTAACCGGGACCCCCTCATTGGGCTGTTTGGAAATACAGCCGACACATCTGGCATTGCATGATGGACTGGTTGGCACCGGGCATTCCCATCTCCCCAGTACGAAATTTTGCGCGGCCGGACAATAGTAGCGCCGCACACAATTATTAACCAGGTGTTCCACCAGTCGATTGTTCGGATATCGCTTCAGCATTTGTTGGGCAGATTGTTCGATCATATCTGTATCGAAGTGAACCAGATCTTGTCGAATATCGTCATCCACGCGAATGGCAGGCGTCCAGAATTGGCCGTTTTTCCATCCAACTGGCGTATAGGCAAACAGCGGCAATTTCACGGCATCTGGCTTGGCTCGAAAGGCGGCGCGATATAACTGAGTGTAGGCTGGTGCTAAAAATGCTGCCGCAGCAACAATCGGCTGCCCCTGATAATTTTTCAGGGTGATCAATCGATTTCGTTTTCGATCATAACCAATGGGATAGCGATCCGGCAGTTCCATCAGGACGCTGCCATGCGGCATGGGGATCAGCTCAGATGGCTCGGGTAAAATTTCTTCATTAATTCTCATGCCCACCATTTCCAGGCCGGGAATTTCAAAAACATTGCCGCTGCCGTCACTGACGACCAGCCAGGGGAGTTTGTTGAGCTTTGTTTTTTCCATAGTCTTTGAATTATCCTGATTCAATCGAATAAGATGTTATCTTGTTTTGCTTCTTCTATTTAAATATAATAAATTTTATGTTCAAAACCACTCCAAATATTCAATGAAAAAAATATTAATCGCTTGATTTATTGCCATGTATTTATTAAATTCAAAGCTATTTTTAGCTAGTTTGAAATTTTTATAGATCTCATATATTTCGGAGATTGCCGTTGAAACAACACTATTGCAGCCCCCTCATCTGGATTGGATTTGTTGTAATTGCTTTAACTGTCAAATTAATTTTCTCAATTGATCTGCCCGCTCAAAGCAGAATTGAAGCTGAACTAAAAATTTCAAAACAAAATCAATCAGATGAGCTCATCGGCGGTCTGATTGATAAATCAAAATTAAAATTGGGTTTTCTCAATAACGGTCGTTTCTGTCCCCCCGCGGCATTCTTGCCCGATCTGCCCAATGCAGTTTCAGATAAAAAAGGCTATTTAGAGTTACTGGATTTATGGATCGGCATTCCTGATGGTCCCTGGACACCGAAGGTATGGAACGTCGATTCTCAAAAATATGTTTCTTCCGGGCCCACGGTTTCAGGTACTGTCTTTGAACCATACATTAGCGGAACTGACTGGTCCACAATAAACATGACCGAGGGGATTCTTTATACGGGCGATCTGCTTTTCAGCGACGTTTGCCCCCCTTCCCAGTTATTCGATTTTATTTTATCGCCGACCAGTGATTACGAACAAACCTGGCCTCGAAACTCATTCACTGGCTATCGGGAATGGCCTGGCCGCTGGAAAAGCGATCCGCTGACCGGCAAGCCAATGACAGGAAGCTTTTTGGGCGATCAGGATGTGTTCATCTCCTTTGATGATAAAACCCTTGCGGATCAATATTATCCTCTCTGGAATTTATATAACTTTCGATCACAGCGAGGCTATCCCATCGGCGTTGAAGTTCTGACGCAAGTTGTTGGATTTGAAAACAGCGTCATCTCGAATTTTATTCTTTTTGACATGCAAATTATCAACACCAGCGATTGGGATTACAGCGATGTTTACATCGGCCTCTTCTGTTGTTCACCAGTTTATTGGATGAAAACCGGCTATCTGAAGAATGAGTATTCTGTTGAGAACAACGAGATTTTTCCTTATAATTTATGCTATTATTACCCAAGTGATGCATCACTTCAGCGCCAATGGTTCGGCGTTCAATTGCTGCGAACACCACAGGCTGGGACTGATCAAGTCGATAAGGATGGAGATGGCGCAATTGATGAGTCAGAAGGTGAAGAATTGGGATTGACTGGCTGGCACTATTTTGGTGAGGATAATTTTAATTATTTCGGAGCACGGGAAAGATTGCAGTATCAGGTATTAGCTGGAGATACGACTGGACTGGATCGTTTAATCGACTACACCTGTTTTTTTGCTGATTCCAGTGGACAGCTCGATCCCAATTTTGATGCACCAGCACGCCTTCGTTATCGTTTCGTACCTCGCAATCGCCGGGGCATGCTTAATCAGGTCAAAAACTTGTCGAGCTGCGGGCCTATTCAATTAGCCAGCCGCGATACCCTCAATATCGCATTTGCGATCATGGCAGCCGCTGATTTCACTCAGCTCAAAGCAAGCGCCAGATTAGCCAGAAAGATCATCGATAATAATTATCATATTTCTGATGCACCGCCAGAGCCGAAGGTCACTGCTGTTCCGCTAAATGATAAAGTGATTTTGTATTGGGATCGCTCGGCCGAGACAGCCAGCGACCAACTTACTGGCTATCAAGATTTTGAAGGCTATAAAATTTATCGCACCACCAAAGCTCCAATTGACAATGAATGGGGACAGGCTATTCTTGATGATAAAGGAAACTTCATTAATTTTTTACCCCTGGCGCGATGCGACCTGAATAATGGGATCGCCGGTTTCGAAAACATTTATCCTTTTCAATATCTGGGTGATGATAGCGGATTATATCATACCTGGACCGATACCAGCATTACCAATGGCGTGACTTACTGGTATAGTGTCTGTTCTTATGATCACGGTATTCAGGCGGATGGAAAATTAAATCCCATGCACTATCCCGTATCCCCGATGACCGAGTGCAATAAAGGCACGGATACTGAAAAAGACATTAATCTGGTTAAGGTGATCCCGGGTTCCCAGGCAGCTAATATGAGCATCCCCACGATAAGGATCGAGCCAGCCGCATCGACTGCTGGCAATGGTCCCATCGAGGCGACGATAATCGATCCTTATATCATCACTGATCATACTTATCGTATGACCTTTGAAGACACCACATTCGGATATGCGGTTTACGATCTTTATGATGAAACTCTGGGCAAAATGCTGGTTGAAAAAGTAAAGCAGACCAATGGAGAAGAAGGAATTCTTTTCGACGGATTGCAACTCTTCGTTCAGCGATATAATGATCTGGAAATTTTAGATGAGAAATCTTTCTGGTATAAATTCGATACTGGGAAACCGTCCCAATGCACCTGGAAGATCATGGGTGGAAGACTTACCATGGATCCCAATCCCTTTGAATATGAAATCCGGTTTATCGATCATTTTGAAACTGGGGTGATCACTGGCAAGACAGCCCCTTTTCAAATCTGGAACACTGTTTTAAATAAAAAGTGCGCCTGGGATATTTATTTTAATTCTCAGGCGGACACTACCGATTCATTAAAGAACACCTGGTCCAGTGGCGATGTCATCTATATCTGGGATGATTTTGGCGGTGATCATCCCTTTACTTTGAGAATTATCATCACCGAGTTTTCCTATTATTCTTATCAGGGACGGATCGATATTCCTCCGCAAGCAGGAGATGTCTGTCATATCGTTTTAAAGCGACCATTTCGGAACGGGGATCAGTTTCGTATCATCACCACTGCCATGCAAAAAAAGGACATCGATCAATCGACTCAACAGGAAATAAAAGTCGTCCCCAATCCATTCATCGTCCAGGCTGGCTGGGAATTATCCGGGAATGAATCAAAAATTCAGTTTATCAATCTGCCCTCTGAATGCAAAATCCATATCTTTTCTTTAGCTGGCGATAGAGTAAAAACGCTTGTCCACAATGATTCAGCGACCAATTATGAATTCTGGGATCTGTTGAACAACAGCAATTTGAAAGTAAGCTATGGACTTTATATGTTTGTAGTCGAGAGGCCGGACGGAGGAACAACAAGAGGAAAGTTTGTGATTCTGAGATAAGCGAGTATTCTTGCGGGAAGTTTTGGTTCGGGAAGACGATGTAAAGCCCAGCTTAGCAATGCTCTTTTAAAGAAAAATTAATTAGCAAAAAATTCAAACAGCAAAATGAGATGAAATTAAAATTTAATGTGCTATTTCTTTCAGTTGGATTGTCGTTGTATTTGAATTTATCCTGCTCAGAGAAAATTCCTGAAGGACCAGAGCGGCTTGATGTTCTTAAAGCAGTGCTTAAAACCAAAAACGGACGATTAGATTTTGCTCAGGAA